>WNFS01001538.1_pt1 | contig 17317 bp, 12 predicted proteins | sample 5400141 | NCBI WGS metagenome assembly WNFS01 (sample SAMN13153358, study PRJNA577476) | soil metagenome | isolation source: 60 cm saprolite under Madrone tree | place: USA:California | collected 2016-06-14
CGCATGGTCGTTGAAATGCTGGTGAATGGTGAATGGCGGCACGTAGATGAAGTCGCCCCGTTCCCACGTGAATTTCTTCGGCTCGTCCGCCCACTTCCACTCGAAGGCATCGAGGCAGTCGAAATTCAGGTCCCAGTGCAGGTCGTAGCCGGAGCCTTCGACGCAGAACAGCACTTCCTCCCACATGTGGCGGTGCTTGCCCGAGCGCTCGCCGGGTTTGAGGAACTGCATATAGGCCTCGACGCAGCGCTCCCGGGTGTTCATCTTGTGGTGAACGAGATGCTTGATGAGCCCGTCCGGCGAGCGCTCCCAGGGCATCTCGTCGGCGCTGACGACGTTGGCCAGCGTCTCGTACATCTTACGGAATTCCTGCGATGCAGCGATGTCCTCGACGCGCAGGCTTGCAGTCTTGCCGCCCACATGGGCGAAATCGCGCTCATCGAGAATCTTGCTCATCTGCTCTTCCCCGTTGCCGATCCGTCATCCGCGCCGGTCCATCTCCTTCGCAAGACGATGGATTGCCGGGTCAAGCCCGGCAATGACACCCAGATTACCGAACCATCTGCGCCACCGCTGGTCCCTCACCCGCGATCCATCTTCTTCGCAAGGGATGGATTGCGGGATGGCAGAGTAACAGCCGCCTCGCCTTGAGTACCAGGAGAATTGCCTCGCTGGCACGCTCGCTGCGTTTGGCGGTGATCGTCAAAACAGGATCGTCAACCCCACCCCGCCGCTCACACCACCGGCGCCCGGCGCTCCCGGAACGCCTCCCTGCACCCACGCGCCGAAGCTCACGTCTCCAGGCCGCGCCGCAGCCGTCTTTGAAGCCGCGTCGATGGCGCTCTTGATCGGGTCGAGGTACGGAGAGAACTGCGTCTTCGTTTTGCCCGGATCGCGGAAGTCGACCTTGTCGAGATTCGACAAAACACCGCGCATCGCGGCCTCGCCTTTCTTAAAGATCGACTCGAGATCGGAGATGTTCGGCGCCATGCGGCCCATCGTGAAGGTCAAACTCCAGTTCTGCGGTCCGATCGAAGCGGCGAACGTCATACCTGAAGTCTGAGTTTTGAACTGAATCGCCTGATCCCAGCCGAGTGAAAGGGTGGATCGTGTCTGCCCTGAATTGACAGTCGAGGTGAAGCCCGACGCGTTGATCGCGACGCTGTCACCGGCCGCGCCGACCCACTTCACCTCAGTGGGGATGGATGCGAAGAGTTTCTTCAAGCGATCCACCACCTCAGGGTCACCGGCGCGTACTGGAGCGGATCCGCCACCGCCCGGCAACACGAAACCATGGGACTTGGCCCACGCAGCGATCTGCGCGGCGAGATCGCCGTTGTTCAGTCGCGCCAAGTCAGGTCCCAACGCTGCGCGGGCCCTTTGGATGATCTGATCCTCTGTCAACATCCGCAGCGAGGTGGTGTTGGCCTCCAGCCAGTCCACGAATTTCGCCGTGGGCTTAAAGAGATAGTCGGTGGGCAGGTTGAGATTGATCTTCCGCGGTGGACTGCCCCAATCTGCCATGACTGATTCCTCCAATTCGGCCGATGCGAGCCGGGAAATTTCAAAGTGCACGGAAGTTAGTGCCGCCAACGGCGGTTCGCGTTCACTTTCAAATCAGCCGCCATAAAGGCCAAGGGCCTCACAAATCCTTCGGCGGGCGGAAATCTTCGTGGCCGGGCGCTGTTTCGTTGGGCGGGTAGGACACGATCTTCTGGAACAGGAGGTGCATGAACAGGAACAGCGGCTTCGCCTTGAACACGAGGAGAATCGCCTCGTTGTCGGGGTCGTCGTTGAAATGCTGGTGCACACTGGCGCACTCGACGATCATCACGTCGCCCGCTTTCCAGTCGATGCGGCGGCCGTCATGGACGTCGTGGCCGCGGCCTTTGAGCACGTAGAACACGGCGCTGTTGAGGTGCCCGTGCTTCTGGCCGTAGGCGCCGGGTGCGTAGCATTCGATGTGGGTCTCGATCGACTGCACAACGTTGGCGGCCTGCGGGCTCACGACGTGCTTGCCGTAGAGCGCCGGCCCCCCTTTCCAGGGGTGGTTGCGCGACGAATAGACCCGCGGCTGCTCGAGCAGGGCCTTGTAGACGTCGCTATACGTACCGGCGAGTTCGCGCACGAAGGTGCGCTTTTTCGACCAGCGCTCCCACTTCCCCTCCTTGTCCTCGACCGGCGGACGATTGTGGCCCTGTCCGGGGGCTTGCTCATAAAGGCCGGTCATCCCGTCTCCTTCCCTTGTCGGTCAGATGGTTCGCTTGTCGATCAGATGAAGCCCAGCGTCGCGCGCAGCGCCGGAAAGAAATCGCCCAGCAACGATTGCGGCCACGCCACCGCCAACAGCTTGTGGAACAAGCCCCAGCATAGCAACGCGGTGATTACCGCATAGGCGGCGGCGCTTGCCGGCGTCTCCTTGAAGCCCAAATGCATATAAGCGACAATGAAAATCGCGATCGCCGGAATGAAGCCGACGATCGCCACCAGCCCCAAGAGGCCGGCAAGCCAGGCGAAATAGACGGCGGCCTGAGTGCGGATGCTCGCCCCGGACATGCCGAAGTTCTTGTCTGCGATCGCACCGTGCCCGCCGGTCGCAACGCCGCCGTCCACGTTGCCACGCGCGACTTGCTCTTTGCCGAACAGTTCGTTGACAAGATTGAGGGCGGCTGCCGTCAGCGCCATGCCGCATGCGGTGAGCGGCACCGGCTTGGCGACCGCCGGCCAGTCGGTCGACAGCAGGATCGCCACGACGATGAACAGGATGATCGCCACCGTGAATGCCGCCGATGCCGAAATCCGTAACGGATGCGAGCCGATCTGGCGCAGCTCCGCAATGACGCTCCTGACGATCTCGGACAGCGGCCGGTACAACGCCCAGGCAACCAGTGCGAGGATCACCATCACGACCGGGCGGGTCAGCCAAGCGAGACCGTAAAGGGAACTCGAGATGTAGAGATAGCGCTCGAAGATGGCGCCGATGACAAGGCCGACGACCAGGGGCGGGCGCGGCCACGCCAGCCGCTTCATGATCCAGCCAAGCACGCCGAAGGTCATCAGCGAGTAGAGGTCGCCCCAGTCGTGCGAACCTTCATAGGCGGCGACGAACACGAGCGACAGCACGATCGGCAGCAGGATTTCCGGCCGCACTGTGGAGACGCGGGCCAGCCACGGGCAGGCGAACAGGCAGATCACCGCACCGATGATATGGGCAAGCGTGAGGCTCCATACGATCGTGTAGGTCACATCGAGCTGCTTCGTTAGCATCTCGGGGCCGGGCGTCAAGCCGTGCATCAGAAAGGCGCCGAGCAGGATTGCCATCGAGGCTCCGGCCGGAACCCCGAACGCGATGGTCGGCACCAGATGGCCGCCCTCCTTGGCGTTGTTGGAGCTTTCGGGCGCGATGACGCCGCGCACGTCGCCGCTGCCGAAGGTCTCGGGATTTTTCTCGGTGCGCTGGGCGTACCCGTAGGCGATCCAGTCGATCACGGCGGAGCCGATCCCCGGGATGGCGCCGAGCCCGGTGCCAAGGATGCCGCACCGCACCACCAGCCACCAATGCCGGCCGACATCCCGTACGCCTTGCCATTGGTTGGAGAGATTGATGTTCGAGGCGTGATCGCCCGCGATCTTCTTGCGCGCGACCGCGAGCTCGCACAGTTCCGGTATGGCGAACAGGCCCAGCATTGCCGGCACCAGTGGCACGCCGTCGTAAAGGTAGAGCGTGTCGAAGGTCCAGCGCAGCGTGCCGCTTTCCGAGCGCGACCCGATCATCGAAATCATCAGGCCGAGGCCCGCAACGGTCAGGCCTTTCAGCGGCGCACGGCCCGACAGCGTCGCCACCATGGACAATCCGAACAATGTGAAAGCGAGCAACTCCGGCGATCCGATCGCGAGCAGCACCGGGCGCAAGATCGGAATGCTGAGCGCGAGCACGATGGCGCCGATCAGGCCGCCCGCAAGCGAAGCCGCAAATCCCGCCCCGAAGGCGCGCCCGGCCTCGCCGTTGCGGGCCATCGCATGGCCGTCGATCACGGTCGCGGCGGCGCCGACGTGACCCGGGACGCCGAATAGCACTGCGCTGATGAAATCCGACGACGTGATGACGGCCGCCATGCCGAGCAGCAACGCCATCGCGGCGTGCTGGTCCATATTGTAGGTGAACGGAATCAGCATCGCCATGCCGACGATGCCGTTGAGGCCGGGCAGGACGCCGATCGCAAGCCCGATCAGAACCCCGATGAGCAGAATGCCGAGACGTGCCGGCTCCAGCAGCAAGGTCAAGGCATGCCAAGCCATCGATGCCATATCAACCGGCATTCAAGCGTTCCTCGCCCGTGTGGCCTGGCCGCTCCCGCCCGAACCAACGAGGCAAGCGCCAGCGACGCAACTTACGCGTCCTCTATATATCATGCTGCGGTTCTCGCCGCGCGCCATGAAATTTTACAACGGAAAGCGTGCGTGGCGTCAAGTCGTCGCGATTTCGCTTGCGACTTCTGACATGGTGCAACAAAGCTGCTAGCCTATCCCGAACCGGGTAGGCTGTGGCAAAGGCGCTCTTTTCGCCGAGGCCGGCCCCGTTGGGCCTACCTACGCCCGCTCAGTCGCGGAGGAGAACGAGATGATGCTCGGCATTTTGCGTGCTACCGCGGCCGTGATTGTTTTGGCCATGGCGGTGGTGGCGGCGTCGGCGCAAAACGTCGCCGATTTCTACAAAGGCAAGAACGTCGAGCTTTATATCGGCTACAGCGTCGGCGGCGGCTATGACCTGTGGGCGCGTGTGCTCGCCCGGCATATGGGCCGTCATATCCCCGGCAATCCGACGATCGTGGTGAAGAACATGGAAGGCGCCGGCAGCCTTCGCCTCGCCAATTGGCTTTATCGCATCGGCCCCAAGGACGGCTCGGTGTTCGGCATCATCGGGCGCGGCACCGGCTTCGATCCGCTGCTCGGCCAGCAGGCGGCGCAATTCGACGCGACCAAGTTTACCTGGATCGGAAGCGGCAATCATGAGGTCAGCGTGTGCGTGGCGTTCGAAGGGCGCGCCGGTATCACCACATTCGACGACCTGCGGGTCAAGGAGATGACGGTCGGCGGCACCGGCGCCAGCGCCGACACCGACCAGTTCCCCAAGGTGGTCAACGGCGTGCTCGGCACCAAAATGAAAATCGTGAGCGGCTATCCGGGCGGCAATGACATCGTGCTTGCCATGGAACGCGGCGAGCTGCAGGGCCGCTGCGGCTGGTCGTGGTCGAGCGTGAAGGCGACCCACGGCTCCTGGATTGCCGAAAAGAGGCTCAACATCCTGGTGCAGCTCTCGTTGCAGAAGCATCCCGACCTGCCCGATGTTCCGCTCATCGTTGATCTCGCCAAGACCGACGAGGACCACCAGATCCTGAAACTGATTTTCGCCCGCCAGGTCATGGGCCGCCCCTTCCTTGCCCCGCCCGGCATCCCGGCAGAACGCGCCGAGGCGCTGCGCCAGGCCTTCACGGCAACCATGACGGATCCGGCCTTCATGGCGGACGCCGAAAAATCGCAACTGGAGGTCAACCCGGTCGCGGGCGACGATTTACAGAAGCTGGTGGCGGAAATCTACCGCACGCCGCCGGAGGTGGCCAAGAAGGCGGCGCAACTTCTGGCCGCGAAGTGAATTGCTGGGAGCGCGGGCGTCCCGCCCGCCCCGGATGATTTCCATTCTCCAGGGCCCGTAGGGCGCAACAAGCGTAGCGCATTGCGCCGTCTCCTGCGAAGGGCTGGCGACGTCTCGACAGACCACAGCTAGGTGTTTGAAGATGAAGCGGCGCAATGCGCTGCGCTTATTGCGCCCCTAGTGGCTAAGAGCGGGCGAGACGCCCGGGCGCGTTGAGAGGACGCAGCCGCGAGACCGGCGGGGTGCGCACAGCGCGATTGACTTCATTCGGGGCCGGGCGTTTGCTTGCACAACGCGGCAAAACAATTTTGGAATGTAGGCAATGAAAATCGCGGTGCTCCCCGGAGACGATATCGGCCCTGAGATCACGGAAGCGACCCTGGCTGTGCTGGAGGCGGCGGACCGGCGTTTCGATCTCGATCTCGGTTTTGACGTCGTCGAAGTCGGCATGGCGGCGCACCGCCGCACCGGCACCACCCTGCCGCCGGCCGTCATGGCGGCGGCGCGCGCTGCGGACGGCATCATCCTCGGCCCGTGCGGCGTCTCGGCTTATCCGCCGGAGAGCGACGGCGGTGTCAATGTGCCGCGCACCATCCGCAAGACGTTCGATCTCTACGCCAATATCCGGCCGGCGCGGTCGCGCCCGCCGCTGCCGCGCGCGGTTCCCGGCCTCGACTGCCTGATCGTACGAGAAAATACCGAGGGCTTCTATGCCGATCGCTCGCTGTTCCAAGGGCCGGGTGAGTTCATGCCGACGCCCGACTGCGCGTTGTCGTTTCGCAAGATCACGGTTCAGGCGTCCCGGCGCATCGCCAAAGTGGCGTTCGAATCCGCCCGGCACCGGCGCGGGCGGATCACGGTGGTCGGCAAGCGCCATATCCTGCCCGTGACCGACGGCGTGTTCTTCAACGAGGTGAAAAACGAGGCCGTGCTGCATCCAAGCGTGACATGGCGCGAGATGGACATCGACGCCATGGCCGCCGACCTCTACACGCGGCCGGGAGAACATGACGTGATCCTCACCACGAACATGTTCGGCGACATGCTCTCCAACGAAGCGCTGGCGCTGTCGGGCAGTCTCGGCCTTGCCGGGTCCTTGAACATGGGCGAATGCCACGCGGCCGCGAATGCGGGCCATGGCTCGGCGCCCGATATCGCCGGCCGCGGCACCGCGAACCCCACCGGCCTTATGCTTTCGGCGGCAATGTTGCTGCGCTGGCTTGGCGAACGACATCAGCTTCGCGAGTTCCTCCACGCCGCCGCAAGCGTCGAGGCGGCCGCCGATGCCGCGATGCTGGATCCGGGGAGCCGCACCGCGGACCTCGGCGGCAGCGCCAAGACCCAGGTCTTCACGAAGGCGGTGATCCGGTCGATGCGGGAGTGAACGGTACCTCTCACTTCATCCACTCGTTCTCGCCCAGCTTGGATCCCTGTGCAACTCAAAGACGATTCTGGGATCTGGATCAGTCCCATAGTAAAATGGAACAAAACCGGGGGAGTAAATGACACTATCGGCTTGCCCGTAAATATTACCACGAAGGGCCATGCCATAGGGGTTATTATGATGGGCAACGTGACATCGAGTGGCCGAATGTCGCGAATTCCTACCACAGGTCGCTACGTCTAATTTTCCCCAAGACGAACCTTCGATTAGCAAGAGCGCGCCAATCGCAGCAAGAGCCAAGACGTAAATCTTTTTCATTGTTTCCTCCAGGTTGGTCCGCCCCCCTGAAGGTGAGAATCTGTCCCGACTGGTACAACTTTAAATTTACGACGACTGGGGTCGCATGTAAAGACGACGTCAACCTCTGCGCCGATCTGTTCGCATGGAAGGCGTTCACGAGGGCAGTGATCCGGTCAATGCGGGAGTGAGCTTTGGTCAGATGGCCCTGATGATTGAGCTATCGGCGAATACCGAAAAACGCTACCATCCCCGCAGTTTGCGTTTCATCGGAGTCATCGCGATAAGACACTGCAGGGAGGCCATCATGCGCGAGAGGTTCTCAGGCTCGATGACAACGGTCGCCATTGCTGGGGCCGCTGTCGGCGTCGTCATTTCGGCGTCCATCACCCCGGCGTCGGCCCAGGCGGCGCCGCCACCAGCGCTGGCAACGCCCTGGGGCGAACCGGATCTGCAGGGCATTTGGACCGACGAAACCGACACGCCCCTGCAGCGCTCGCCCAAATATGCGACCCAAGAATTTTTCACCGACGCCCAGCGGGCAGAGTTGGATCGACAGCGGTCGTCGATGCTGGGTCGCGAGAGGCGCGCGGAGCGCGGGACCGTGGCTGACGTCGCCGGCGCCTACAATGACGTGTTCACGCCTAAGAAACGCACTGGCTTGCGGACGTCGCGGATTGTCGATCCGCCCAATGGCCGGCTGCCGCCGCCGATGCCAGAGGCCCAGAAGATTACCGCCGCGGAACGCGAATTTCGCGTTGCCCTGTTGCAGGCGACCGAAACCTGCAAAAATAAAGAGTCGCCATGTAGCGGGGGCAGGTACGATCCTGCTCCCTCGCCGCGCTTCGCGGAGCCTCCTCCGCGCTACAACACCGCGACCATCAATCGTTATTACGGTCCGGAGGACGCTTCGTTGGCGGTGCGCTGCCTGATGGGCGGGGTGCCGGAGATCGGCACGCTTGGCGCGATCGCAGATCGCATCAGCTTCCGGCGCATCGTGCAGACACCGGGCGGCATCTCGATGTTCTACGATGTGGGTCAGGGCCAGGGCTGGCAGCGCAATATCGTCATGGACGGGAGCCCCCATTTGCCTGCGAGCATTCGCCAATGGTACGGCGACTCGCGGGGGCACTGGGAGGGCAACACCCTCGTGATCGATGTGACGAATTTCAGTGCGAAGACCGATTTTCAAGGATCACGCGAGAATCTTCACGTGATCGAGCGGTGGACGCGGACCGGCCCTGACACGCTTGAATATGCCGCAACAGTCGAGGATCCGACGGTGTGGGCGCGGCCCTGGACTGCCAGGCAAGATTTCATCCGCCAGAACGACCAGGAAAACAGAATATATACCGAGCCGCGCTGCATCGAAGGAAACTATGGCCTCCCAGGGCTCCTTCATGGACACCGTATCGAAGATCTCGCCTTCGCGGAGGGACGAGGTGTCGATCCGAGAACCATCAGCACCATCTCGGCCAATGAGGGTGAACCTGACCCGCTGCAATAATGCGCTGCCAGGCAAAAGCGGCCATTCCAACCCAAGCGCTCGACGTTAATCCGCGAGCCAAGGGGTGTTCGGGAGGAGAACACATGCGGGGTGATTTGCCGCGGCGGCTTCGGACAGCTAAGTTCGCAATTGCCGCGGCCTTTGCATCCTGGCCCGCGTTCGCGCAGACGGACCCGGGCTGGACCACCGCATGGGCCACATCCCAGCAAGTGCTCGGCCAAACCCGGGTGAGCAACGCGACGTTGCGCCTTATCGCACGCGTGACCGCGCCGGGCGATGCAATTCGGCTGCGATTTGACAACACGTTCGGCACCGCGCCGGTTACATTCGGCAAAGTATCGGCCGGGCCGCGTCAATCAGCCAACAATCCGGCGAGCATTTCGCCGGGACTTCTCATGCCGGTAATGTTCGACGGTCAGTCGTTTGTCACGATCGCGGCGGGTGGCACCGTGACGAGCGATCCCATTCGCCTGCCGGTGGATGCACAGGAGGACCTTGCCGTCAGCGTCTATATTCCGGACGCAGACGTTCCGGCCAGCCAACATAGCGGCGCGTTCGTGACATCGTTCATGACGGACAATGGCGCGGGCGATTTAACGGCGTCGGAATCCGGAGTTCCTTACAAGACCCGGATCACAACGATGCCGTGGTTGAAAGCCATCGATGTTCGTGTGACGGCGCCGACGACTGCGATCGTCGCCTTCGGCGATTCCATCACCGACGGGACATGCACAACGCTCGATGGGCATGATCGCTGGGAGGATATTGTGGCGCAGCGATTGGCACTGCAAGGCACTGTCCGCCATTCCGTCGTCAACGAAGGCATTGGCGGAAATACCGTGACTCGCAATGTCACGCCGCCGCCCGACAGCACGCCCGGCACCGAGCGGCTTGACCGTGATGTGTTGGCGCATGCGGGCGTATCGCACGTCGTCGTGTTCATGGGCACCAACGATATCCGCCGGGAAGCAAGCGCAGAACAGGTGGTCAATGGCCTGAAGGACATTGTCGCGCGGGTCAAAGCCCGCGGTCTGAAGATCATCGGCGTCACCATCGTGCCGCGCCACAACGTTGCGCCAGTTGCCGGCAATACCGGCTGGAACGACGCAAAAACGAAAGTGCGCAACGAGGTCAATGCTTGGATGCGCGGGGGTGGCGCCTTTGATGCCATCATCGATTTCGACCGCGTCGTGCGCAGCGCCGCGAATCCCGACCTCCTGAATGTTACTTACAATTGCGGCGATGGAATTCATCCATCGCCGCTCGGCTATTTTCAGATGGGCAAATCGGTCGATCTGAATTTGTTCGAAACGTTACAATAACAGCCGTGGACGACAGGACGAAAACCGCATTGCATTGGCCGGATGCGATTTATGGGCAATTCCGGCGCGTCGGCATCCGGCAGGTGGGTTACGTGCCGGATGCCGGGCACAGCCGCCTGATCGAGCTGTGCGTCAATGACCCAAACATCCATGACGTCGTACTGACAACCGAAGAGGAAGGCGTCGGTCTCGTGGCCGGCGCCACGCTCGGCGGCGAGCGCGCGGCGCTGCTGATGCAGAGCAGCGGGGTCGGCAACTGCATCAATATGTTCTCGCTGATGCGCAACTGCGGCTTTCCCTGCCTCGTCCTCATCACCATGCGGGGCGAGTTTGCGGAGTTCAATCCCTGGCAAGTGCCGATGGGCGCGATCACCGAGGCGACCCTCAAGCTCTGCGGGTTCCTGACCTATCGGGTGGACGAACCGGACGACGTCGATGACGTCGTGGGCGGCGGTTGCGACATGGCGTTTGGCGGGGATCTCCAGGTCGCCATCGTGCTGTCGCAACGGCTGATCGGCCGCAAGGAATGGACCAAGTGATGCTGGACCGGCGGGAGTTCGTCCACAAATTGCTCATCGACCGTGAGAACTTGCTGGTCGTCTCCGGGCTGGGCTCTCCCACCTATGACGTTGCGGCCTGCGGCGATCATCCGCTCAATTTCTATCTCTGGGGCGCCATGGGAAGCGCCGCCATGATCGGCCTCGGCCTGGCGCTGGCACAGCCGGCGCTTCGCGTGCTCGTGCTTACGGGCGACGGCGAGGCCCTGATGGGATTGGGCAGCCTTGCCACCATCGGGGTCAAGCAGCCGGCAAATCTCGTCATCGTCGTGCTCGACAACCAGCATTATGGCGAGACCGGCATGCAGCCGAGCCATACCCGGGCCGGCATCGATCTCGTGGCGGCAGCGAAGGCATGCAAGTTCGTCGACGGGCTTCATGTGTCGGAGGTCGGCGCCATGAGCCGCATCCGCGATCTCGTGCACAACGGCCGCGGGCCGATCCTGGTGCAGGCGCAGATCTCAAACGACGCGGCGCCCCGCGTACTGCCTTCTCGCGACGGTCATGCGATCAAGCTTCGGTTCATGGCAGCGCTATGCAAATTGAGCGGTTAGTCCAAACGCCGGTTACCTGAACTGATCGAATGAAACCCTGTCGGATCTGCTCAGTCCCGCATTGGGTGATCCTGACTATGACAGGCTCGTTCCTCGGGCCGCTCGTTGCGTTCGGCTGCCCGACCACGCCCCGCTGCTGGTGTGCCGAGAATTGCTGCGGGCCTGCCGTCATGCTACAAGGCGTAACATTCTATTCGCGATTGATCCATGAATGAGCAAGAGCCTGCAATGAGCGCAAGCATACCGCATTTGGGCGACCTCGAACGCGAGGTGATGCAAGTCATCTGGGCTAATGGCCGGCTCACGGCTGAGACCGTACGCGAGAAACTGCCGCGGCGACTGAAGGAATCGACGGTTCGCACCGTGCTGCGGCGATTGGAGGAGAAAGGTTACGTCATTCATGCAGTCGAGGGGCGGACCTTCATTTACCAGGCGACGCATCCCCGCGGGAGGGTTGCGGCCAAGGCCGTCCAGCGGATCGTCGATTGGTTCTGCGACGGATCGGTCGAGGAGGTTCTGGTCGGCATGGTGGACAGCGCCATGCTCGACCAGCAGCAGCTGCGCATGCTGGCCGACAAGGTCGCGAAGGCGAGAGGAGGGAAGCGTTGATGCTGGACCTGCGGTTGGAATCGGCGCTTCGCTCGCTGGTGCTCGGCGGTGCCGTATGGCTCGGCTTAGCGCTCCTGCGCGTGCGGAACCCGCACACCCATATGACCGCATGGACCGTCGTGCTGGTCGCCTCGCTATCGATGCCGTTTCTGATGCATCGCCTTACCATCACCGTACCGGCCCCTGCGCCACCCTTGCGGGTGATCGAGTCCATATCGGCGCTCTCAAGTCCTCCCTTGGAAGCGACCGGCGTTCCGGCGCTGCCGGTGCAAGGCCCGCTCGCCACGGCGCCTGCGGCCAAACCTGCTGTCGTCCCTCCGCCGCACCAGGTGACGCCTGTCTCGGTCGACCGGCCAAGCACTGGCTGGCCAAGCTTCGACTGGCGCGCTTCCGCCACGGTCATCTACCTGCTTGTCGCCGGCGCGCTGCTGCTGCGGCTCCTCACCGGTCTCCTGTTGAGCTGGCGTATGGCCCGCGCCGCGCGGCCAATTCATGAAAGCTGGGCCGGCAACGCTGACGTGCGCGTGAGTGATGTCGTCGGGGTGCCGGTTACGATCGGATCGACCGTTCTGCTGCCTGCCGAATACGTCGATTGGAACGAGACGAAACGCCAAGCCGTGCTGTCGCATGAGGGATCTCACGTCGCACATGGCGATTTCTATGTGCTGTTGCTGGCGACGTTCAACCGTGCGGTGTTCTGGTTCAGCCCGTTCGCCTGGTGGCAGCTCGTCCGGCTGACGGAGCTCGCGGAAATCATCAGCGACGACGCGGCAATCGAAATGCTGGACGATCGGTCGTCCTATGCCGGAATTCTGCTCGACGTTGCTGGCAGCCTTCAGCGGGCGCCGGTCGTCATGGCGATGGCGCGGGCCTGCATGATACGCAAGCGGGTAGAGCGAATTCTTGCCGGAACTGCCGCGCCGGCTCGCATCGGTTGGCGTAAACGCGCGCTGGTCGCGACCGCGCTTGCTCCGGCGGTGATCATCTCGGAAGGCGCCATCGTACTCAGCGCGTCGAAACCCGAACCTGTCGCAGTTGCGCCGAGCGCCGCCGCTCCGCAGACCGATGCACTCGCGGTGGCGCCGTCGATACCAGCGGCGGAGCATCGGTGGGCCGCGATCGACGCGAAGCTCCTCGATCGCTATGTCGGTCACTATGTGGCCGATCCGAAGATGCTTCCGGACGTCGTGCTGACGGTGACGCGCGAAGGCGATCACCTGTTCGTGCGCCGGACCGGCGAGGTCAAGCTCGAAGTGTTTCCCGAAAGCGATCGGGCCTTCTTCTACGGCGTAATCGATCAGCGCATCTCGTTCCGAGGCGACGGCCCCGCGCAGGTGATGGTCGTGCACCAGAACGGCATGGAGATCGAGGCGACGCGGGTCAACGCCGCGGCGGCGAAACGGGCGGCGGAGCTGTTCGACGAACGCGTCGCCGATCAGGCGAGGCCGCGCACGGCGATCAATTTGGATCCGAGCCTGTTCGATCGTTATGTCGGTTACTATGAGCTCGACCCTCGGTCCGTCATCACCATCATGTGGGAGGGCGACAAGCTGTTCGCGCAGCTGACCGGCGGCCTGAGGCGGCGGTTGCTCGCCGCCAGCGAGCGCGAGTTTTTCTACGAGTCTGTCGCGGGCCAGTTCACCTTCATTGCCGACGGCGAGGCGCGCGCGACCGCGTTGGTCCTGCATCAGAACGGCCGCGAGTTTCCTTTACGCCGCGTCGACGAGGCGCGAGCCAAGGAAACCGAGGCAAGGGCGCGCGAGGTGACCAATCGGCGCGCCGATCAGGAGCGGCCGCGCACATCCGTTGCGGTCGATGCCAGGTTGTATGATCGCTATGCCGGGCTCTACCAACGTGGGCCCAATTCGATCTTCACCGTAACGCGCGAGGGCAATCGGCTGTTCGCGCAGCTGACCGGGCAGCAGAAGCTCGAATTGTTTCCCGAGAGCGATCGGGAATTCTTCTACAAGGCGGTGGCCGCACAGATCACCTTCGTCGCGGATGGCGAGCGATCGCCGACCGGGCTGATCTTGCATCAGAACGGCACCGACTTGCGCGCGGCCTGGTTGGCGGGCCTCCCCGGCAGCTCTGGCCGGGATGATCAGCCCGATGCGCAAATGCTCGATCGTCATGTGGGCTGGTACGAGCTCGGCCCCCTTCGCGCGCTCGCAGTCACACGCGCGGGTGATCGCCTACTTCTGCAGGAGACCGGACGTCCGAAATTCGAACTGGTTGCGCACAGCGATCGCGAATTCGTCTCCACGGACGTAGGCGCGTTCGTCATATTCATGTCCGACGCGCCAGGCCGCACGACTGAGCTGCTGCTCCACCAGCCGAGCCCGGGAGCACGGCGCGCGATCCGGATCGACGCTAAGCGGGCACAAGCGATAGAGAATACTTTCGCGCGCCGGGTCGCGGCGGCGCCAGACCGGTTCAAGGATCAGGTGCCGGCGGACGGGAGCAAAGGCGCGGTGCTGCGGGCGATCGAGGAGCTGCAGCACGGCGCTCCGCGCTACGAGCGCATGAGCGAACAGTTGGCAGATAACGTGCGCCGCCAAATCTCTCAGCTGCATGCCATGACCACAGCGCTTGGCGCGGTCGAGTCGGTGTTCTTTCGCGGTGTCGGGCCGGGCGGCTACGACATCTACGGCGCCAAATTCGTCAACGGTTTTGCCGAATTCAGGATTCTCGTGGACCCGGACGGGAATATCGAGGACATGCTCTTTCGGCCTGGCGGCGATGACACGCCCGGCGGAATAGTGACCTGCTCGCGGGAGCGGACGCTGAAATCATTGCCGCGCACCGCACCGATCCGACTGCAGTTGTATAATAGCAACGGCGCCGACATTCGCCTGTTCGCGCTCGACTTCGAGGGCAAGCGATCGCGCTACGTCATGATCGGTGACGATCGATCGGCCCCGATCCTGACCTATATCGGCCATCCCTGGGTCGTCACCGATACCTCGGGGCAATGCGTCGAGATCATCATGCCGGGACAAGGCACGCGCTTCGTCACCATCAGTCCCGACGCGCGCGAGCGGGCTGTTCGGTCCGCGCCGCGGCGCGCGAGCCCCATGCCGGGCAGCGAGCAGGCATTGCGCCAATATATCGACGCGCTCGGCCGCGGCGAGCCGAATTACGACGACATGACGCCGGAAGTGGCTGCGGAGACGCGCCAGCAATTGCTGCTCAACCAGGCGATACTGGCCAAGCTCGGGGCGTTGCGGGCGATGTCATTCCGGGGCGTTGGGCAAAGCGGCAACGACATCTACGTCGTCCATTTCGCCAATGGCTCGGCGGAGTGGCGGATCGGCCTGGTCAAGGAGGGCAAGATCGGGCGAATTGCGCTTGGCCCGCAGTATTGACCACGCTACCGGCTGGGCACTCACCTGTATGTCATCGCCCGCGAAAGCGGCCGATCCAGTAACCACCTGATTCGCCGTCCTTAGGCTCGGTTACGCGCCCGCGGAAACATCTTGCGTTGCACGCGCGTATATGTTACAAACTGTAACACTACACTTAGTAATGCTACAAAGTCGATGCGTCGCTCCGTCCTGGGCGGCGCCCGCTCAGCTTGGAGGAAAAGCAATCATGAGCATGACGCGATTTCTCGCCGCGGTGGGCTTCACCCTGAGCTTGATGCTTTTTGCATCTCCGGCCTCAGCCAAAGGCTCTTACTGGTACACCGTGCGTTCCTGCCAGTTTTACCCAGGCGGCGGACACAGAACGCCGGCAGAGACGGCAGCGTGCCGGAGACAAAAGGCAGTGGCGGGCGAGGTCCTCAGGTTTTGCAGAGACCAGCAGCGCCGCGGCCCGCTTCCCTGTGGCCCCAATCAAGGCACTGTATGGACCGTCGTCCGCTAGGTCGCTCGGCAAAGGTCATTTAACCCATCATTGCTGTGGCGCCTCACCGCAGCCAACGCCGAAACACAACCGCGCGGTCTAACGATAGCCCTCGCGTCGCAACCTTGCAGGCAGCCGCATGGAGATCTCCCGATGGCGCCGATGACTTTTGATCGCCGGCAAGCAATTGCCGCCTCGACGGCAGGCATCTGTGGCTTGGCAGGGGGCGCCCACGGCGCCTGGGCGCAGGCCGCGACCAGTCGCACCGAGCGGAATGGGCCGAACGGACCGGCCGCGCTCATTCCTCGCCGGCTGCTGTTCGCCGATCCCGCAAAATCCGCCGTGCGCATCAGCCCGGACGGGCGTCGTATCGCTTACCTCGCTCCGCTGGACGGCGTGCTGAATCTGTGGGTGGCCTCGCTCGACGATGTTGGCAATGCGCGAGCCTTGACGCGGGTGACCGACCGCAGCCTGGGGCCGGGGCTGCAGTGGCTCCACAACAACCGCCATGTCGTGTTCTTTCGCGAGCAGGGCGGCGACGAGAACTGGCAGGCCCATCGGGTTGATGTCGAGACCGGCGACATCCTGGCGCTCACGCCGGCGCCGGGAGTGCGCTGCTACATCCACCAGACCTCGCATCATTTCCCCGACGAATTGCTGATCGCGCACAATGAGCGCGACAAGCGATTCTTCGAAATCCACCGCGTCAACGTCGCGACCGGCGCGAGCACGCTCGTGCAAGCCAACGATCGGTTTGCGGGTTTTTTTACCGACCCTCAGTTCAAGGTGCGGTTTGCGGTGCGCTACGCCGACAACAGCGATCACGAATATTTCCAGCCCGGCCGTGGCGGCGAATGGGAATTGTTCGCGCGGATCGATGCGGCGGATGCCATGACCACCCACCCCATCGAGTTCAGCGACGATGGGCGGCAACTCTACTGGCTCGATTCGCGCGGGCGCGACAAGGCGGCCGTCATTGCCCAGGACATGGCGACAGGCACGACGCGCCTCCTTGCCGAGGACGCGAGGGCCGATATCGTCGAAGCGCCGCTCGAACCGCTGACCTACCGGCCGATCGCCGCAGCTGCGATGTTCACACGCACCACCTGGCACGTGATCGACCGCGATTATGCCGAGGATTTCGCCTATCTGACCAGGCTGTCCGACGGCGACCTGCGCGGCATCAGTCTGTCGGACGACAAGCGTCACGCGATCGTCTACTACGAGCGCGACGAGGCCCCTGGCCGGTTCGCCTATTACAACCGCGCTGAAAGGAAGGCGCGTTTCTTGTTCAGTGCGCGACCGGCGCTGGAGAACGCGCCGCTGGTAGCGATGGAGCCGGTCGTCTTGCGTGCCCGCGATGGACTGCAGCTCGTCTGTTATCTGTCGCGGCCGCGCGGCTGGCAACGCGGCAAGCCGCTGCCGATGGTGCTGCTGGTGCATGGCGGCCCATGGGCGCGCGACGTGTGGGCTCTCTATCCCACGCATCAATGGCTCGCAGACCGCGGTTACGCGGTGCTCAGCGTCAACTATCGGGGCTCGACCGGCTTCGGCAAGGCCTTCGTGAACGCCGCCAATCTCGAATGGGCGG
>WNFS01003445.1_pt1 | contig 17309 bp, 13 predicted proteins | sample 5400141 | NCBI WGS metagenome assembly WNFS01 (sample SAMN13153358, study PRJNA577476) | soil metagenome | isolation source: 60 cm saprolite under Madrone tree | place: USA:California | collected 2016-06-14
AGCTGCCGATCCGCGTTATCGGCGCGAAATCCTTCACCGGGTCGTAGGCGATGTTCTTGAGCAGGAACGGATTGGACGAATGCGGGCTGTTGGTGCTCATCAACAGCGTGTAGCCGTCGGGCGGCGCCTTCGCCACATAAGCCGCCGCGATGCCGCCATTGGCGCCCTGGCGGTTGTCCACCACGAAGTTCTGGTTGAGGGCGATGCCAAGCGGTTGGGCAATGATGCGGGTTACGATGTCGGTGCCGCTGCCGGCACCGAACGGGACGATGATGGTGATGGGCCGGCTCGGATACGCCTCCGCGGCTGCGGCCGCGAATGAGAACGTCACGAGCCCAAGCGCAAGTGCGCCGCCAGCCAGAACAATCAGGTCGCGAAGTCGCATTTTACCCTCGCGGGCTCGAATGACACTTAAGAATTCACTCTACATGTCACATGACAGAGATCAAAATCGACGTCTACATGTCTGTCATCTGTCATCTGTCATCCGAAATGGACCAGAACCTCGATCCCATCGCCGTAACGCTCACCAAGACCTTCTGCGCCCATCTCGCGGCGGCGCAGTTTTCCGATCTGTCGGCGTCGGCGCAGCGTGAGGCCCGTCGCGGCGTGCTCGACTGGGTTGGCTGCGTGCTCGCCGGCAGCAGGCACAAGACCATCGATACGCTCGTTAGCGTACTGCAGGAGACCGGCGGCCGGCCGCAGGCGACCGTGCTTGGCAGAGGCCTCAAACTCGGGCGGCTCGATGCGCCGCTCGCCAACGGCCAGATGGGCCACGTGCTTGATTTCGACGATACCCATATGGGCGGCGTCGTTCTACACGCGAGTTCGCCGATTCTGGCCGCGCTGTTCTCGCTTGCCGAGCGCACACCTGTGAGCGGCGCCGATCTCATGCTTGCCTATGCGGTGGGGTTCGAAGCCGGCATCCGCAGCGGCCTCACGGCGCCCGGCCACCACAAAGGCGGGTGGCACCTCACCGGCACGCTCGGCACCATCGCGGCAGCCGTGGCGGGCGGCAAGCTGATCGGGCTCGATGCGCAGAAACTCACCTACGCGATGGGCATCGCCGCCACCCAGGCGGCCGGCATGCAGCAGAATCGCGGCACCATGTGTAAATCTTTCCACGCTGGGAAAGCGGCGCAGAACGGCGTGCTCGCCGCGTTGCTGGCGGAACGCGGTTTCGACAGCACCCAGGAGATCATCGAGGGCCGCAAGGGATTCTGCCGCATATACAGCGACACCGCGGCGCCCGAACGCCTGACCGCCGGCCTTGGCGAAAGCTGGCTGATCGAGACCAACGGTCATAAGCCCTATGCGTGTGGCGTGGTGCTGCATGCGCTGATCGATGCTGTCATCACCATCCGCAATCGAGAGCGGATCGATCCGGCGGCGGTGAGCGCAATCAGCCTGCGGGTTCATCCGCTCGTGCTTGCCATCACCGATGTGGTCGAGCCGACGACGGGGCTGCAATCGAAATTTTCGACGGTTCATTCGGCAGCCGTCGCGCTCGTAGACGGCGCCGCCGGCATTGCCCAATATTCCGACGCCAAAGCGGCCGACCCGGAGGTGGCGGCGCTACGCCGCAAAACCAAGGCCATTGCCGACGAGACCCTGCGTTCCGACGAAGCCTTCGCAACCATCGAGGCCGCAGACAAACGCCACGAAGCTCATATCCCCCACGCCAGCGGCACCGCCGCCAACCCGATGAGCGACGCGGCGATCGAAGCGAAGTTCCTTGCCAACGCAACGCCGGTCATCGGCGGCGACCGGGCGCAACGCGTCGTCGCGTTCGTGGGGACACTGGAACGCCGGCCGGACGTGCGCGACTTGATTGGGCTGCTTGCCAAGCGTTTTGTTTCCGACGTTTGATTTGTCTCAACAGTGTCATCGCCTGCGAAAGAGCGTGTGAAGAAATCCTCTGGAAACCGATACGGTACTGAATATCTGGGTGCCCCTCGGCACGCCTTTGGAAAAGGCGGCCATTCCAGAGGCTACCGAGAGGGCTCTCGCAACAGATAAGCCGCAAATAGCCGGCCCTACTCACTGGGCCAGTGAGCCAACAGCTGTTGTTCGGCATCATCGTTCCCCGTGCAGATCGACGGCGAGAACCGCTACGCGCTCGTCAGGTCGACCAATCAGCGCGTCCTCGCAGGCCCGGTCGCCGCACATGAACTGTCGCCGGATTGGCAGGCGGTGGTTTCCGACGCCGCGCACGACATCGTCGCGCGGTCCAAATATGGATTCCGTTAGCTCAATCTCTTCGCATGGGGCGCGATGCCATGCTCGGCCAGGCTTTCGGCGATTCTTCCGATTGCTTGAACCGCAATGCAGAAAAACTAACGGCACACCACTGACTGTGCGGTGCCGGTCCGTGAAGCAACCTCGCATGAAACCGATCTTGTGCCGGAACCCGGCACCGAGCTTCCATTTGGCATTCCTGGGCGCCCGAAGAGAAGGGGAGAACCTGGAATCGATGCTGATCTGTCTTCATGGATTCCGGGTTTGCCTCCGCCTCGCTGCGGCCCCCGGAACGAAGGCGCATATGATTCGAATTTCGAAACCGCTTTACTGTGCGGCAGGAAGCTCGGCCATGAACCGCTCGAGGTCGACGCGCTGCCTGACCACCGCGACGTCCATGGATTTCGTCCGGCCGGCGATGTTGACGGTCGCCGTTTCGAGCACCCCCGGTGCGGCTGCTGCGGCATCGAGCGCCGCCGCGGAAACGACAAGCGTGCACTCGAAATCCTTGCACCGACTCTCGAGCTTCGCGGCAACGTTGCCGGTGTCGCCTAGAAATTGCAGCGATTGCGAGGCTCCCGTCGAGATCCAACCGACCACCGCCGTGCCGACGTGAACACCGATGCCGATCTTGAGCGGCGCGGGAAGCTCGCTCGCCAATTCATCGTTGAGGGCGTCGAGGCCTTTCCAAACATCCAGCGCAGACTGGAGCGCTTGGCGCGCCATCTGCCTGTCCGTGCTGAAGACGCTCATGATGCCGTCCCCGGCGATGCTGGTGACATGCCCTCCATACGCACGAATGGCCCTGGTGACCACCTGGATATAGCGATCGAATAGGAATAGCGCATCGTAGGGCAACCGTCCCGTCGCCAATTCGGTCGAGCCGCGGAGATCGACAAACATCGCGGCAATTTCAAGCTCTCTGCCGCCGCCGACAGCAGCGTCGAAGCGAATCGCTTCGGAGGCATCGGCGGATCGAGGGCGAACGAGCGGTTCTACCGCGATGTCGTTAGCCGGCCTGACCTGACAGGCAAGCCGGACATCGGGCGCCGCGGCAATACGACGAAGCGTACGGAGCTCCAGGGCGTCCGGAGCTGCCAACCGATCAGCCCCCTGCAGGACTCGAATGCGACAGGTGGAGCAGCGGCCCCTGCCTCCGCAAACCGATTCATGCGCGATACCGGCCCAGCGGCTCGCCTCAAGCACCGAAAATCCGGCCGGAACAGAGACGATGCGGTGACCCGGATAAGTGATACGGACGGCACCGAAGCGCTTGCCATGCCAATCGCGCGCCGCCCGCAGGCCGATTACCGCGATAAGAAGGGCGAGATAGGCGGTCGAAATCATATAGACGATGCGGATCACAGATTCGCCATCCGGGCCGGGGGCAAAACGGGTGACGTCGATCGAACCGCGCGCGACGGCTTCGCGTACATCGAGACCTGCGTTGACCACTCCGACAATAGCGAGGGCAGGAACGAGTGTTGCCAACGACGCCATCGTTGGCGAGGCGCGCGGATACCATGACTTCGCGCGCAACCACGACCTCAAGCCAATGCAGCCGTGTATCCACACCACCAGGAGCAGGAGCATCTGGCGCGGCAGCGCCAAGTCCGGAGAAACAATCCAAAACTGATAGTGGAGTCGCTCAAATCCGAACTCCACTCCGTAGAGGGATTGCCCCACACGAAGGGCGGCGGCGTGCGGGATCAGCAGAAAGGGGATGGTCAGCCCAAGCGCCAGCTGCCAAGCTTCCGCGGCCGGAAGGCGCAAATGCCGTCGTCGGTGCAGCGCGTACAAGCCCAGCAGGCCGTGGGCCGAAAATGCGCCATAGAGTGCGAACAGACCAGGATAGCTTTGCCATGGCCGAAGCAGAATCGTGCTGGCCGCTTGCATCGCTTCTATGGATCGCACACCGAAGGCGTGGTTGAGGAAATGCGATGTCGCATAGGCGAATAGGATCAGGCCTGTGGTCAAACGAAGGGACCGCACGGTTCGTTGCGCCTCGTCGGCTTTCTCTCGTCCGGAAAGGTCTTGGATGCTCATGAGTCGCCAAATCGAAACGCTCGCCAAGATCGGCCTTTTCCGTTCCTTGGAAGCCACTAAGATACAGCATCTCGACACTCAATGTATCAAGACGAAAGCAATGATGTCTTTTTTATCGTGAGCGGGACGGTGCGCGTGAAACTCCAATCCGTATCTGGCCGTGAAGTCCTGCTGAGGGAAATGAATGCAGGAGAATTCTTCGGAGAACTCGCTGCAATCGATAGGCGGCCCCGTTCCTCGGGGATCGTGGCCATCACCGACGTGACCCTCGCACGCATGCCGGCTTCAGTTTTTCGCGATGCGATTCACACCTACCCCGACGTCTGCGATCAATTGCTCGCGCTACTGGCTGAGCAGATACGAATGCTCGCCAACCGGGTGAACGAGTTCACCACGCTGGACTCTCGACACAGGATCTACGCGGAGTTGCTGAGGCTTTCCCGGCCTGAAGCCGGAAAGCCGAGACAGGCCGTAGTTTCACCTCCGCCCGCGCATGCGGAGATTGCGGCACGCGTCAGCATCCGGCGAGAAGCCGTGGCGCGCGAAATCAAAGCACTGGAACGAGCTGGGCTCATCGAGCGCCGTCGGGGCGCGCTGGTGCTCACTAACACCGCGCAACTCCAGAAAATGATTCAGGAGGCGTCGGATGCGGAGTAACCTCCCGATCCGAGCGGCCCGCCGAAAGGGACCACATCGGGCAACCGCAATCAATTTGAACAGAGCGGCGGCTGATTGACCGCCAGGCCGGAAACTTAGTTATATTAGTGTTGCCGTGTCACCGGCGGCACGTCTCGTCGCAGTCGTGGACACAGCAATCATGAAGCCGATCCGCAATGCGGGAGCGCGTGGAATCCCGAAGGTTCACGGGATACGGGCAGTGGAAGCCGGGCCGCTCCGAAGCATTGCGGGGCAGTCGCTCGGTAGCCCCCCGTCGCGACTGGCGGCCGGCCTTATGCCGGCCACCAGCAATTTTCCGCGGTCCGGGTCAATGACCCCGGTCCGAATCCCGCCGCAGCTCGAAGCGCACGTTGGAATCCGGGTCCGAACCGGCGTAGGCGCCGCGCGTGTCGTACACGTCGTGATTGGGAGCAATGGCCTGGTGCTTCGTCGCGGCCAATGCGGCCGAAGCGGTGCTGAGGATGAGGGCGAGTGCAAACGTGGTCTTGGTGAACATGGCGTGTCTCCTGTTTTCACCAGCGTCATCAGCGACGCCGTCCATTGGAAGGTAGGGCCGAGTTGAAATTTTCGCGGTGCGAAATCGCACAGTTCGTTTCGATCCGCGACTTGGTGCCCTCAGCTCTGAAGTTTTCGCCGGTGGAATGCCCTGATGGGTTTGGCTGCCGCTCAACCCATCCTACGGCCCGAAATGGAATGGATAATCAGGGGCACGACACTAGTCTGGTAGCGCGGATGTTGCTGCGCTCCGTCCGGCTACGGTCTCGGACTTTACCAGCGGCATTGACGACGCAACGCGATACGACCACAATAGCGGCGGTTTTCGGTGGAGATCACTCAAGTCCCTGATGAATTGGCTTCGGACCATACGTGGGTTTGTCCGGTTGCTGGTCGCCCTGTTCGTGGTCGCGCAGTTCGCGGGCGTGGTGTCGTCGCCGCGCGCCAACGCGCAGCCGATTGCGAATGCGGCTCTCGCGCACGACCATCATCAACACGACCACGCCGACCAGGGGAATGGCCCTCACCACGACCACAGTGGAAACCTCGCTGATACCTGCTGCGCGCTGCATGCCTACTTTGCCGGCGTCCTTCCCCCGGCAATGCTGATCGAGACGGGGAGCGCTATGGGCCAATCTCTGGTCGGCGCCCCCGATGATCAGGACCGCGGCAGGCCACCCGGCCGTCTCGACCGTCCCCCAAGACCTCTGCGCTGAATCCTAAATCGTAGTGTGTCCGCGTTTCGCGGCACGCTGCTCTGATTCGCGCATGAGGTTTTAAAAAATCATGCTCAGACATCGATGGTCTGCGCCTGCATTCCGGTTTGGAATGGCGCTCGTGCCTGCATTCGGCATAGCGGCGTGCACCGCGGTGCCTCCTCCGGCGTCTTCGATCGCTGCTGCTGATCCTGCCGCGCGGGTTCCCGCAACACAGTACCGCTCGGTCGAGACTTCGGACCTGTTTCAACCTGCCGAACCGCGGTCGTGGCGGGACCTCAACCGGGATGTCGCTTCGCCGCCGCCGAAGCCAAAAGGACAAGAGCCGTGAGGGTGACTGCGCATATGAACGGCGGACGGGCCGGGCTTCTTGCGTCGGCCCTTGCCGCACTGTTGCTGACCGGGTGTGCCTCTTTCTCGCCGGACGCCGGAATGGGCGCGGTGAGCGGCATCGCGGCCACGGAGTTGAAGAAAGATGCGCTCAAGATCGACGGTGAGGAGGCGGCGGCCGCAGGCCGGGCGCGCGTGCGAGGGCTGCTCGCGTCAACGCTGTCAGTGGACGCCGCCGTTCAGATTGCGCTTCTAAATAACCGCGGCCTTCAAGCGGCCTACAATGAGCTCGGCATCGCCGAAGCCGCGATGGTGGAGGCGAGCCTTCCGCCCAATCCGGCGTTCGCGATCAGCCGGCTTTCGACATCGGTCGAGCTTGACATCGAACGCCGAATTGTCGGGGACATTCTGGCGCTCGCGACGCTGCCGGTGCGGGCGAACATTGCGGCCGACCGTTTCCATCAGGCCCAGCTGCGCGCCGCCGAGGAAACGCTGCGCGTCGCCGCCGAGGCCCGGCGGAACTATCATCGCGCGGTCGCGTCGCGTCAGCTCGGGACTTTTCTGAGCAAGGCAAGCTCTGCGGCCGAGACCGCCGCAAAGCTTGCCAAGCAACTGGGCGAGACCGGCGCCATGAGCAAGCTCGATCAAGCACGGGAGCAATCTTTCTACATCGACATTGCGACGCAGCTCATTGCAGCACGGCAGCGCGCGACGAGCGAACGCGAAGCATTGATCCGGCCGCTGGGGCTGTGGGGCGACGAGATTGAATTCAAACTGCCGGAGACACTGCCGGCCCTGCCGCGGCGGCCCATGGGCTTGCCTGCCGTTGAGGTGGACGCCGTCCGCAGGCGCGTCGATCTGCAAATCGCGCGCATCGAAGTCGATACGCTCGTAAAGTCCTATGGCCTGACCAACGCGACGCGGTTCATCAACTTGCTGGATGTAGCGGGTGTTTCCAGGACTCAGCGCGAAGCCGGAGGGGCGCGCGGCACCGGCGGCGGCGTTGAGGTCGAATTCCAAGTGCCAGTCTTTGATCTTGGCGAAGTTCGCCTGCGCCAAGCCGGTGAGAGCTACGCGCACGCTGTCAATCGCCTCACCGAAAAGGCGGTGAACGTACGGTCGCAGGCGCGTGACGCCTATGCGGCTTATCGGTCGACCTACGACATTGCGGTCCACTACCGCGACCAGGCCTTGCCGCTGCGTCAGACGATCACGGACGAGACCGTGCTGCGCTATGGCGCGATGCAGATCGATGTTTTCACATTGCTGACCGAGGCGAGGCAGCGCCTCGCGGTGAACATCGCCGCCATCGAAGCGCAGCGTGATTTCTGGCTGGCGGCGACCAATCTCGGCGCGGCGGTGGCCGGCGGCGGCGTGGCTGCGGGTGGCGGTGCAATTTCCAGTGCGGCGGCGAGCGCGTCCGGCGTCACCGCGAGCGAGTGAACGATTGAGGAGATCGACATGCTATCGCGACGAAGTCTATTGGGAGCAACCGCAGTCCTTGCGGGCGCAAATGCGATCAGCGGGCGCGTACAGGCAACCGGCATCCCGGAAGCGCCAACCACGTCCACCAATTCGATGCAGCCGCCGCTGTTCCCGTCGAGCGGTCCGGATTACCAGCCGGTGGTGACGTTGAACGGCTGGACGCTGCCGTGGCGGATGAACGGCGATTGGAAGGAATTCCATTTGGTCGCCGAGCCGGTCATCCGCGAGTTTGCGCCCGGCATGAACGCGCATCTATGGGGCTATAACGGCCAATCGCCCGGTCCGACCATCGAGGCCGTGGAGGGCGACAAGGTCCGCATCTTCGTCACCAACAAGCTGCCCGAGCACACCACCGTCCACTGGCACGGCATGCTGCTGCCGAACGGCATGGACGGCGTCGGCGGCGTCACCCAGCCGCACATCGATCCCGGCAAGACCTTCGTCTACGAGTTCGAGCTCAAGCGCAGCGGAAGCTTCATGTACCACCCGCATTCGGACGAAATGGTGCAGATGGCGATGGGGATGATGGGGATGTTCGTCGTCCATCCGCGCGAGGCGAAGCTCCACCGGGTCGACCGCGACTTCGTGTTCGTCATGAGCTCCTACCTGATCGATCCCGGCACCTATCTGCCCAAGGTTGCCGAGATGACCGACTTCAACATGTGGACCTGGAATGCCCGGGTATTCCCGGGCATCGACCCGCTGCCGGTGCGCCTCGGCGATCGCGTGCGCGTGCGCATCGGCAATCTCACCATGACCAACCATCCGATCCACCTGCACGGTCACGGCTTTGCGGTGACCTGCACGGACGGCGGCTGGGTGCCGGAGAGCGCACGCTGGCCGGAGGCCACGACCGACGTTCCGGTCGGCGCGATCCGCGCCCTGGAGGTGATCGCGGATGCGCCCGGCGATTGGGCATTCCACTGCCACAAGACGCACCACACGATGAATGCCATGGGCCACAATACCCGCAATTTCATCGGCACCAACTTGAGGAATCTGACGAAAGCGATCGAACGCGTCGTCCCGGATTTTCACCCGATGGGCTCCGAAGGCATGGCCATGATGGGCACCATGGAGCACCCCATGCCGGACAACACGCTGCCGATGATGACCGGGTTTGGGCAGTTCGGGCCGATCGAGATGGGCGGCATGTTCACGCTCATGAAGGTGCGCGAGGGCCTCGGCGTCAATGACTATGGCGATCCCGGCCCCTACCGGAATCCCGAAGGGACGGTCGCGCACGAGGTTGAGGGTCCCGCCGGCCAGCCCGTGCATCGATCCGAAAACCCCGCGCCGTATGGCCGCCCGGCAACGGCCACCCCGACGGCCGCAAAGACGACTTCCAAATCACATCACCGAGGCAACTGAACGCGGACGCCTCCAAATCATTCCTGAAGAGATCGGCAACGAGAAACCATGAGATCAAGTGGATAAGGGCGAGGGGGCGGTCGAAAAAAGCGATCGCACCTTGTTACCGGTCCTGCCGCAATAGCCATTGGCGCCGATCGGCTTCATCGAAACGTTCCACTAGTTGCGGCGCCGGCTGCCGCGCTATGATGCGCCCACCGCCCCCACCCTCCTCCGCAAGCGGGAGAGCTTTGAGTGGCCGGGGTAGCGTTGGGGAGGAGGTGCGCCAAACGAGGCGCGGCAGCAGTGAGGCTTTCACATGTTGACGTTGTATTACGCGCCCGGTGCCTGCTCCATGGCGGCGCACATCGTGCTGGAGGAGAGCGGCGAGAAATACGAGCCGCGCAAGGTCGATCTCGCCGGCGGCGAGCAGCGCACCGAGGCCTATCTCAAGCTCAACCCACAGGGGCGGGTGCCGGTCCTCGGCCTCGACGACGGCGCCCCGCTCGCCGAGAACACTGCGATTCTGCCTTATCTCGGGAAGCGGTTTGGGTTGTGGCCGACTGATCCGTTGGCCGAAGCCAGGGCCCTCTCCTTGATCGGCTTCTTCGCCGCCAGCGTGCATCCGGCCCATGCCCATATCGGCAGACCTGAGCGCTACGCCGCCGATAGTGCCGCGTTTCCGACCATCCAGGAAGCCGGCCGCAAGACGTTCCACGGCTATCTGAAGCAGATCGACGGCATGCTGGCAGGACGGGAATGGCTGTCCGACCGCTACTCGGTGCTCGATCCCTACGGTCTCGTATTCTATAGCTGGGGCGTCCGCCGCGAACTGCCGATGGGAGAGCTTTCGAACTACACCGCGTTCAAGGACCGGATGCTCAAGCGCCCCGCAGTGGCGCGCGTGGTCGAAAACGAGAAAATAAAATTGTAATGCGCGCCGACGCCGCGTGGCTTGTCTGCTCCCTCTCCCCGCAAGCGGGGAGAGGCAAAGTCGCGCGCGGCTGTCGCTTAACTTAGCGCCAATGGGGACAAGCGCGGCCATGACGCCGAATGAAGGATCACGCCGATCACCATGAAGACAATCCTGGTTCCGGTCGAAGATCACGACTCGATGGCGGCGGTGCTTCAAGCCGCGTGGTTGGTCGCGCGCCGGTTCGACAGCTATGTGGAAGGTTTTGCGGTGCAGCCCGCGGCGTCGGAGTTCGTCGCGCTCGACCCTTTGAGCAGCCTGACCATGCCGCAGATCGCCGACGGCGACGCCCACATCGAGCGCTACTCACGCCAAATGTTTGAATCCTTCATGGCATCCAACAACGTGCCGCCCGCGCCGCCGACGCCCTCTCCGAGGGAGGGGGTGTCCTACGCCTGGGTGCGACCCGGCGCAGAATTCGACACGTTCATCGGCAGCTACGGCCGCGTGTTCGATTTGATCGTGCTCGGCAGGCCGGGACGCGCCCCACAAAACCCCCGAATGGCGCCATTGGAAGCGGCGCTGTTCGACAGCGGCCGCCCGGTTCTGATCGCCCCGCCGACGCCGCCCAAGGAGCTGGGGCGCAACCTGCTGGTCGCGTGGAACGGCAGCACCGAGCAAGCCCGCACCAACGCATTCGCGATGCCGCTGCTGCGCGGTGCGGATGAGGTCACGGTCCTGACGGTCGAAGGCGGCATGACCCCGGGGCCGACCGGCGACGAGGTGGCGCTTCATCTGGTCCGCAACGGTGCGCCGGCAACTGCCGTCACCGTCGCGCCGGCCGGACGCACGACCGGTGAGACAATCCTCGATCATGCGAAGTTGCGGGGCTGCGATCTCATCGTAAAAGGCGCCTACGCGCAAAGCCGCCTGCGCCAGATGATATTCGGCGGCGCCACCCGCCACATCCTCGCCCACGCGACGTTGCCGGTGTTGATGGCGCATTGATATGTCCGGTGTACCGGAGTTCTCTAAGAGCACGTTCCGATGAGATCGAATCGTCCCTCCACAGTCATGCCCGCGCTTGTCGCGGGCATCCACGTCTTTCTGGCGGACCTTCACCACAAAGACGTGGATGGCCGGGACAAGCCCGGCCATGACTGAGGAAAAATGGTTCGACATGACCGGAACATGCCCTAGATGAGCGCCGACCAAGGCCGAGGTTCTGAGGGCGCGTCCGGTTCTGGGCCGCCCGTACGCCACACGTTTTTCGCGATCTTCCCCTCGATCATGCTGCCGATGTTCCTCGCGGTGGTCGATCAAACCATCGTGGCTACCGCCTTGCCGGCGATCGTGGCCGATACCGGCAATGTGGTACGCGCATCGTGGGTCGTGGTATCGTACCTGACTGCCTCGACCATCGCGGCGCCGATCTACGGCAGGTTGGGCGATGCCTTTGGCCGCCGCCGGCTGATGTTCGCGGCACTCTTCATTTTCATCGTCGCGTCGTTGTTGTGCGCGGCCGCGCCGACCATCGAATTGCTGGCACTGGCCCGCGTGGTCCAGGGGCTCGGCGGCGGCGGCCTGATGACGTTGTCGCAAGCGTTGATCGGCGAAGCCGTGCCGCCGCGCGAGCGTGCCCGATATCAAGGCTACCTCGCCGCCGTCGCGGTGTGCGCCAATACGTTCGGGCCCGTCGCGGGCGGCTATTTGACCGAGCACTTTGGATGGCAATCAGTGTTCCTGATCAACCTGCCGATCGGGCTTGTCGCGGTGCTGCTCACCCGCAACCTGGAGAACATCGTACCGGGACGATCGAACTGGCGGCCCGATCCGATCGGGCTTGCGTTGTTCACCATTTTCGTGACTACGGCACTCCTGACACTGGAGCAGGCCCAGCAAATGGACCGCAGCGCGCTACCCCTGCTGGGCGGATTGTTCGCAGCCGCGGCCGTTTCCCTCGCGCTACTGGTGCGCCAGGAGACCCGGGCGCCGTCGCCGCTCATACCGCTGTCGCTGCTGCGCCTGCCCACGATCTGGCGCAGCGATGCGCTCGCCGCATTTCACGGCGCTGCGCTGGTATCGCTGATCACCTTCCTTCCCATCTATCTGGAGGTGGTTCGCGGGCTCTCGCCGGCCGCAACCGGTCTGCTGCTGGTGCCGCTCACGATCGGGATCGGTGCCGGATCGCTGCTCACCGGCCGGCTCGTCAGCAAGACCGGCCGGACCACGGTTTTTCCCGTGTTTGGACTGGCCCTGGTGACGGTCAATCTGGTGGTGCTGGCCCTGTGGGTGCAGGCATTGAACCAGACCGCGCTCGGATGGCTGCTGTTGTGGAACGGATTGTGTATGGGAACCGTGATGGGCGTCGTGCAGGTCACGGTGCAATTCGCATCGGGACCATTGCGGCTCGGCGAAGCGGCCGCATCGGTGCAGTTCTCCCGTTCGATCGGCGCCGCATTCGGGACTGCGCTGGTAACGGCGGTGTTGTTTGCGGTCCTGTCGATCAAAAATCCGGAGGCGGCGCGCGTGTTCGCCACCATGGCACAACAAGGTGCTCATGCGGCGTCAAACCTGCCGGCGACGCTTGAGGCCGACATCCAGGCCGTCATTGCAGAGGCGTTTCGCATCGCCTTTCTGTCGATTGCGGCGTTTGCCGCGGTGGGCTTCTTTCTGGCGCTGTCGATCCCGCTGCGCCGCATATAGTGTTCCGTTTCCAACCTTGATTCTCATTGTTGTCATCGCCCGCGGAAAGCGGGCGATCCAGTAACTCCAGTACCTCAATGGAAACGCGAGTCTGGGGGTTACTGGATGCCCCGCTTACGCGGGGCATGACACCGATGGAATTAAGCCGTCACCCTCCAACAGCGCCCTGCGCCCCGACATACAGCGAATAGAGCGAGTGGCTTGCCGCCATGAAGAGGCGGTTGCGCTTGACGCCGCCGAAGCAGATGTTGGCGCTGCGCTCTGGAAGCGAGATCGCGCCGATCCGCTTGCCTTCCGGATTGAACACCACGACGCCGTCGAGCCCTTCGCCGGTGCCCCAGCCGCACCAGAGATTGCCGTCCGTGTCGCAGCGGAAGCCGTCCGGCGTCTCGGCTGCTTCGCAGGTCACGAATGGCTTGCCGCCGGCAAGCTTGGTGCCGTTGTCGACGACGTCGTAGACGCGGATCAGGCGCGGCACATTGCTGAAGTCGACGATATACATCTTCCGCTCGTCCGGCGTGAAGCACAGCCCGTTGGGCCGGATGTCGCCGGCGACCACGGTGGCGCGGCCGGTCTGGGGGTCGAGACGGTACACGTTGGTCGGCAATTCCTGCTGGGCGACGTGGCCTTCGTAGTTGCCGGAGATGCCCGGGGTCGGGTCCGTGAACCAGATCGAGCCGTCGGATTTGACCACAATGTCGTTCGGCGAATTGAGCGACTTGCCGTCGAATTTGTCGATCAGCACCGTGATGGTGCCGTCATATTCGGTGCGCGTCACGCGCCTGGCGTCGTGCTCGCAGGTGACGAGGCGGCCCTGGCGATCGCGCGTGTTGCCGTTGGAATAGTTCGACGGCTTGCGGAACACGGTGGTGCGGCCGCTCTCCTCATCCCAGCGCAGGATGCGGTTGTTGGGAATGTCGCTCCACAGCAGGCAGCGCGCGTCGCCGAACCATACCGGACCTTCACTCCAGCGCGCGCCGGTGAAAAGCCGTTCGACGCTGGCGTTGAACACGCGATATTTCAAAAAGCTCGGGTCGAGGACCTTGATGGCCGGGTCCGGATAGCGCTCGCTCGGCTCCCAGCCGCCGAACGTCGCCGTCGTGGTCAGCGCCGCCGTCACCCCCGCGCCCAGCATATCGCGTCGTGAAATCTGCATGGCATCTCCTCCTGGCATGGCACGATCCTGATCGATCGTGTTGCCGGGTGTTATAGCAAGGTCTCGGGCGGATGACTGATTCTTCTGCGTTTGCAAATGGCTCGCGCATCTCAGGTACGCATGGGCCAGCATCCCACGGCGATTGCCGCGGCGCGTCAATCTGGCTGCAAATCGGAGGAAACCGGACCTGCCTCTGTCGGCCTCGGGGGCCCCTCAAAGGTCTAAGTTAAGCGACAGCCGGACGGCCTTCCCTCTCCCCGCAAGCGGGGAGAGGGAGCATTCGGGTTACACACGGCCGCGCGATATCTCGGAGCGTTTAATCCAGCGGCTCCAGCTTGACGAGCGCGGCGCCGTGGTTGCTGCCGGTCCAGAAGGTTACCGGGGTGGTCGAGTTGTCGACGAAGACGGTGCGCATGTTGGTCTCATGCGGCAGCTGGTATTCGACGCTCTTGCCGGTCGCGGGATCAAGCCGCACGGCGCGATCGGTGTGCATGCCGCCGGCCCAAATCTCGCCGTTCTTGTCGATGGCCGCGCGGTACGGATAGGTGAACGGCGGCAGCTGATATTCTGTCACCTTCTCGGTCTTGGTGTCGAACAGCGCCACCTTGTTGCCGCGATATTCGGTGATCAGCAGGCGATCCTGGTCGTCGATCACCATGCGCCGCGCCCGCGCATTGACGGTCGGGAGCGGGTACCACGAGACCTTGCCGGTCTTGGCGTCGATCTTGCCGACGTGGCCGCGCTGGAACTCCGCCATCCACAGATTGTTCTGCGAATCGGAGATCACCTGGTAGATCGAGGCCGGCCGGACGGCGAGGTCATTGAGCGGCTGGAAGCGTTCCCATTTGTTGGTCGCGAGATCAAGCCGATAGATGTCCTGCGTGCCGACGCTCTTGGTCCACACCTTGCCGTCGATATCGTGGCGCAGCCCGACGAAGTTCAGCTGCACGCGATAATCATTGTACTCGGGCGCCAGCGGATACCATTTGATCTCTTCGGTCTTGGGATCGAGATTTCCGAGCGAGCCCTGGTACATCGTGTCGAACCAGAGGGTGCCGTTCTTGTCGAACTCGAGCGAGAGATTGCCGACCGGCGCCTCGGATTTGAACTTGGTCACTGGAAATTCGGTGAGCTTGAGCGTCTTCGGGTCGAACTTGGAGATGAAGGGCTCGCCGAAATCCGAATACCAGACGTTCCCTTGCGCATCGACGATCACGTCATGCGGCTCCGTCGTCGACCGCGGCAGGTCATACTCGGTAATGATGGCGCGCGTCGCGCGGCCGGTCGGCCGAGCGAGGGCCTTGAGGGGATATTGCCATTTTTCGACCTCGCTCAGATTGATGCTGGCAAGGTATTCGGCTGGCTTGCGGTACTGCTCCGGGGTCCCGGAGCGCGCCGGATCGAGCATGCGCTGCGGCTTGATCGGCTGGCTCACCGCCCCATAGCCGCGCATCCGCGTGATCACCTGGGTAAATTCATCCGCATTGTGAGTGGAGCGCACGATGCGCTCGACCGTATGGCAGCTCACGCAGTCGAGCAGGAAGTGCCGTTGATCGTCCGAGCCGGGCACGCTCGCCATCCATTCGGCGTTGCTCATCTGGGCGGCGAGAGTCTTCGTCTTTTGCAGCTTGAGATCGACTGAGGCCGTCCGCTCATCGGCGACATCCGCTGTCGTCGGGGCGGCGAGGTCGTAGCCGACGGCGCGGATCTTGATCTTGTACTTGCCGGCCGACAGCCGATCGGCCGGGAAGCTGTAGCGGCCCTGCGCGTCGCTGATGACGCTGACCGTCACCGTCGAGCCTTCCTTCTTGGCGCTGACCACGACCCCTTCCATGGCGCCTTCCGCCGCGGAGGTGACCTGCCCGGTCAGGGCAGCGGCGGCCCTATTCTCCGCCGCGACCGGCTGCACGGTCGCCTGAAAGAGAATGACCGCGGTGCCGAGCATCAAAATGGACAAGAGACGTCGTGTTCGCATCGGTTCCTCCCTGTCGGTTGCCATGGTCTGCGGGTGGCCATGGTGCAACGATACACGTCTCGAAAGCATGCATGGTACAACGTTTGACGCTTCAAATCCACCATTCTCATGGGCTGGACCGGCGCTCCTCAGATCCGGAATACTTTAGCGATGACAATTCTTGGGCCGCTTGAGTGTCTTACATTCGAGTCTAAGATGAGCGTCGGGGGGGCCAAAGTTTGGAAATCGTTTTCCCGATAGAATTCGTCGTGGACGGGACGCCGGTATCCTCAGGGGCTGATCGCCCAAAAACGAGAATCGAATGGAAGGAGCGGGTCAAAGCCGCGAGCCGAACGACGCTTCCCGATGGACACTGGGCGTCGAGGGGCAGGATCGCGGTGACACTGTTCTACTTCTCGGCGGAGCCAAGAGGGGGAGACGTCGACAACATTGTGAAGCTCGTCCTGGATGCACTGTGCAAATATATCTATATTGATGACTCACAGGTTGAACGCGTGCTTGTGCAAAAGTTCGAGCCCGGAAATATATTTCGTTTCAGTTCACCGAGCAGTGGGCTCGAAATGGCTCTCAGCCGGACAAAACCGGTCCTGTATGTCCGTTTGGCTAACGATCCGTTCCAGGACTTGATATGAGCCCTGAACCATCCGAGGCAATGCTGCTTGAAAGCGTCTTGCCCGACCTGGAGGCCGAGGGGTTCGAGGTATTCGCTCATCCCTCGCCGCCCATTTTACCGGCTTTCATGCGAGACCATTCGCCGGATGCGATCGCCTTGCGAAGTGATAAGAAGCTCGCCATCGAGGTCCTCCGGGAGGGCGCGCCCTCAAACCGAAGGCTTGACAGGCTTCGGGAGCTATTTTCCGAGCACAAGGATTGGGAGCTACGTGTCTATTGGGTCAGCGCCCCCAATATCCGCAAGGCAATTGAGGGAGTGTCCGGGGACGTCATCGAGCAATCGATAACGGCTATTGAGGAACTCGCCGCCGCAGGCCGCGCAAAGCCAGCTCTTCTCATGGCGTGGGCAACATTCGAAGCGATCGGCCGCGCTATTCTGCCTGACAGACTGCAAAGGCCGCAAACTCCGGGCCGGATCGTCGAGGTGCTCGCGGCAGAGGGCCAAATCACTCCGACTGAAGCTGATCATTTGAGGCGCTTGGCCGAGAGTCGAAATCACTTGATTCATGGCGGTCTGGAAACGTCCGTATCGGAAGCCGACTTACAGCG
>WNFS01001736.1_pt1 | contig 17301 bp, 10 predicted proteins | sample 5400141 | NCBI WGS metagenome assembly WNFS01 (sample SAMN13153358, study PRJNA577476) | soil metagenome | isolation source: 60 cm saprolite under Madrone tree | place: USA:California | collected 2016-06-14
AGGCGCTCGTTGACTTCGCTCTCCCGCCAGAAGAAGCCCTGGCGGTCCTGGACCCATTCGAAATAGCTGACGGTGACGCCGCCCGCATTGCCGAGAATGTCCGGCACGGTAAAAATGCCTTTCGAATCGATAATGGCGTCGGCTTGCCAAGTGGTGGGACCGTTGGCGCCTTCGCAAAGGATTTTTGCCTTGACCTGATTGGCGTTTTTCTCAGTGATTTGATTTTCGATAGCCGCGGGGATAGCAATCTCGCATGGCTGGAAGAGGATGTCGCGCGCGCTCATCTTCGTTCCGCCGCCGGGGAAATCCTGGAGCGGCTTCTTCTGGGCGTACACCCAGTCGATGACCTTTGGCACGTCAAAGCCTTTTTCATTGTAAAGACCGCCGCCAATATCGGCGAGGCCGATGATTCTGTAGCCGGCTTTTTGCATCAAGTCCGCGGCCATAGAGCCGACATTTCCAAAGCCCTGAACCACAACGCGGCAGCCTTCTTTCTTGATTCCCAGTTTGGCCAGCGCTTTATCGCAGCAAATCATCACGCCGCGGCCAGTGGCTTCTTTCCTTCCGCGCGATCCACCGAGTTCGATGGGCTTTCCGGTCACCACGGCAGTGGTGGCTTGGCCAAGGTGCATGGCATAAGTGTCCATGACCCAAGCCATGGTCTGTTCGTTGGTGCCGACGTCGGGCGCCGGGACATCCTTTTCTGGACCCAGCCAGTTCGAAAGTTCCGCAGTGTAGCGGCGGGTGAGCCGCTCGAGTTCGCCGCGGGACATTTTGCGCGGATCGCAAATCACTCCGCCCTTTGCACCGCCGAACGGAATATTTACGACCGCGCACTTCCAGGTCATCCAAGTGGCCAGCGCGCGCACTTCGTCGATGGAAACGTCGGGAGCAAAGCGGATTCCGCCCTTGCCCGGTCCGCGCACCGTGGAATGCAGCACACGGTATCCGGTGAACACTTCCAGAGTCCCATTGTCCATCCCTATAGGAATGTAGAGAGTGATTTCTTTGCTGGGATACTTGAGATAGCGGTACAGCCCCTGTTCCAGTCCCAGTTTTTCCGCGGCGACTTCGAAGCGCGCTTCCGCGTTCTGGTAGACATTCATTTCTTCCGGCATGGGAGCTTGCGGCATGCGAAATTCTCCTGTGGTACGGACAGCCTTGCTTCCGTCATTTCGAACGGAGTGATAAATCTCTCTTCGCTGGATTCCAGAGCAGAATCAATGCTTCGGCTACGTCAGCTCTTTTTTGTCAGGCCAAGGAAGGTGAGCACCAGCAGTCTACCCTACCGCCGGAACCGCCAATTGGCCGGGCCGCCAGTATACGAACCTGGTTCGCATCCCGCAAGCCGGAGCGTCTCAGAGTGTTGCACCAGTTTTGCCGCGTCGACTTTACGATTCCATAGGAGTGAAAGATAGCTTCCGAGTTGCCATCCGCTCCGAATCACTGCAGAGGTATTCGGAACGGTCCATATCAGGACACGCTGGACGCACGCACACCGCCAGGGCTTTATTGCTCGAGATAGATACGAAAGAGGTTGGCCTTTGCCGAACGGCGCGTACTGACGAAGTAGTTCGGAGACATGCCCGGAGATACATCGTCCTGATTGATCAGACGCGCGCCGGGAATTCGCGCGAAATCCGCTTCACTGCCGAAGCCCTTCGTAAAGGTGGGAGGCGCGGCCCCGGACTTGACAGGTATCATCACTGTCTTTGATGAGCCGACCGGGAACGGCCGCAGCCGCACGTACACCCAATTCCCGTCGAGACTCCACGAGACCAGCGGGGCCGAGAAACGTACGGAGCCGAACCCGACGTTGCAGTTATCACATACCGTGGTCGGTGCCCCACCCTCAAGCGGCAAAGCTACAGCCATCGTGTTCCTGTCGCCGTGCCCACCCGGTGGCGTCGCGCCCACGAGAGCCCAGCGCCCATCGGGCGAGACGCTTTGCAAGGACATGATGTCAAGGTTCGAGACCGCGACCTGGCCGCCGCCGTCTTCGTTGATACGCATGATCTTCGGCGAGACCTGAGCTCCCTGATACAAGATCTGCCCCGGCCTCCCGAAAAAAGCGCGAAATTCGCCTCCGAACGTAAGTTGCCGTGGCGCCTGCGTGCGGTCAAGCCAGCCGACCCAGATTCCCGATCGGACTTGGCCCTGTTCTGTCGCGAACACGATTTTTCTACCATCCTGCGATATTGAGAAATGCGTGAGCACTAAACCCGCAAAGAGCCTTTCGGCAGCTCCCCTCGCGACGTCGGAAACCCACAGCTCGCCGCTGAAGTAGGAATGCGAACCGGTAACACGCCGCAAGTAATAGACCTTCCTGCCATCCGGTGACAGAGCCGGCAAAAACGAGTATCCCTCAGAGGTGATCTGCTTCTCGCCTGTCTTGTCGTCGTGCAGCCAGATTGCGGACTGTTGCGTGCCGGAGGTGACTATGAACGATTTGCCATCGGGCAACATCGCAAGCCCTTCTTCCTCGCTCGCGGCTGATGGCGTCAGCTGCTGAGGCTCGCCGTCCGGGAAGCGTTGCCGCCAGACGTGAAAACCAGTGGTCCAAGTATCCACAGTGAAGTACATCCATTTGCCGTCGGGAGACCACTGGGCCCAGGTACAAGAACCCTCTGGTCCGATCTGCCGCCCGGCCGATGAGCCGTCAAACGGCACCACTCGGCATCGTCTCCACCATTGCTATCCATTTCCACGGGCATCACCCATTTCCCATCCGGCGACAGCGCGGATCGGTGCACCATCCCCTGCATAGGGTCAAGTGGACGTAGACGTCCCGCTCGTCGGTCCGGCTGGGATTAGAAGTGGATAGTTTCATGTGTATGCCAGTCATGATCGCGGAGAACAACACGCGATCGCTACCGATCCAGCTCAAACCCGTGGCGTTAGCCATAAACAGTTTCGGTTCCTGTCCTCCCAGCAACGGCAGTTCGTAGGTGTTCCAGGCAAACGGACCTTCTGTTTGGGTGAAGTACACCCGACTGCCATCTTGGGCGAAATTGATCGTCTGTTTTCTGAAGGCGGCCTTGGTGAGTTGGAAGGGTTCGCCATCCGGCAAAGATTTGAACCAGATCTGGCCCGCGTTCACAGAACTTCCGAAACTACCGGGTCCGCGCAGAAACGCTACCAGCTTGCCGTCGCGCGACAGCGCGGGAATTTCGGCAGCATCATTAAAGTTCGTAAGCTGCTCCCAACGCAGGGCGGGGGCCTCCGCGCTCTCGTCGTGGGTGAGACGCGGCCACAACAGCACGGTTGTGGCGATCAAAGCGCAGACCCCGGTACCGCTGATCGCTAGAGCGAGCCAGGGCCGAGGCCGTTTTCGCAATGGTGCCGCAAGCGCTACACCGGTTGAAGTTGCTTCAAGGCGCCTCAGATCTACCGCCAACTCCTTAGCAGATTGGTAGCGATTCTCAGGATCCTTATCCAGGCACTTGAGAATGATTCGTTCAAGTTCCGCAGGAATCGCATGGTTCAGCCCGCACAAAGAGGCAGGAGGTTTGTGCAGGACGGCATCGATCAAACGCGGGGCCAGTTCTTCGCTGAAGGGCCGTCGACTGGTGGCCATTTCATACATCACAGTTCCAAGTCCCCAGATGTCCGTGCGCGCATCCGTGCTCTCACCACGCAACTGTTCGGGCGCGGCGTAAGGAAGAGTGCCTAGAACGGCCAGCGGTTCGGTCAACGCCAGTGAAAGGGTTGCATCCTGATCCGTTTGCTGGAGTAATTTTGCCAAGCCAAAGTCGAGCACTTTGATTTCGCCGCCCATCGTGACAAAAATATTCGCGGGCTTGAGATCCCGATGAATGATTCCTTTGCCATGCGCAGTTTGTAGAGCGCCAGCGATCTGAATTCCCAACTTGAGCGCTTGGCCTACCGCCAACGCTCGACCATCCATGTACTGCTTGAGGGTCTGGCCTTCGAGCAACTCCATGACGAGGAACTGCTGCCCCTCGTGTTCCCCCACGTCGAAAATTGTGCAGATGTGAGGATCGTTTAGCGCGGATGCGGTGTGTGCTTCGCGCTCGAAGCGCTGCTTCGCACTGGGTTCCGTGACGAGGCGCGAAGACAAAACCTTGACAGCGACGCCACGTTTGAGGCGCGTGTCTGTGGCGCGGTAAACTTCGCCCATCCCGCCGGCGCCAAGGAGCGCTTCAATTCTATATGGACCTAGCTGGGTGCCCGAAGGCAGGTGCATGGTGCTGCGAATTATAGGCCAGGAACGACGCAACGGACAGCGTCGCAACCCATTACAAGGCGGCGAGGCGTAAGCCTAGAGGATGCTCTTTCTTGAATGTCAGCACGATGAACCACTCGCGCGTAGCGGGCAGATAGTCGCTATCGCAGATGGTCCGCCTTCTTATCTTTGCGATTGTTCCCGAGTCACGGGCTTCCCAGAAGTAATTCGCGTAAACAGGCAATTTCCCAGTCTATTCATCGTGGCGCGGCTCCGGCGGGAATCACCGGAAGCAAGAGCGCCGAGGGGTGCTCGGCGTCGTGCAGGATCGTGTTGGTGGCCGAGACGAACTCGCGGCTCGTCGCCTGCTCCGCGCCGGTGTTCAAGTTGCGATCAAAGCGCGGGAAATTGCTGCTGGAAACTTCCAGGCGAAGGATGTGGCCCTTCTTAAAGACGTTGCCGGTAGCCCACACGTCCACGGAGATTTTGTAAACGTGGTCCGGATTCATCAATTCGGGCTTCTCCTGCGAATCGCGATAGCGCATGCGGAGAATTCCGTCGGTGAGATTCATGGCGAACCCGCCAGGTGAGACGTCCACGAGCTTTGCCGTGAAATCGGTGTCCACTGCGGAGGAACTGGCCCAAAGCTCGAGCGTGACAGGACCAGTGACTTCCATGTCCTCGGCAAGCGGCTTAGTGGAATAGACAAGTACGTCGTTGCGGTTTTCAGCGGCGCGCTGGTCGCGCGGGCCCGGCTCGTAGTGCGCTGCGTCACAGCAGAGCGAGCCGCCGATGGAGGGCACGGGATTTGCCGGATCGTACGTGAATCTGTCGGGCGTTTCTTTTTTTGGCGGCGTGACGGAAAGGCCGCCGTCGCCACGCAGCGAATTGGCCGAACCTCCCGAGTGCAGAAAGTAGCGAGTGAGTTTGTTTTCCGGCAGAGGCCAGTCCGATTCCTGATGGTACTTATTCTCTCCCATGACAAAAATGCGCACGGGCACCGTGGCAAACTCGTTCTGCACGCCCTTGAAGAGATAGTCGTACCAGGCGAGCACGACATCCGTGGAAGTAAATTTGAGCGCCTCATCGCCGAATTCGACGTCGCCGATGCGGCGCCCGAAGCCGGCGTGCCCGCCGATTTGCACCAGCAGGCGCTGGCCCTTGCGTGCCTCGTCCGTAGCGCCGTGCGCCTTGATTCCCATGTAATTCTTTAGTGTGCCGGCCAGAAAAATGTCGTACCAACCTCCGATATGAAGAGCCGGGACTTGAATATCCGAAAAATGCTCCTCGATGGACCACTGCTTCCAGTACGCGTCATAGTCAGGATGCGCGAGCCAATCAAGGTAATACGGCGCAAGCTGGGCCGTGGCGTCGGCGCCCGCCGGAAGCGAGGCATAATTGAAGGCTGGATAATGAGTGAGCGGAAGCACGGGCGTGCCCTGCAGCGCGTTTGTATTTTTCGCAATCAATCGCCACATCGTGTTCGTGGCGAGTTGCGTTGTCCAATTCTGATCGAACCACTGTTCGAACGCTCCGCCCTGATACGTCCAGCCGTCGTGATAATTGCTGGCCGTGACCACAGGGCAGATTCCCGCAAGATGCGGAGGATGGGCAATCGCGGAGAGCATCTGTGTCGCGCCAACGTAGGAACCGCCCATCATCCCGACTTTGCCGTTCGAGGATAGCAGCGCGGCAGCCCATTCGATGGCGTCGTAGCCGTCGTTGGACTCATGCCGAAACGGGTACCAGTCGCCTTCCGATGTGTAGCGCCCACGAACATCCTGCACGACGACGACGTAGCCGTGCGTGGCAATCTGATAAGCAGACGAGGCCGCCCAGCCCACGCTTTTATCGTACGGGGTGCGCATCAGGATGACCGGAAATTTTCCGTCATCCTTCGGACGGTAGATGTCCGAATAGAGTGTCACGCCGTCACGCGTTTTCATCGGGACGCCATTCTGCGTGATCACGGCATAGCTTTGCTGCGCGCCAACGCCATGCGGCGCGGTGAGGACTACGGCATAGATCATCACAATTGCACGTAAGATTCTCCGCTGGAACAAGACCGCCTCCTTGTTCGAAATTGAAATGCAGTACCGCCCGAGTTAAAGCCCGGATTTTATCCCGCAATTGCGCTTGCAGTTCAGAAAAATCTGAGGGATGAATTCGCCGTCTCTCTCAGGACCAGTTGCTGGATGTTCCGTGAAGCAGGAGCTGGCGAGGAACGATTATCCCCCTCGATTCGTCCGAAGTGACGGAGAAGGGGTGTGGGGGTTCCCGAAGGGGCTTCCTCGGACGGCAGGAGCACTCTCCCGCGGCTTGGCAACTCTATCGGGACTGTAATGGATTACTGCAAGCGGAACTGGAGTGTGACGGTCAGGTGCATGGAAACGGGTTTGCCGTCGAGCGACGCCGGCTGATATTTCCATTGTTTCAAAGCGTCCATGGCCGCTTGTTGTAGCAACGTCGGGCCGGAAACAACCTTCATAGTGGTCACGCGTCCGGTGGCGTCGATCAACGCATCGATCTGTACGTTACCCGAAATGCGCTGATTTTTGGCGAGCGCCGGGTAGACCGGGGCCACGGAAGAAATAAGCTTTGCCTGCTTCACGTCACCGCCAATGGGAAGCGGCGCCGCGGGCGCCGAAGGCTGTGCGTTGCCACCGGCAAGACCGATACCCTCCGCAGCGGGTTGCTCATCGCTCGTTAGGGGAATGCCTGCATCAGGCTCTCCCACATTCTGGCTGTGCCTGCCCGGCAAGACCTTGGGTTTGAGGAGATGAACTTCGCCAAGAACGGGTTTCTTTGGCTGCTCCGCCGCCGGTTCGGGCGAAGGCGCAGCGGCCTTTGCATCCCGGCCCGAGTTAACCGGACTTGAAGTAGGTTGCGAATTGCGCGCTGTCACAGCCGATGAGACTGCCGGCACGGCGCGCAGGGTATTCGAAGCTGAACTGGATGGCGAGGAAGTGTTGGTGAACGCCGGCGGATTCGGCGGGGCCGGAGGATTCGTTTGCGGCAATGCAGTCCCCTGAGATTGCGATGGTGAACTTGCTACTGGAAGGGAGGCCACGGAAGCCTGCACGTTCGAGGCTGCAGCGGTACCGGCAGGGACGCCGCCGGACTGCTGCTGCATGTACCACCAGCCGCCACCAGCAAGCAGCAGGACACTCGCTGCAAGCGCTCCGATCAGAAGGCCCTTGTGCGAACCTCTGGATCTACTTTCCCGCACGGCCCTTTCTTCATCGAGCAGAAGTGCGTTGCCAAATGTAGGAAGCGGCAGCTCGGGGAGCTTGAATTCTTCCGTAGCTGTGGCGATCTCGGGGGCAATCGCTCCTTCCTTTTCTTCTTCTGCTGCTTTGGGTTGCTCCGCGAGGCGCTTTGTTTTCTCCCGTTCGATTAGTTCCTGCGTTAAGGAAGGCGCCGCAGCGTTGCGTGCGAGAGGCTCGAGCCACGACGGAATTTCTAGCTCTTCGGCATCGAGGGACGATTTCGAAGGCGGGGGCACAACTTTCACGGGCGCTGCGGGCGTGGATTCCGGCGCGTGAGTTTTGGACTGCTCCAAAAGTCTTGCCACGTTGTCCGCAAGTTCTTTCTGAACGACGATGCCAGGCGCATGCGGAATTTGCGCTGAGACCGTTTCAGGCGGCGCAGGTTCTTCGGAGAACGCCATGTTGGAGAGCTGTTCCTGAAGGCGCGCCGTATGCTGCATGAGCGTCTCGGTTTCCGGATCAACGAAAACCTGCACAGCGGGTTCGGGGTCGACCCCATGAGCAGCCGGTTGGCCTTCAAAGAGAGAGAGCAGATTCGGAATAACGGCCGTAGGCGGAACCGGTGTCTTGGCAGGCTCGAGAAAGGAAGCTTGCGATTCCGACGCGCGGGGCGCATCAAAAAGCACAGGCGCGGGCGCGAGAGGTTTCACGGGCGCGGGATCCGCCTTGAATTCCGGCGTTGCGGACACCGGCGCAACAGGCGCAACCGGGACGACAGGTGGAGGCGGCGGCACCGACCGTGGGCTGAGCGGAGCTTCTGGATCGAAAGACGTGGACAATGACGACGAAAGTGGGGCGGCAGGGGCGACTGGCTTTTGCGCAAGGAGCTCTTCCGCCTTCGATGCCTCAGGGATAATAGACTTTGGTTCGGCGAGCTTCGGTACAGCAACTTTCACAGCGGGAACGGGGACGGCGGGCTTGGCTGCGACGATGCTGGGCGCGACCGCGCGCGGTGCGGCCGGCGAGCCGCTGGCAGCGGGAGAATTGATGGTGGCCTGTGCGGGAGCCGCAGGCTGCAGAGCGGAACCACCGATACGGTCGCCGGGAAAGCGCATGCCCCAGAAGCCGACCACGGGTTCAGTAAATTCAAGCTCGACATAACCGCTCACGTTGCGATAGTTCTTGGATTTGACGACCTGGCAGACAACTTCTTTCTTGGTCTTTTCATTGGTAAGAAAAAGCAGCTGAGCTGGAGCAACGGAAGAGGAAAGGCGAATCACGGCGCCACTGCCGAAAATGAGCACGGTCTTCGTGGACTCGGAGAAAGGCTCGCGTTTGTCGCTGCCTTCAACGGCACGCGCGCCGTTGACCGACACCGGAACTTCCAGCGCGACAGGCTGCTGCTTGATGGCCGTCTCGCCGTTCGAGGTGGACGGCGACGAAGATTTCTGTGACGCCTCCGGCCTGGCAGTAGAAACGTCGTTCTCTTTGATGCTAGGAGGCATGGGTTGCACACTCGCGAGACTGAATTTTCGGACCCGCCCTGCGCAAAGCAGGGCTCCCCGGTAACATCTATATGTTCCCCCTCAACGGAGAGAGCCAACCATAGTACGTGCGTACTACACACCGCAGGAAACACCTGTCCGTGCGGACAGGTCGAAATTTCGAGGAGAGCCGTGCGTTGCGGGCGGCGGTTCGCGAAGTACGCGCGGAAGAAGATTTGTAAGGCTAGCGAGGAAGAGGGGGCAGGAAGCGCTGGTCGACTTCGACTTGATAGCCGCTGACGAGTTTGTTGGTTTCGTTGGCCATGCCGATGATAGCTTGAAGTTCCTTGAACATGGCGTCGGTCATTCCTTTGCCGAAGGCGGAAGCCGTGTGCGAGGCGATGCAGTAGTTGCAATTGTTGGTGACGCTGACGGCGATGTAAATCATTTCTTTGGTGAGCGGATCGAGCGCGCCCGGCCCCATGATTTGCTTGATACTTTCCCAGGTGCGCTTGAGCAAGGCGGGATCGTGAGCGATGGCCTTCCAGAAATTGTTGATCCAGTCTGTTTTGCGCGTCGCCATGATGTCGTCGTAGACGGCGCGAACTTCCGCGCTCGCGGCGTTGTATTCGATCAATCCGAAGGTGGCCATGAGGTCTCCAAAGCTACTAGAAGTAAAACTCTTCCAAGACGGTAGCAGGAAGCGCCTTGGGCTGGAAAGTGCGGGTGCAGTTGACCGTTGAAGCGAGAAATGCGAAGCGTCATGCGTGGCTTGAAAATTTCCGCGCGCCGAGAGGTATGGCATCGCGAAGGAGCGCGTTGAAAAAAGCCCAAATTTCGAGGCAAGAGTCAATGAAAAAACGCGCTGCAGGAGCATCCAAACAATGAAATTTTTGGGTTCGTCGAATGAAATTCATTCTTCTTGACAGGCAAGCATGCGGGAGTTAAAACGTCAGGCATAAAAGCCATATTGGCAGTAAGGCCGTATTGTTTTTTTGAACCAAGTAAGGGCGGGCTGGTCCGGGGGAGCTTGTCCTTATGTTGATAGGTCAAGCGCATTCACCTGAATGCGAACGGTTGGCCACGTGGCTTTTTTCGATGAATTTCATTTCTTCAAGCGTGCCCCGACTGGGTCGTGGGACGAGGGTGCTATGGGTTGTAGTTCCATCTCGAAGAGGGGGTGTTGATTCTATGAAGCGCATAGCATTAGCAATTCTTGTAGTTTTGCCGCTTGCAATGACAGCAAACGCCCAGACGTACCGCGGCGCGATCAACGGGACAGTAACGGACCCATCTGGTGCAGTTGTGCCGAACGCACAAGTCAAAGCGACGGAAAAATCGACGGGGATCGACCGCAACACAGTGACCACTAGTGATGGACTGTTCGCTTTTCAGGACTTGCCGACTGGAACTTATAAGATAACCGTGACGGCCTCGGGATTCGCGGTGTTGGCAGTAGATAACATCCTGGTGGCGCAAGGCGCGATTTACACCCTGCCGGTCAAACTTTCCCTGGCGCAGGGCACAATCACGCAGATCGAAGTATCAGCGGCTGCCTTGACGCTGGACACCACCACCGAGACGCAGACGACGCTAGTAACTGGCGACGATTTGCAGGCATTGCCCCAAAATGGGCGCGATTTTTCACAGATGATTGCACTCGCTCCTGGATTTGGCGGCTACAACGTCGGAGGACTTGGAGGAGGGGGCGGATCAATCAACGGGACGCGCTGGGACCAGGTTAACTGGCAGATGGACGGCGTGGACAACAACGATTTGTGGTGGAACATTCCGTCCGTCAACCAGGGTGGGGTTAGTGGAATCGCCGGAATCATCTTGCCTACGGATGCCATTGATCAGTTTTCCGTACAGACTCAAGCAGCCCCGGAGAACGGTAGGAGCGCAGGCGGCAACGTGGACCTGGCGCTGAAGTCCGGTGGAAACGACCTCCACGGGACTGCGTACGATTATCACCGCAACGAAGCCTTCGCCGCGAAGTCACCCTTCGTGGGTACCAAGAAGCGGAATCGCAACTACAACTTTGGGTTTTCCCTAGGTGGGCCGATTCAGAAGGACCGCCTTTTCTTTTTCACTACTTTCGAAAAACAGAGATTCTCCATTGGCCTGCCTGGGGAGGGAACCGAGCCTTCCACCGCCTACGTCAAGCTGGCGCAGACCGAGATGGCCAAGTTCGGAGTGACGAAGGATAGCACCATTAGCGACGCATTGCTGGCAACCTTGTGGCCCAGCAGTATTTTGTCCGGGGCCGCCTCAACCCCCAATTACAGCAGCCCCATCCCAGAATTTGGCTTCAGCTATAACGGCCTCGCGAAGTTCGATTACAAGGTCAACGACAAAAACAACCTTTCGTTCCACTGGTTTATCGGCACTGGAAATCAGTCCGCCCCGGTAGGAGGATCGGCTCTTGCTCTTCCGGCGTCGCAGATTCCCTTTTATTACGAAGTTGCGCCCATCCACGTCCAGAACTACGCTATATCTCTGAATTCCGTCTTTACACCTAAGCTGACAAACCAGCTGCTCCTGGGCGTGAACTACTTCAAGCAGAAATTCAACGACGCCAACAACAGCTTCGACGTGTCCGCGTGCTGTGGATTGACGCTGGCTCCGAACTTCTCTGCGAATGGCGTGACCGGCGCCCCGCGATTCATAATTGGCCCATTGAGCGGTGGAGGTTTTGATCAGACGGGATTAACCCCACCTAAAGGGCGGCAGGACATTACTGGCCACATTACGGATGCTGTTTCCTACACTTTTGGAAAGCACCAGGTTCGGTTCGGCGGGGAATACCGGCGCGTTCAAGTGGATGAGTTCTACCACGAGGGGGCGTTGGGAGAACTCGTATTCGATGGAAAGCAAGGTCCTTGGGCCAATGACACAACGCCGCCCACCGATTCCAACATACTTCCCCTCGCCGATTTTCTAGGCGGCTACTTAGACACCACTTCGTCGAGCACGATTATCACCCTGGGAAATACAGAACGATTGATCCACATCAAGACGTTCTCACTCTTCGCTCAGGATGCCTGGAAGTGGTCGCCAAAACTGACATTCAACTACGGAGTTCGTTGGGATTATGAAGGGCCTCCAGGGGATGGCAAGAACGACCTAGCTGTCTTTATCCCGAGCAAGGGTGGTCTCGTTACACAGGGATCAGGTGGGATCGACTCGATCTACAAAAAGATTTATACGAACTTTTCGCCCCGCGTCGGGTTTGCGTACCAACCCACGGTCAACGGTAGCCTTGTGGTTCGCGCGGGGTTCGGGGTCTTCTTCGACACGCCGAGGATGAATCCATTTTTCGACATGCACGCGCCGAATGGTCCCTCGCAAGGCGTAGAAGCCAATCCGGCCGGGACTATACCGGTCACTACCGTTTCCCCCGTTTCGCTCAACCCTTGCTTTACGGCAAACCCAACCGCAAACTGTACTGGAAAAGGGACTCCCTGGACCTCCAGTTCGATTTTTCAAGCAGCGCATTCCTGCCCCACCGGGAATGTCACCGGTACCCAGTGCTTGGATGCCAGTGGTAACCCGGTCACATACAGCATTTTTACAGTGACTCAGAATTTCCACACCCCGTACACCTATAATTTCAACTTGAATATCGAAAAGGCCTTGGGCAAGTCACTGCTCTGGCAAGTGGGATATGTCGGCAGCGCCTCGCACCACTTAATTACGCTGGCGGACATCAATCAGCCGGCTTTGGGTATTGGAGCAAGGCCTTTCGCGCAGTTCCCCAGATTTGGCGTGATTGACGAGCTCCAAACTGCCGGGAACTCAAACTACCATGCGCTGCAGACGGTGCTGAAAGTACGCGAGTGGCACAGGCTTTCAAGCCAGTTTGTCTATTCCTGGTCGCACGCCCTGGACGACATGACCCAGGCTCGTGGCAATCTTCCTCAGGACAGCTTCAATCTTAAGGGCGACTACGGCAACAGCGACACCGACAGCAGGCACAATTTCAAAGCCCTGCTCAACTACGACCTGCCGGACGGGACTCGCTGGAAAAGGCTGACGAGCGGCTGGCAATTGAGCAGCCTCGTGGTTCTTTGGACGGGACAGCCGTTCACGGTTTTTTCTTCTGGTGACACAGCAACCGGCGAAGGGACGCAGCGCGCCAACCGCGTGCCTGGTGTGAACCCGTTTTCCGGCGTCAACCACAGCATCGTGAATGTTGGCGGTAGCGTCTTCGAACAGTGGATCAACCCAGCGGCGTTCGTTGATCCGCCTGCCGGTACTTTTGGAACGAGCCCACGGAACGGCTACCGCGGCCCCGGATTCGCCGACGTCGACTTCTCTGTTGTCAAGAACACGCCTATCACGGAGCGGGTTAAAGCACAGTTCCGGATCGAAATGTTTAACTTGTTTAACAGAACTAACTTGGCCACTCCCAGCGGCACGCTTGGAAGCAGTTTTGGGCAGTCGGCGGATACCATCGGCGACTTCTTTGGCGCCCCGGGGATCGGTCCCGGGGAAAAGTTCAACATGCAACTCGCGTTGAAGATCATCTTCTGACGGCGGCACAAACTCTTAGCCAGAAAGGCCCTCCGACTTAGTCGGAGGGCCTTTTTGCTTTTGGAACATTGGTGGTCGCCCGGATTCTACTTGGTGGGGCGGGAGTACACCCTGGGTACACCCCCGGGATTTCGTATCAATGTCAAAACAAAAGAGTTACAGATTTTCACTTCGTAACTCATTGATTCTAAAGGGCGCATTTTTGGTTGCTTGTGCGTTGTGGATCTGTTGACTTCCTGGGAATCTGGCTACGGACACACGAAAAGCAGATCCCTCACCCTGGCAAAAGCGCAGGGATTCGGGATGACAAATGCCGGGTGAATCGAGGATCTCGACGGAGCCGTGCGTTGTAAGTAAGGATGAAGGGTTCAAAAAAGAAAAGCGGGAGCAAGCTCCCGCGCTTCAAACGTAGTTTCCTACAGAACTAAATATACGGAAAGTCAGAAAAAACCTTGCACAGTTGCGAAAGATTGCCGCGGCTAGGGGCGGAGGAATTCTTCGAGGAGGAGGCGGGAGAGGCGGCGAGTGTGGTGGCGGATGACGGCGTGTTCCTCGAGGAGATTGTCGAGGATGACGCGGAAGCCGAGCTTCTGGAGGGCAGGAACGTCGGCGGCGACCGGTTCGGCGCCCTGCGCGCGATAGCGCCGCGCGACTTCGGGCGAAACGGGCTGCCGATTGGCGACGACCCAGTCGATGACGCGGCGGGGAACGTGTTTCTGGATGGCACGGAGATGATCGGCAAGGGCGTAGCCGGCAGTTTCGCCGGGCTGGGTCATCAGGTTGGCGATGTACACGCGCGGGGCATTGGACTTCGCGATGGCGCCGGCAATTTCCGGGATCAGCAGATTCGGGAGGATGCTGGTGTAAAGAGAGCCAGGGCCGAGAAGAATCAGGTCGGCCTGCTTGATGGCTTCTATGGCCAGGGGAAGCGCACGCACGCGACGCGAGGAAAGCTTAATTTTCTTGATCGGCGCGCGGCTGGCGGTGATGCGGGTTTCGCCGTGAACAGTGCGGCCGTTTTCGAGGGTGGCGACGAGATGAACGTTCGAAAGGGTCGAAGGAAAAATGCGGCCGCGGATGGCGAGGACCTTACTGCTGACGCGAATGGCTTCCGTGAAATCGCCAGTAACGTGCGTGAGCGCGGCGAGGAAAAGATTTCCGAAATTGTGGCCGACGAGGCCGCGGCCGGCGTGAAAACGATATTGGAAGAGGCGGCCGAGAAGAGCTTCATCCTTTGAAAGAGCCACCATGCAATTGCGAATGTCGCCGGGAGGGAGGATGCGGTTCTCGCGGCGCAGGCGGCCGGAGCTGCCGCCGTCATCGGTGACTGTGACGATGGCGGCGAGATCGGCGATGGGGCGTTGGGCGGTCGCACGGTCGTCGGTGCGGCGAATGACAAGTTCCTTGAGGCCACGGAGGAGCGTGGAAAGGCCGGTGCCGCCCCCAAGAGCGACAACGCGGAAGCCGGGGGAAAGAGTTTTCGATTTGGACGGGCGATTTTTCATGGTGAGGTTTTGAGCGGAAGAAACTGCTTCATTTCACCGAAAAGAATTTAACACAGGGGACACAGAGAACGCTGAGAACGCAGAGGGAAAAAACCGGACAGGCTGAAGCCTGTCCTACAAAACAGCTAGCTGGCGAGTCCGTCTTTCTCCGGGTAGAGCAGTTCGGTGAAGCGCGGGTCTTCCTGGAGGAAGGCAAAATCTTCGTCGTTGCGGGCGTGATAGCGGTTTTCTGGACGCAACTGGATAGCGACCTTCAGATTGGCGAGTGCGGAATCGGCTTCGCCGGTGAGGCAATCGAGCGCGGCCAGCGCGTAGTGAATGTGGTCGGCCTTGGGCGCGGCCTTGCGTGCCTTGTCGAGACTTTCGCGGGCGTCATCCCAGCGTCCGATGTTCATCATCGCGACGCCGCGCTGATAATGCTCTTCAGCGGTGCGAGGATTCTGCTCGTGAGACGGCTTCATGCGCTGCTCGGCGATTTTCAGATGCATGCGCGCGCGGTCGGCCAGTTCTTTGCTCGGTCCTTTTAGAACTTCCTCGAGTTCTTGCTTGGCCTTGGCAAATTTTTGCTGGTGAAAGAGCGAGAGGGCTTCATCGTACGTTTTGAGCTGAGCCTGAACGAGAGGATCGACCAATTCGACGCCGCCGCGCTGGGGCGGTGCCGGCGTCCCTAAAGACTTCTTTTTCTGTAGCTTAGACTGGCTGTGGGCCGTCCCTTTGGAGCGGCTTGACGAGCCTGAATGAGACTTGCGCGTTTTTGCCATTGGGCGAATGCTAACAGAGCACGATTCTCGCGTCAAATGATGCGAATGGGGGCACTTTGGAGGGCGTCAGCCGTTACCGAACGGAGGCATGGACGAAAAATAGGTCGTGGAGTTCAGCGCGGAATCGCGGACACTATATGCAGGTCGTGCAAGACAACACGCGGGGCGGGAAAGCTGGCCTGCCTGTGCCGCGTATGCTATAAGTTTGTGGCCTAATTCTGGTTAACGACAAAGTGCCTTTCATTAATTTTCCCGCGCGCGAAATTAACTGCAAGCTGGTGTACTACGGTCCAGGTCTGGGCGGAAAAACCGCCAATCTGCAGTGGATCTACGACCACACGGGACAGAATCAGAAGGGCAAGATGGTGTCTTTGGCGACCGAGACGGACCGCACGCTCTTCTTCGACTTCCTGCCATTGGATTTGGGAACCGTGCGCGGATTCAAGACGCGCTTTCATTTATATACCGTGCCGGGGCAGGTGTTCTATGAGGCCAGCCGCAAGCTGATACTGAAAGGCGCGGACGGCGTGGTGTTCGTGGCGGATTCGCAGGAAGAACGGCTGGACGCGAATTTTGAAACCATGGAAAACCTGATGGAGCACCTGAAAGAGCATAACCTGACTTTCGCGACGATTCCGTACGTGCTGATGCTGAACAAGCGTGACTTGCCGAACGCCATGTCCGTGCCCGTGTTTGAAACGCTGAAGGAAGTCGCCAAGCTGGTGCTGGCGGAATTGAAAAAAGGCGGATAGGCTACCTCGCGCAAGTTTCCCGGAAGTCTTCCAAAGACACAACGAAAGTGAGTTTCGGCGCGGAAGGACATTTGTGTCTACGCGAAGTTCTGTAAGGCGGCGGATTCGGATTCGAAGGTGGGGATAGCTTCGATGAGGCGGGTGACGGTGAGGGCGTCGCGGACGCGGCCGGGGCCGCAGACGAGGCGGAGAACGCCGCCTTCGCGGGCGAGCTTTATGGAGATGCGTACCAGCGTGGAGATGCCAGAGCTGTCAATCTGCGGGATGCCGTTCAGGATGACGACAACTTTTTTCGCGCCGCCTTTGACGACGGATTCGAGAGCGTCGTGGAGCTGCTCGGCGGGCTCGCCGATGGTAAGCCGGCCGTGAACTTCGAGCACCGACACACCGCCGGAGCCGCGAACGTTGATTTCCATGGGCAGACGGTCTGTCATGGCGGTACGTCAACCTGTCCTCTTTAGCCGGAATGGCGATTCGCCATGCCGCACGGCATTATACGCTGGCGGGTATGTTGGACAAAGGGAACGGTTCCAGAAGTTTGCAGGCCAAATCGTCCTGAGCACCGGAAAGGGACGCATTAGAAAAACAAATCCAGGGAATGAAAATTTCAAACTGTGTCAGGGTGCGCGCATGCGTATAATGCTGGGCGACAAAGCCGCGGGTCCCCGGAAGTCGAATCCAGAACCAGCGGAGCGGACACATCTATGAAGTGCGTAGGGTGGAAGTGTAGTTTCAGCCATGTGCTGGTACTTGGGGCCGTCCTGCTCGCCGCAATTCCCCTCTCCGCGCAACAAACGCCCGCCTTCTTCGCTGCTTCTTCACCGACAGCCTCCTTTCTGGCGACACCCGAAGTCTCCAAGTCACTCAA
>WNFS01001542.1_pt1 | contig 17294 bp, 13 predicted proteins | sample 5400141 | NCBI WGS metagenome assembly WNFS01 (sample SAMN13153358, study PRJNA577476) | soil metagenome | isolation source: 60 cm saprolite under Madrone tree | place: USA:California | collected 2016-06-14
GACGGCCTGCTCACCAAGCTAAAAGAAGCCGGCATCTCCGCCGGTTTGCGTTCTTCCAATATCCGCGTCGTCGATCCTGCCATGGTTCCCACAACCCCTGCGCGGCCCGCAAAGACTCGCAATATCGTTTTGTCCTTCTTGATCGGCTTGGTTGGCGGCATTGGTTTGGCGCTTCTCCGCGAGTATATGGACAACACCATTAAAAGCCCCGACGATATTGAAACTCTCGCCCGCTTGCCTTCTCTTGCTGTCGTTCCCGCTTTTACAGAACCCAACCGCGACCGCTCGCGCGTCAAATTGCTCAAAGGTGCCTCCACCAACGGTCATGAGAAGCGCATCGAGCTCGTTGCCCAGCATCTTCCCAAGTCCCAAGTGTCCGAAGCCTTCCGCGCCCTGCGCACCGCTCTGCTTCTGTCCCAAGCCGATCATCCACCCCAGGTCATCCTCGTCACCAGCGCTTTGCCGCGCGAAGGCAAAACCACCGCAGCCGCCAATCTTGCCGTGACTCTCGCGCAGCTTGGCGACCGCACTTTGCTTATTGACGCCGACCTGCGCAAGCCCGGCATCGGACGTCTCCTCAACCTGGGCAGCGGAACGTATGCCGGATTAAGCTCCTACCTCGCCGGAGTTTCCAGTCTTGATCTTGTCACCATTCAGCATCCCGCCATCCCCAATCTCTCCGCCATCCCCACCGGACCGCTGCCGCCCAACCCTGCCGACCTGCTTTCTTCGCACAAGCTCGCCGACGCCATCGCGGAACTTCGTACCAAGTTCAAGTTTATCGTCATTGATTCGCCACCCATCATGGCCGCCACCGACGCCGTGATCCTGTCCGTCAAGGCCGACGGCGTTCTCTTGGTGGTCCGCAGCGGCGAAACTCCCAAGGAAGCTTTCACGCGCACGCGCGATCTGCTCCTTAGTGTCAAGTGCCATCTCCTGGGTGTCGTTTTGAACGCCGTCGATTCCACCGCCCCGGACTACTACTACTCTTATCGATATTATCCCTATTCGCAGGGCTACGGTCCTCAGGAGTTCTCGGAGACTCCCCCTTCCGACCAGGGGTTCGAGGCCCGGCAACCAGTGGCCGTTCACGATCTGGACGATAATCAGGAACTCTGAGGAGGACGATTGCGTTTTTTAATCACCGGCGGCGCCGGTTTCATCGGTTCTCATTTGGCCGAGCGCCTTCTTGAACGCGGTGACACTGTCGTTGTGCTCGACAATCTTTCCACCGGCAGCATGGAAAACATCCGCCACCTCAAATCCTCCGAGCGCATGTCCTATCACCTCGACAGCATCGAAAATCGTCAGTTACTTGCCGAACTCGTGGACGACGCTGACGTCATCGTGCACCTGGCCGCCGCCGTCGGCGTCAAGCTCATCGTAGAAAGCCCCGTCCGCACCATCGAGACCAACGTCAACGGCACGCAACACATCCTCGAAGCCGCCTGCAAAAAGCGCAAGCTCGTGCTCACCGCCTCTACCTCAGAGGTCTACGGAAAAAACACCAATGTCCCCTTCCGCGAAGACGCTGACCTCGTCCTCGGCCCCACCACCAAGGGCCGTTGGAGTTATGCCGCTTCGAAAGCGCTCGACGAATTTCTGGCTTTGGCCTATTGGAAGGAAAAGAAGCTGCCCGTCATCGTCGTCCGGCTTTTTAATACTGTGGGCCCGCGCCAGACCGGCCGTTACGGCATGGTGCTGCCCAACTTTGTCAAAGCCGCCTTGGACGGCAAACCCATCAGCGTCTACGGCAATGGCCAGCAGTCTCGCTGTTTTTGCGATGTCCGCGACACCGTGGAAGCTCTCACTCGCCTGATCGATACCCCTCGCTCTGTCGGGGAAGTCATCAACGTCGGCAACACCGAGGAAATTTCCATCGAAGCGCTCGCTCGTCTGGTCAAGGAGCGCACCCGCAGCTCCTCACCCATCGAGTTTATTCCCTACGATCAAGCCTACGAGCCCGGCTTCGAAGACATGATGCGCCGCGTTCCCTCTGTCGAAAAATTGCAAGCCCTCACCGACTTCCGCCCGCAGATCCCGCTAAACCAAATCATCGACCGTGTAACCGCCTACTTCCAATCTAAATCCCAGCCCGCTCATCACGCCGCCACTTCCGCCGTCTGATCCTAGTGATCTTGGCCCTTAGCCGTTTCAGCAATTCAAGCAATGATGTATAATATACATCATGAAGCGCACCCAACTCTATTTGCAGGAAAATATCTGGAAAACCTTACATGTCCGCTCCCGGCAGCAGGGCACGTCAATTTCCGAACTGGTGCGTCAAGCCGTAAGCGAAAAGTATGGCAATTCGCCAGCGAGGCGCAGGGAGGCAATGCAGGCCCTGGTTGGGCTTCGGAAACACCGCCGAGACTTGCCCGGTACAGCAACGTATGTCCGTAAGCTTCGGAAAGGTAAGCGTCTGCGGAGAATCTCTGCTTGACTTCTGTCTTGATCGACTCCGACATTCTTATCGAGGTTACTCGGGCGCGAGATAATGCCCTAGTCGCTCGCTGGAACCAGTTGAGCAGCGGGGACACTCCTTTATTGTGCTCGCCTGTGACGGTCGCAGAACTCTGGCACGGCGCCCGGCTCACTGAACAATCCGCGCTCAGTGCGCTATTCGCCGCCATCGAGTGCGTCACCATCGATACGAAGATTGGGCAACGCGCGGGAGATTACCTGCGACAATACTCCAAGAGCCATCACGTCGAACTAGGTGACGCGCTGATCGCCGCTACAGCCTCCATCCACAACCTTCAGCTCTGGACACGCAATCGCCGCCACTACCCGATGAAAGACCTCACCTTTTACTGAGTGTTGGCGTTCTTCAAGTAGCGGTCAAACCACGCTACCGTGCGTGTAATCGCGTCGATTTGATTCTCCCGTTTGGCGAAGCCATGCCCTTCTTGCGGATAGAAGTGGGAATCCACCGTCTTCCCTGTTTCCTTGTAGATCGCCACCACCTGCTCCGCTTCTTCCTTCGGCACGCGGATGTCATTCTCGCCTTGCAGGACAAGCAGCGGCGCCTTCGCTTGCCGGAGGAACTTGATCGGTGAGGCGTTTTCATAAATCTCACGGTCTTTCACCGGATCGCCTAATAGCGATTTCTCGTACTCCTGCAGGAATGGATCTTCGTGCTCGAGCATCGTCAACCAGTTGATGATGCCGAATTGCTCGACCGCTGCGGCCCACAGCTCCGGTTTTTTGCCCACCGCCATCAACGTCATGTACCCGCCGTACGAGCCGCCGGTGATGCCGATCTTCTTCTCGTCCACAAAGCCTGTCGACCCCAGCAACTTCGCCGCATAGACCTCGTCCTCCAAGTCGCCGCCGCCAAGGTCTTTCACGTTGGCCTTCTGAAAGTCCATGCCATAACCGGTAGAGCCGCGTACGTTGGGCGCAATGCACACGTATCCGCGTGAGGCCAGCGCCGCCGCAAAACGGTTGAACGAGTCCACCGTCTGCCCGGTCGGCCCGCCGTGCGGCAGCACAATTCCCGGATTCGACCCGTCGCGTTTCAGATTGTATGGCACCCACAGGAACGCGCTGATGATCTTCCCGTCGAAGCTTTTGTAGTGCACAGGTTGCGAAGGTGGCAGTTTCGCCGCCCTTAGGCTGGCAATCGCGCTGAGAGTGATCTGCGTCGCACGCTTCGCCGCAGGATCATAGACCCACAAATCGCTCGGTTGTGTCGAGCTCTGGTGGTTGACCAGCACGCGCTTCCCATCCGGCGAAAACGTGCTGGGGTTGCCCGAAAACCCATTCAGCCCCGGCTGCAGGTTCAGCTTCGTCGCCTTTCCTGTCGCCGTCTCCGCCAGATACGCATCCGTGCGCCCGTCTTCGTTCACCACGTACGTGAACCACTTCCCGTCTGGCGAAAACTCTCCCGCATCCGCTTCCCATTTCAGGTCCGTCACCCACGTCAGTTTCTTTGTCGCCGTGTCTACCAGCGCCACATTCGGGTATCCGCCGGGGCGGTCGGCTGTCACCAACAATGTTTTTCCGCCCGGCGAAATCGCCGAGACGGACGTGCGGCTCTGTCCCTCATGCGGCGTCAGCTCCTGTTTTTGGCCGGTTGCTGCGTCAATCCGGTACACGCTGGCGTCCGTAAAGCCCGCATTGTTACGCGTTGCATAGATAACTTTTCCGTTCGGGCCCCACACTTGCCCCGACCATAGATGATTGGGCGTTGTCTCGTTCGTCAGGTTCCGCACCGTGCGGGTGTTCCAATCCATCGCCGCGACGTCGGTCACCGGCGCGGTCTTCTTTTTGTAGGAGATGGTGAGTTGCATCCCGTCCGGTGACCAGCGCGGCGACGTCTCCGAAATATCGTCGGTGTTCGTCAGGTTGAGCGCTTTGCCGCCGCCGCTCGGAATAGCGAACAGATCATAAATCTCCCCTCCGCCTCGGTCCGATTGATACAGGATCCACTTTCCGTCTGGTGACCAGATCGCTCCGCCCTGCCGGTCATCCGACTGGCTGAGCTGCATCGGCCACCCGCCCGCGGCATGCACCTTCCAGAGATTGAAGCGTCCCGTGAAGTTCGAAGAGAACACGATTTCTTTGCCGTCGGGCGACCACGCGCCGCCTCCCGTTGCCCGCGTGTAAAACAGATCGTCAATCGGCACTGCTCCGGCGCCGCTCTCCTCCACGGACGTGATTTTCCTGGGGTCGGTGATCTCCCGCGTGTCGGGCGACGTGGCCGCCAGCGACACCACCGCCGTCGCAAACACCAACAATGCAAATCGAGTGCGCATGTTGACCCCCGGGTGGAGCTTTGTCTTACTTACTTCCCAGCGTGTTCGGAATGCCTTGCGGCCGCCCCCAGCTCTTCCATCGTCGTATTCTCTGGCAGCGCGAAAGCATAGAGCGCGTCTTGCACAGCAGCGATGAGGTACTGCCGTCCGTCGATTTGGTACGTCATCGGTGACGCGGCCATGCGCCCGCCCGCATTCAGGTGCCACAGCGTTTTCCCCGTCGCCGGATCGAGCGCCAGCAAATTTCCTGAAGTATCCGCGCTGAAGAGAAGATGACCGGCGGTGGTCAGAATTCCCGCGCCATTTTCGTCCTCACCGGTTTCGTGGTTCCACACCACTCTGCCCGTGCGGTAATCCAGCGCGCGTATCGTCGAGTTTGCCCACAGGTTGCGGTCCCGTCCTCCCCACCCTTCCGCTTTTCCCGTGACGGTCTGGTAGTAAATGCTGAAGATCCGCCGCGCATTCACATAGAACAAGTTCGTCTGCGGATCAAAGCTCGGGGACATCCAGTTGGTGGCTCCGTCCGAGCCAGGCTCGACCAGCGCGCCGTCAGGGCTCGGGGTCGCTTCTGGCTTGGCCATCGGGCGTCCATGCGCGTCAACTCCAGTGGCCCACGTTTGATCGATGAAGGGTGCCGCTGCAAGATACTGCCCATTCGTTCGATCCAGTAGGAAGTAAAACCCGTTGCGGCTGGCCTGCGCGAGCAGCCTGCGCTTCTTGCCCTTGAATTCCGCGTCGAACAAAACCGGTGTCTCCACCGCATCCCAGTCATGCACGTCATGCGGCGAGGGCTGGAAATGCCACATCAGCTTTCCGGTGTCCGGGTTCAGCGCCACAATCGAGCACGTATAAAGGTTATCGCCCGGGCGTCCTTCGCCAGCCAGTACGGGATTGGGATTGCCCGTGCCCCAATAAAGTAAATTCAAGTCGGAATCGTACGTGCCGGTCATCCACGTCATTCCTCCGCCGTGCAAAATCGCATCGCTGTCCTTTGGCCATGTCTCCGAGCCGGGTTGGCCTGGGTCGGGGTCGGTATACCAGGTCCATTGTGTCTCTCCCGTTTCCGGGTCAATGGATTTGAGGTACCCGCGAACATCGGTGACGTCGCCGGAGACTCCGGCGATCACGTGGTTCTGGATCACCAGCGGTGCCATCGTCGAAAAGTATCCGAGCTTCACATCCGCGAGTTCCACGTCCCAACGCACCTTGCCGTCTTTGGCATCCAGGCACACCAGGTGCGCGTCCGGCGTTGTGAAGTACAGCCAGTTCTTGTACATGCCCAGCCCGCGATGCCCGATGTGATCGCCCTCCGATTGCCGCTGGTAATGCCAAATTTCCCGGCCAAAGCGCGCATCCACGGCCCAAACATTGTCGGGCGCCGACAGATACAGAATTCCGTTCACTTCCAGTGGAGTCGATTTCAGCACATTCCCGTGCGTCCGAAATGCCCAGGCCAGTGTGAGCGAAGCGATGTTTTTCGCATTGATCTGGTCCAGCGTGCTGTAGCGTGCTCCCGAATAGTCTCCGTTGTACGTCGGCCAGGTATCCGTCGCCGGCTTCAGCAGCGCTGCCGCGTCCAGTCCCTGTGCCGCTGTGGGTATTTGCGTGCCTAACGCCAGCGTCACAACCAGGATAAGGCCCAGGACGCGTCCTGTATTTGCTGCGTGGCCCAAGCTTTCGGGCTTGCACCTTTTCGTCTTGATCGCTCCAGTAGGCTGAGAAAGCATTCCGGCTCCTGTCTCTTTTCCGTTTCGCTACTTCAGTGTTTCCAGATAGGCGAAGAGGTTGTGAACATCCGCCTGCGTCAGCTTCTCGAGCAGTTCGCGATGGCCGGCCAGAGGATCGTGCAGTTCCACTTTTACGCGATCGCGCTGGAAGGACCGATACCATCCTGATGCATCGCGCACGGCGATTACAAAGTCATCCGCGTGCTGCACCTCGCCCTGAACCTGCTCGCCGGAGGGCAGCGTCAGAACCGCAGTCGAGTGTTTGCCTGCCGGATACAGCATGCGCGCTTCTAGATCGATGGGGGAATGCTTCCCCGCGATGCGCGCCAAATCGCCAGTTGCCGAATGACATTTGTTGCAACCGCCGGCGCCATTGAAAAATGTTTTCCCAGCTTCGGCATTTCCGGAGAGTAACCTCTCGACTGGATACCCTTTCGGTACGCTCGCCGAATGTAGCGCTTCCGCGGCGCGTGCGTGCAGAAATGCTGTAATGTCCAGAATTTGCGCGTCGCTCAACGGCAGCGCCGGCATTCCTTTGTCCGGGCGGCCTTGGCGTATCACCGGCCCGATCTGATTGCCCTTCAAGTCATGCGCTACCAGCGGCGAACGCACCAGGTCCGGCCCGCGCGCGCCGGTGGCATCCGCGCCATGGCAGAATCCGCAGGATTGTTCAAACTGTTTGCGTCCCCGCTCCGCCGCCGTTTTGTCGTCCGCGTCCGCCTGCGGCTTCGCCGCGGAATTTTTCAAGCCGATCACCAGGGCAAACGCCGCACACAACATCCCCAATCTGGTTGCTCGCCACCACGAGGAAAGTCCACGCCCGCTCATAGTCCTCCTGCCGAGACGTATTCTATCTGCCTTCGGGCATCCTCTCAATTCAAACGCATCCTGATTCAAATCCAGCGCGCTGGGTTGACCCGCTGCTGCGCAGCCCCCGAGTTTTTAAGTTTATTCACTGGTATAGTATTTATTATTGGTAGTAAAATTGTCCGCTTGGCGGTCCCTCCTCCTTAATTCCAAATGTCTGACGATGAACTGGTCGCGGCCGTCTTGAGCGGGTAAAATGCACGCAACGACAGATGTCCTCCCTGTGGAGAGCCGAGCTCTGAGCACGCCAATTAAGCGAGCACGCCATGCGCAGCGGCCGCTGCTTTTGCTTTTTGTACTCTCCCTTGTGCTGTTGAATCCCTGGGTGCGCGGCGACGGTGTGGGCTACTACGCCTTTGCGCGCGCGACTCTGATCGATCACAGCCTGAACTTCGAACGCGACTACATCGCCGCGAACACCAGTTTTCGCGACGCGCGCCTCGATGAGCACGGCCAGCCCAAACAAATATTTCGCACGCGTACCGGCCATCTCGACAATCACTTTACTGTAGGCCCGGCAATGCTGTGGGCGCCGTTTTTGTTGCTGGCCCATGGCGGCGTTCTGATCGCCCGCGCTCTCGGCTCGCAGGTGGCCGCGGACGGATTCTCCGCCCCGTACCGCCTGGCTATGGCTTTCGGCACCGCGTTCTGGGGATTCCTCGGGCTGCTGCTGGCGTTTCGCCTGGCGCGCCAATATGCCGGGGATTTGTGGGGGCTCCTCGCGACCGTGGCGATTTGGTGGGCCAGCTCACTTCCTGTCTATATGTATTTCAATCCTTCCTGGTCGCACGCGCATTCCGCTTTTGCCGTTTCCCTGTTTGTTTTTTATTGGCATCAAACAAGCGACAAGCGCACGCCGCGCCAGTGGTTTGTGCTCGCGCTCTCCGCAGGCCTGATGCTCAATGTGTACTACGCCAATGCCATGCTGCTGATGATTCTGGTGGTCGAGGCGTTTCGCGACTACGCGGCGGCTTTTCGCCGCGGCGTAGGAACCGGGGCCGCTGTGTCGCAACTTCTCGCGAAGCACCTCCTGTTTGCTGCTGTCACGCTGCTCTGCTTGCTCCCGACATTTGTTACCCGCTACATCGTTTACGGCAGCCCCTTCGAGTCCGGTTACACTTCAGTGCAGAACTGGGCGTGGCGCTCGCCTTATTTTCTAGCCGTGCTGTTTTCCTCCGAACACGGTTTGTTTTCCTGGACCCCGCTGCTCCTGCTCGCCGCCGCCGGACTTGTTTTATTTAAGTGGCGCGAACCGCGCGTGGGCACTCCGCTGCTGACTGGCGCGCTGGCGTTTTATCTTTTCATCGCCTGCTATCCGGACTGGGCCGGCATCTCTTCTTTCGGAAACCGCTTTTTCATTTCGATTACGCCGCTATTTATTCTCGGCCTCAGCGTTCTGCTCGCACGCGTCGGTGCGCTGTTTCGCAGCCAACGCGCAGCCGTTGCCACTGTCTCCGTGGTTCTAGCGGCCTTCATGCTTTGGAACGCGGCCTTCATGTTTCAATGGGGCGAGCATCTGATTCCTCCTCGCGGGCCGATTTCCTGGAGCGTGATGATCCACAATCAATTCAGCGTTGTGCCGCGCCAGCTGGCCGCACACTTTGAGAATTATCTTTTTCATCGCCGCGATTTAATGCGCCAAATTGAAAACCGGGACATCGACCAAATGAAGAAGCAATCGGAGCCCTGACACCGTGCGTGCTGAAGAGCTCCACGTAAACGCCGCGCAACGCGCGCTCGGCGCAGGGAATCTCTGGTAATCTACTTGGAGTTTCAGCAGCCCTCTCGCAAATGAATGTTGCGCATAATTTGATGGCTACGGTTACAGCGCCCTCGCAATCCGCCACGCCTATAGAGGTGCATGCCAGCGCGCCCGCGGTGGTGCGCATCGAGCCGCCTCGCGGCTGGCTGGAGCTGCGCCTCGGGGAAGTCTGGGAGTATCGCGAGCTGCTGTATTTTTTCGCCATGCGCGACATCAAGATCCGGTATAAGCAAACGGCCATCGGAGTTTTGTGGGTGGTGCTGCAGCCACTGATGACCATGGGCGTGTTCACGATTTTTTTTGGCCGCCTCGCGAAGCTGCCTTCGCAGGGGCTGCCTTATCCGGTGTTTTATTTCGCGGCGCTGGTGCCATGGGCGTATTTTTCGCAGGCGCTGACCAACTGCACGAACATCGTGGTCGATAACCAAAACGTGATTACGAAAGTGTATTTTCCGCGGCTGATCCTGCCGGTGGCGGCGGTGTTTTCCGGGCTGGTGGATTTCGCGATTGGCCTGGTGGTGATGGTGGTGCTGACGCTTTCGTTTGGGATCCATCCACCGGCGACGGTGCTTCTGTTGCCGGTGTTGATTGTGCTCGCGGTGCTGACGGCGCTGGGCGTGGGGCTGTGGACCTCGGCGCTGAACGCCTTGTACCGCGACGTGCGCGCGGTGATGCCATTTTTGGTGCAGTTTTGGATGCTGGCGTCGCCAGTGGCGTATCCGAGTTCCTTGGTTCCGGAGCGCTGGCGCTGGCTGTACGGGCTAAATCCGATGGCGGGAGTCATTGATGGGTTCCGTTGGGCGCTGACAGGGCACGGGCAGCCGCCGGGAGTGGCGATGGCCGCGTCGGCCGTAGGTGTGGGAGTGGTGGTGATCGGCGGACTATTTTTCTTCCAACGCATGGAGACGAACATCGCCGACCGCGTTTGAAAAAGAGCGGCCGCGTTCTTGTTCCGATTTCTTCCAAAAATAGGCCAACCCCGTCATGAAGCCTGACAAGCCAACTTGAAGGCCTTGTATCGCTTTGAAGGGTCCGTATCCGCCGATACAATTCTCAATTCCGACGGTGCGCCAGCAATGGTTGGTGGCTGCAACCACCAGGAGCGAAGACCCGATCGTGCCCCCTGCGACGGTCCAGAATTTCTTGTCCGCGACACGGCTCTGGCTAGGCCATTGTTGAAGATTCAGGTCGTTTCCATCGCGCTTTGGATGGAGGCAGGAGGTACGCAGCCCTGAGCAACCAGGGGCCGACGGCTTTGGTGCGGGCATGTCTGGAAGCGGGGCTGCCCTCGCCGATGTTTCCGCGTGGTTCACGACGGGTGGCGCCTCTTGAGCACGACTGTCCGAAAGCAATAACATTGATATCGTCATAGCGAGAAAGCTGAAGCGCATTTCTCTCTCCTTCGCACCGAAGGAGGATGCAAGTGCATGGCCAGGACAAGTTGTCAGGGGAGGATGCGTATCACGTTGATTTTCTTTCGAGGAGATTTTAAAAATCGTAAAGGAGAAGAGTGTCTTCCCAGGATGGAACAGTAGATGATTCCAATTCGGCCATTCGGCCCAGATCGGAAAGGCGACCGAGAACACGCGACTGGGTAGCTTCGATGCCGCCTTGCGGCGGGCTGGGACGCGCCCTTCGTTCGTGCACGTTGTCGGGGCGAGCTTCCGTCTATCCTGAAGAACCCTTGAAGATGGAAGTAAGCGATGTAAAGTAGTTGCGGCGTAGAAGGTCATGAACATGACGACGGTAATTCACGCGGAGGGGTTGGGTAAGCGGTACCGGCGAGGGGTGCGCGTCGATACCGGGCTGCGGCATGTCCTGGAGGCGTTTGCGAGGTCGCCGTGGCGGGCGCTGCGCGGAGCACGGCCGGAGATGTTCTGGGCGCTGAAGGACGTCTCGCTGCAAGTGCGTGAGGGCGAGGTGCTGGGGCTGATCGGGAGGAATGGGGCGGGGAAGACGACGCTGCTGAAGATACTGTCTCGGATTACGCGGCCGACGGAAGGCTGGGCGGAAATTCGCGGGCGGGTACGCAGCCTGTTGGAAGTAGGGACCGGATTCCATCCAGAGCTGACCGGGCGGGAGAATGCGTATTTGAGCGGGTCGATTTTGGGGATGAGCAAGCGGGAGATCGACCGAAAATTCGACGAGATCGTGGCCTTCGCGGAGATCGAAAAATTCATCGAGACGCCGGTAAAGCATTATTCGAGCGGGATGTACGTGCGGCTGGCGTTCGCGGTGGCGGCGCACCTGGAGCCGGAGATATTGCTGGTGGACGAAGTGCTGGCCGTGGGAGACATCCGATTCCAGAAAAAATGCATGGGCAAGATGGGCGACGTGGCGCGGGCCGGGCGCACGGTGGTGCTGGTGAGCCACAATATGGCGGCTATTAACGCGCTTTGTTCACGCTGCGTGATCCTAAATTTGGGCGGAGTCGAGTTCGACGGCCCGACGGGTAAGGCCACGGCCCGGTATTATGCGGAATCACTGGACATGGCGGAGAGCGGCGCGAGTGTTCGAAATTTTTCGCGTACGGGCAACGGCAAGGCGCGGTTCACTTCCATTGCCGTCCATCCCGTTAACTCGCTAGGCGAACGCTTGGAGATTGCTTACCCAGGTTGTGACTTGAGCGTTGAAACGGAACTCGAATGTTCGGCCGGAATGGCCGATGCAAATCTCGCCGTCATTTTTTACGATATGAATGGCTTCCGAGTGATCGATACGAACACGGCGCAAAAGGGGGAGTTCATCAGCATGAATGCAGGTCAAAAAGCGCGCGCCTGTTTCTTGTTGCGCGATGTTCTTCTGAAACCCGGTAGGTATTTCGCAGAATTGTGGCTCGGACGAGAAGAGATGGAGGTAATTGACCACGTCGAGCATGCCGTGACCTTAGACGTGATGGAAAGCGAGGAGAGTCGCCAGCATGTAATGGTGTTCCCCGGGGTGTACCTGTGCCGGTTTGAAGAGAATGTCTCCATCATTCAGCCGTCGCCGGACGGGCGTGCACGCTCGTGAGGCTGCTACAAAGCCTCGATCAGCAGCCGCAATTTCCAATTGCTGTGTGGCCTTCGCGAAAAAGCAAGAAGCCGGAATAGGTCTTAAGGCCGTGTCCAGTGAACACTACACAAAGGGCTTTTACGAGAAAATCCGGAGCGGGTCCAGGCGATCTGCGGAAGTCATCCTGCCATTGGTGCTAGAGTTCCTTCCCGTAAGCAGCGTGGTGGACGTCGGCTGTGGCGATGGAAGCTGGTTAGACGTTTTTCGCAAGCTCGGCGTTGAGGAGATACTCGGGATCGACGGTGAGTACATGGATCGAAACCTCCTGCAAATTCCACAGGACCGCTTCCGGCCGGCTGATCTAAGCAGGCCCTTTGAAGTGGAGCGAGTCTTTGATTTAGCGATATCGCTGGAAGTCGCCGAGCACTTGCCGCCGGAATCCGCGTCGGCTTTCGTCGCCTCTCTCTGCGGTCTCGCCCCCGCCGTCTTGTTCTCGGCGGCTATTCCTTTCCAGGGCGGCAACCACCATCTCAATGAGCAATGGCCGGACAAGTGGGCGGAGCTCTTCGGCGAACATGGCTACCTTGCGGTCGATTTCGTTCGCAAGCGCGTCTGGCAAAACGAAGCCGTCGAGTGGTGGTACGCGCAGAATACTCTGCTTTTCGTGCGAAGGGATCTTTTGGAAAGCAACGCATCGCTAAAGGCAGAGTTCGAACGAACCAGCTCCGGTCAACTGCACGTGGTCCATCCTCGACAATATTTGTACCTCCAGGGCCTGTATCGCGAAGCAGCCGTACGCGCCGAAAATCTGCGGCCACCTTCAGGGCTAAAGGAGGCTTCACGGCTCTTCCTGATTTGCTTGAAGAATGCCGTCAGAAAGAGGATTTACTCAATCTTGGGAAAGGAATCGCGCCCTTGATCACTGTCTTGATCACAACGCATAACTACGGCCGCTTCGTCGAGCAGGCCATCGACAGTGTTCTCTCGCAGGATTTCCCCCTTGACCAGGTCGAAATCCTCGTCGTAGATGACGGCTCCACCGACGACACTCCTGAGCGCGTCAAAAAGTATGGTTCCCGAATAGAATACTTGTACAAGCCGAATGGAGGCCAAGCCTCGGCGCTTAACCTTGGTATCGCCAAGGCGCGCGGCGAGATCATCGCCCTGCTCGACGCCGACGACCTCTTCCAACCGAGTAAACTCACCCATGTCATGGAAGCCTTCCGGCAAAACCCGGCCCTGGGCATGGTCTATCACGGCTTGGAGGAATGGCACACGCAAACCGATCAGCGCATCAAGCGGAATTTTCCTCTAATTTCAGGAGACATCCGTAAGGAACCCGATAAATTTTTCTTCTACTATCCTCATCCCACCTCGTGCATCTCGTTCCAGCGAACTGCCCTCAACCGGCTTCTGCCCATCCCCGAGGCCATCCGAATGATCGCGGACGCTTACCTCGTGAATCTTCTTCCGTTCCTTTCGCCCATCCTAGCCATCCCCGAATCGCTCATCCTGTACCGCATCCACGGCAAGAACTCCTTGCCATACTTCGCAAACGCCTATCATGCCGATGACAGCCGGATGCCCATAGAGACTCGGGAAATTAGACTGCGGCTCTGGAAAATTGTGATCGACGCCATGAGCAAATGGCTTTCAGACCACGGCTTTACGAGGGAGCACGCGGCAGTGCGATCTGCGCTGGATCGTTGGACACTGCATTTGCAGAGCCAGGAGTTCCTGGTGAAGCCACCGGGACGTTTGCGCCTCTTTGCTCACCTCTTGCTTTACAACCGCCGCTACGGACCGTATTTGTCGCGACGGCTGCGGGTAATCAACCGGGTCAATGCGCTGGGCGCGCTCGTGGTGGGATACAAGCACTTCCGCTTGCTGGAGAAATGGAGATTGGCGGCGGTGGGGGCAGTGAAACGGGCTTTTGGCAGCAGGGAAGCGAAGCGGGGAGCGGACGCTGTGAAGATATGAGCGAGTGGCCGAAGATTACGCTGGTGACGGCGGTGTACAACGGAGAGGAGTACCTGGAGGCGACGATACGGTCGATCGTGAACCAGGAGTATCCGGACCTGGAGTACATCGTGGTGGACGACGGGTCAACGGACGGGACAGCGGAGATTATTCGGAAGTACGGTCGGGGGGTGAGTTGCTGGTTCAGCCAGGCGAACCAGGGGCTGTACGCGGCGCTGAACGCGGGATTTGCGCGGTCCACGGGCGAAATCATGGGGTGGCTGAATGCGAGCGACCTGCTGCAGGTAAACGGGCTGTTTACGGTGGGCAGCATTTTCCGCGGGCTGCGCGACGTCGAATGGATTACCGGACGGCCGACGAAAATCAGCGCGACGGGGATGACCATCGATGTGCTGCCGATTCCCCGCTGGTCGCGGGAGCGGTTTCTGGCCGGCGCGAACAAATATATCCAGCAGGAGTCGACATTCTGGCGGCGAAGCTTGTGGGAACGTGCGGGCGGAAGGTTGAGCACGGAGTATCGCGCGGAAGGCGACTTCGAGCTGTGGGCGCGATTTTTCCGCCACGCGCGGCTGCATTCAGTGAATGCGCTGATCGGCGGGTACCGCTTGCATGATCACGCGCTCAGCTCGAGCAACATGGAACGCTACAACCGAAATTGCGACCAGATTGCGGCACGGGAAGTGGAGAGTTTGCAGGGGGGCAAGAGAGCGGCGGTGAAGGCGTTTCGGTGGATCAACGAGGTGGTGAAGCCGATTCCGAAGGTGCGGGGCTTGTGGCATCTGGTGGCGATCCGAAGTTTGTACGGAATGCCTGGGCCGGACTGGCCGCCGGTGATTGAGTATGGAGAAGAGAGCTGGCGCTTGCGGCGATAGGGAATAGCGCCTCGTCGTGCGCTTGATGGTCTAGCTACGAATCCGGAGAAAATGCTGGGCATTCAGGCATAGCAAATGCTGAGGGTGTGTTTATCGAAATAGAATAGAATTTGGTTTGCGGAGGAGCGCGCATTCTTACTCTATTCACGACAGGGAAACCGTTTGAAGGGCACAGCGGGGTGATTCAGCGGAATGCGCTGAAAAGCTGGACGCTGCTGCATGAAGACGTCGAGGTGATTCTGTTTGGTGATGACGCTGGGGCAGCGGAAACGGCGCGGGAGCTGGGGTTGCGTCACGAGCCGCGCGTGGAGCGAAACCGGTTTGGGAGCAAACGGCTGGACCATATATTTGTGCGGGGGCAGGAGATCGCGCGGCACGAACTGCTCTGCTATTGCAACTGCGACATTATTTTGCTGCCGGAATTTTGCGCGGCACTGCGCAGAGTGCGCGAGCGGCGCGAGCGATTTCTGATGGTGGGCCGGCGGTGGGACACGGATGTCGCCGAGCCGCTCGACTTTGCGAATGCAGAGTGGGTGCGTCGCGCCGCAGCGCTGGCGCACGAGAGGGGAGCGCGGCAGCCGGGATGGTCGATTGATTATTTTGCGTTTCCGCGCGGGCTCTATTCGGAAATGCCGGCGCTGGTGATTGGGCGCGTGTGGTGGGATCACTGGCTGGTGTGGAAGGCGCGCGAGCAGGGCGCGGACGTGGTGGACGCTTCGGAGGCAGTGACGGCGATTCACCAGAACCACGGTTATGGGTATCACCCGCAGGGAGCGCGAGGGGTGTGGAGCGATGAGCAAGCTGCGGAAAATTACCGACTGGCGGGCGGGCGGTGGCATCTGCAGACGATCGATGACGCGACGCACATCCTTGGGGTTGATGGCGAGCGCGCGAATTGGAAGCGGCTGTGGGCACCTTACTGGCGCTATGCGAGGCCCAAGGTGGCGCCGGCGTGGTTTACGCTGCTGGATTTGACGCGGCCGGCGCGCACGGTGCTGGGACTTCGACGCAAGCGGCGTGGGGCAGGCCCGAAGAAGAGTTACCGAGAGGCAGCTTCGGGGCCGCAGATCCCTGGTTCCACCACTTAGGAATAACCTTGCAGGCTTCCTTCTATTGTATTACCATTAATTAATTACTTTCCGTAGTTTAATGTCTAGGTAATCAAGGCAAGTTCCCAGCCGAAGAGGAGGTCGCCCAGCCATGACTTCCGGGACAGGTACGCTGCTTCCGTCAGAGCGCGGTGCAGCGCGCGCCCTGGACCGCGTGGCCATCACGCTCACCGAATTTGATCAGCGGCGCTATCTCCGGCTGATTAACGCGCGCGGGGGAACGATTCGTAGTGTGGTTGCGGAATTGAAGGGCGCGCTGGGGTTGGCCACGGCGCTGGACGCCGGATGCGGCGTGGGATTTTTTGCGCAGATTTTGCAGGAATGCGGGTTGAGCGTGGGAGCTTTCGACGCCCGGACGGAAAACGTGACGGAGGCGCGCAAGCGATTTCCGGAGATCCGCTTCGAACAAGGCGATATCGAGAATCCAAGGATTCTTGCGCTTGGCAAGTTCGATCTAACTTTATGTTTTGGACTGCTGTACCACCTGGAAAATCCGATGCTCGCGATTCGGCACTTGCGAGCGCTCACGGGCAAAGGATTGCTCCTCGAAAGCATGTGCATTCCCGGAAGCAGCGCGGGAATGGTATGGCGCGAGGAGCCCGCGGCGGCGGATCAGAGCTTGACCGATATTGCGCTCTATCCAAGCGAGGCGTGCCTAGTGAAGATGCTGTACCGGGCGGGGTTTGCTGCGGTGTATCGCGCGGCGGAGCTGCCGGATCACGACGATTTTCGCGAAACGCCGTTGCACGCGCGACGAAGGACGGTTTTGTTCGCGGCGGTGGTTCCCGTGCAGGTGGCGGGCTTCGAAAAAGTCGACGAGCCGCGCGATTTCGCTGACCCGTGGTCGAAGACGGCGCCAAGCTGCGCGGGCGTTTCCCTGCCTACTCGAATCTGGGGATTTCTGCGAAGACCGCGGCGGGCGCAATACATTTCGCTGGCATCTCGCGCGCGGCGCGTGTTCCCGGAAATGCCCATTCCGCTGCGGTTGCCCTTCGGCGCCTGGTGGCTTGCGCAAACGAGTGCGCTGGACGACGACCTCATTCACGATGGATTCGAAGATGCGGAGATCGCTTTTGTTGAAAGACTGCTGCGGCTGGGCATGACCGTGGTGGACGCCGGCGCCCATCATGGTCTCTACACTCTACTCGCGTCGAAGTGCGTGGGAAGGGACGGGCGAGTGATTGCGTTCGAACCGTCGCCACGCGAAAGAAAGCGGCTGCGGC
>WNFS01001543.1_pt1 | contig 17291 bp, 14 predicted proteins | sample 5400141 | NCBI WGS metagenome assembly WNFS01 (sample SAMN13153358, study PRJNA577476) | soil metagenome | isolation source: 60 cm saprolite under Madrone tree | place: USA:California | collected 2016-06-14
CCGCAAAATGCCCGATGGCATCCATCTGGGTGCCTTGGGCGCCGGGCTCGCCGCTCACGGTCTCCTCGCCATTGAAGGCGTGGACGGTGCCGGGAATGCCGACGGTCGGCCGATACTTGTCGCGCAGCGGCACGCCGAACGGCGATTGCGGCATGGTGTTCGAGCGCAGATGGGAAACCTCATAGGATTTGGCCTTGGGGTTTGCTAATGCCTGCGCGCAACGCTGCCAGGTGGCGGGGCCGAGCGTGTTGGCCATCCCAAGCTCGTCGCCCGCCCCCCACCGCGAAGGAGGCGTGGCGGTTTGGCCAACGGCTGCGGAAATCACTGTGCTCGCGGTGGCGAACGCCAACAGCAATCGCGAGATCGACATGTTTCGTCTCCTTAGATTTTCGTCGCAAGCCTTTTCGTCGCAAGCCCTTTCGTTGGAAGCCTAGGCAAGAATCGAGCCGCGCCGCGAAGCGACATCCATCATCAAATTCGAGCGTCATGATGACGCCGAACCTTGCGGCCGACAAGGACAGACCGCAGGTCCTCATCGCTATCTCTCCTGGCCCCTTCGCCTGCATGGGCAGATCATGTAACTTCACTTATAGTCGCATGAGCTGCAAATCGGACGTGCCGAACTCTCCCGACCTTTACGGCGGTTCACCTCGGCGGCAGGGCGCGGCTTGTGATGGGGAGCGTCAAAATGAAACTGGTTCTTTTGGCTATATCGCCGCTGCTGCTGGTGAATGCCGCGGCGGCGCAGGAGGTGACGCTCAAGGCCGCGACCGCGTTCACGGAAAACACCACCTATTCGCGGCCGTTCGAGCGTTTCATCAGCCGGGTCAATGAGGACGGCAAAGGCATTCTGCGCATCAACTATGTCGGCGGCCCCAAGGCGCTGCCGCCATTTGAGATCGGCAACGCCCTCAAGGGCGGCGTCGTCGATTTGGCGAATTCCGCCGGCGCGTTTTACACCAACCTGATGCCGGAGGCGGACGCCTGGAAACTCACTGAGCGGGGGATGTCGGAACTGCGCCAGAATGGCGGCTATGCCGCAATGGCGGCGATCTACGCACAAAAGCTCAACGCCATCTTCCTGGCCCGGCTGGTCGACAACAATCCGTTCCACCTCTACGTCAACAAGCCGATCTCTACGCCGGACCTGACGGGCCTCAAGCTGCGCATCACTCCGGTCTATCGCGACTTCTTCCAGGCGCTGGGCGGCACCGTCGTGCAGACCGCACCCGGCGAGGTGTACACGGCGCTTGAACGCGGGGTGGTGGATGGCTACGGCTGGCCGATCAGCGGCATATTCGACCTCGGCTGGAACGAGAAAACGAAATATCGCGTCGACCCCGGCTTCTACACGGCCGAGGTCTCCGTGCTCATCAACAAGAATTCGTGGGACCGGCTCAATGAGGCGCAGAGGGACGTTCTGCGCAAGTCCGCCGAGCGCGGCGAAGGGGAGGCGGTTGCGGAATTTGGCGAGGAGAATGAGCGCGAGATCAGCCGTCAGGCCGCCGCCGGGATTAAGACGATCAAATTCGAAGGCGCAATGGCGAGTACGTACCTGGCGAAGGCCTATCAGGCCGGCTGGGACGGCATCATCCGGCAGAGCGCCGCGACCGGGCCGAAACTCAAGGAACTGTTCCAGAAGGCGCCATAGCCCCTGGCGGCACGTGCAAGCATGCTCACCCTGTCCCGGTGGTACGGACATCTCTTGAACAGCATGATGACCGCGGCCGGCATATTGCTGCTCGCCATGACGGTGATGATCGGGGCGGACGTGCTGTTCCGCAACATCGGCGCCGGAGGAATTCCGCCGAGCAACGAATTATCGGAGGACAGCCTCTATCTCATCACTCTCCTCGCAGCCCCTGGGCTGTTGCGCCAGGGACGCCACATCCGCGTCGACATCGTGCTGCGCGCCGTGCCGCAGCGCCTCGGCTGGCTTCTGGAGTGGGCTGGCGACGTGGTCGGGCTCGTCTGCTGCCTGATCTTTGTATGGTACGGCGCGCGTGTCGCGGCCGCGAGCTTCTTCGACGGGTCTGTCTCCATCAAGACGCTGGTGTTGCCGGAATGGTGGCTGCTCGTCCCCATGCCCGTGGCCTTCGCGCTGCTCGCGCTCGAGTTCGGCTTTCGCATGCAACGACTGGCATCGGCCGAACGGGGCCCGCGCGACGACGCAGTCTCGGCGTCGTGAGAGAGCGCTAGGTCACTGAAAATGTCCTGGCAGATGGCCTCCCTGCTCCTGCTCGGCGGCTCGACGATCCTGCTGTTCGTCGGCATACCGGTGGCCTTCTCCTTCATTGCCATCAACCTCATCGGCGCCGTGCTGTTTCTCGGCGGCGATGCCGGCCTGCACCAGCTCGTCCGCAACAGCAGCGCCGCGGTGATCAACTTCTCGCTGACGCCCATCCCGCTGTTCATCCTGATGGGCGAAGTGCTGTTCCACACCGGGTTGGCGATCAAGGTCATCGCCGCCATCGAGCGCCTGATCAGGCAAGTGCCGGGCCGGCTCGCTGTGGTTGCGGTGGTCGCCGGCACGGTTTTCTCCGCCATCTCGGGCTCGACCATTGCCACCACCGCGATGCTCGGCTCATTGATGCTGCCGATCATGCTCGCACGCGGCTACCATCCGACCATGGCGACCGGCCCGATCATGGCGATCGGCGCGGTCGACATGCTCATTCCGCCATCGGCGCTCACGGTGCTGCTCGGCAGCTTGTCCGGGATATCGATCTCGAAACTGCTGATCGGCGGCGTCGTGCCCGGCCTGATCCTCAGCGTCGCATTCGTCGTTTATATCGTCGCCCGCGTCAATGCCGATCCGGCGCTCGCGCCGGCAACGCCGATCGATAAGCTTTCGGGGTGGGCCAGATTCGATCCCCTGGTTCGCTACGTCCTGCCGCTGGTTTCGATTTTCATCGTCGTCATCGGCGCCATGTCGGGCGGCATCGCGACGCCCACCGAATCCGCTGCGCTCGGCGCGCTGGCGACGATGGCGCTCGCCGCCGTCTACGGGGCGCTCAGCTTTGCGGCGATGGCAAAGGCGCTGCACGGGACCATCGCGATCTCCGGAATGATCCTCTTCATCATTCTCGGAGCAACGACATTCTCGCAGATCTTGAGCTTTTCCGGCGCCACCGAGGGCATCGTGTCGGCCGTGTTCGGCCAAGAGCTTTCTCCCTTTGCGATCCTCGCCGGGATGATGGCGCTCTTGATATTTCTCGGCCTGTTCGTCGACCAGGTCAGCATGATGCTGATCACGTTGCCGGTCTTCATGCCGATCGTGCAGCGACTTAATATCGATCCGATCTGGTTCGGGGTGCTCTATCTCATCTGCATGCAGCTCGGTCTGCTGCTGCCGCCGCATGGCCTCCTCCTGATGACCATGCGCGGCGTCGCCCCGCCGCAAGTGACGATGGCGGATATTTTCCGTGCTGTCGTGCCCTATGTGGTGTTGAGCCTCATTCTTCTCGCCGTGATCGCCATGGTTCCGGCGATTGCCACCTGGTTGCCGGCTCTTCTCGGGTGACATAGCCTAAACGAAATCCGCAATAAGATCAGGGAGGTTGTGCAACATGAAGCAAGTAATGGCATTGGCAGTGGCCGGGGTGCTCGTCGCGGCGGGCATTGCGGCCGCGCAGGAGAACGCGGCACCGGTTGAAATCGAGCTGATGACCTATCCGGAGATTTATGCCGCCATCCACGAGCAAGGCAAAACGACGGTCCTGGTGGTCAACGGAGGCATCGAGCAGCGCGGGCCGCACGCGGTGCTCGGCGGGCACTCGCTGACGGCCAAGCCGCAGGGCGTCGACATCGCCCGCAAGCTGGGCAACGCACTCGTCGCGCCGGTCATGCCGTTCTCGATCGCCGGCCGCCACCTCAACCCGAAGACGCCAGGCTCGGTCAATATTCCGGGGCCGCTGTTCGCCGCCGTCAACGAGGCCATTGTCGACAGCATGGTCGTCAATGGCTTCAAGAACATCGTACTGATGGGTGAGCACGGCGGCGGGCAGAAGGAACTCGAGGAGGTGGCGAAAAAGACCAACGCGAAATACAGCCCACAGGGCGTGCACGTCTTCTTCTGCGGGGACTTCTACGAGAAGACGCAAGCCGAATTTCAGCAGTGGGTGATCGCCAATCACCTGCCGCCGAGTTCCCATGGCGGCGTCCCGGATACGTCGCTGATGATGTACCTGGGGGGCGACGCATGGGTGCGCAAGGACAAGATGGTGGCCGGCGACCCCCTGCTGCCGCCGGGCACGCCGCGAGACCCGAACACGCCGCTGGTGGACAATGGGATCATCGGCGATCCGCGTCCTTCCACGCCCGAGATGGGCAAGCGCTACTTCGATATGAAGACGAAGAATGCGGTGGCGCAGATACAGGCAATGATTGCCGGGGCATCGAAGTAAGTTGGAGCAGTTTACGATAAAGTTGACCCTCCTGGTGTCATTGCCCGGCTTGACCGGGCAATCCAGTATCCACAGCCGGTGGTTACTAGATCGCCCGGTCAAGCCGGGCGATGACAGGGACGGAAGTAGGTCAACCTAATCGAAAAATGCTCAGGGGGAAACACATGACCAAAGCCAATCGCACCAACGACCTGCGCATCGCGTTGCTGGCGGCCGGGCTCGTCGCTCTGACGGGCCCGCTGTCCGCTCAGGAGGCGGTCAAGCATCTCAACCCGGTCATTGAGAAGCTTGCCGCCGGCAAGCCGTTCATCGGATTTCAGACCGGCGATTTGTCCCTGCAGAATGCCCGCACCCTGGCCCGCAACGATATCGACTATGTGTACATCGAGATGGAGCACGGGCCGATGGATTTTGCGGGGCTGCACCAGTTCACGGTCGGCATGGTCGACAAAGCTGCCATTCTCAAGAAGGGCAACGTTCAGCCGAACGTGGCGATATTCGCCCGCTTTGCGCCTTACGGCCGCGAACAGGCGCAGTGGGTCGTGAAGCAGGCGCTCGACATTGGCCTGATGGGGGTCATTTTCAATGGCATCGACAACGCCGAGCAGGCGCTGCTGGCCGTGCGGAATATGCGCTACCCGCAAAGGAAGACCTCGAAATACCCCGACCCGCCTGGATTGCGCGGCTACGCGCCGGGAATCGCGGTGTGGTCGTGGGGCGTGTCAGCAGCGGAATACGAGCGGCGAGCGGACGTGTGGCCGCTAAATCCCGACGGCGACCTGTTGGCCATCATGATGATCGAAACGGCCGAGGGCTTGAAGAACGCCGATGCAATTGCGGCGGTACCGGGCGTGGGCGCCATCTTCGTGGGCGCAGGGGGCGATCTCCACCAGTATCTGGGCGTCGACAGCAACGCGCCTGAAGTGGAGGAAGCCTTCCAGGTTATCTTGAGGGCCTGTCTCGCTCACGACGTGGCCTGCGGAATTACCGCCCTGAGCGGGCAGGACATTGCGAGACGGCTTGCCGAAGGGTGGAAAATGATCCGCACGACCAATGGGGCCTTGGTCCAATGGCGGGCGTCCCCGGCTGGACGATAGGACATCGAGCCGGTCGAGCAAGTGTAGCCCGGATTGAGCCACCGGGTCCGGCCTCCGGCCGGCCCGATGATAAACTCCGCGAAATCCGGGATCAGCTTTTCAACACGGCAAATACCGTCCCCGGGTTTCGCTAGCGCTCAACCCGGGCTACGCCGCCGCAGTTTTCCAGGTCATTGAGGAACAGTTGTTATCGAGATCGGTTCGGCGCGCGACTCGATCGTCGCCGTGCGGTGCAGGTTAGGCTCGACCGTGGCCGTGCTGGCGCCGAACCGCGCGCGGTAGACCTGCAAATTCTCCATCACGCGCTGAACGTAGTTGCGCGTCTCGGAGAACGGGATGCGCTCGACCCAGTCGACGGCATCGACCTTGGGATCGCGCGGATCGCCGTGCTGCGCCACCCATTGTTGGACTCGGCCGCGGCCGGCGTTGTAGCCCGCAAACGTCATGACGTAGGAGCCGCGGTAGTCGGTAAGCAGCGCCGCGAGCTCGGCCGCTCCCATCTGGGTGTTGTAGGCCGGGTCGGACACGAGCCGGTTCCAATCGTAGGAGATGCCGAACCGCTTTGCAGTGTCGCGACCGGCTCCCGGCGTGACCTGCATCAGTCCCACGGCACTGGCCGCCGACTTGTCACGCTGGTCGAAGGCACTTTCCGTGCGCACGACCGAATAGACAATGCAGCGATCGAGCTTCGACCCAACGGGGCTGTAGGGCGGCACGCCGATGTCGGGGAAAGCGTAGTGATCGAGCGCGAGATCTCTCGCCAGCGCCGTCTTGCCGATGAGGAGCATCGACTGGGCGTCGTTACGTCGTGCGGTGAGCTGCCCCAGCGCTGCCAGCAGGGCGGCATCGTTGCTCTCTTGAGCGAGGTCGGTCATGAACGACCTGACGAGGTCGGTCGCGCCGATCGCATAGAGCATGTCTGCACCGCGCACGAGTTCGGTCGCCCCGCCGGGCGCGAGTTCTGGCGGCGGGCGGAGCGCCGCAATGTCACCGAGGCCGAGCCGGGCGCGCGCCAGCTGGCCGTAATAGGCGGTGGGAAATCGCGCCGCCTCCTCGTAGTGCCCGCGCATCTCTTCGGACATGCCGGCTGCCTCGGCCGCGCGACCGCGCCAATAGGCGGCGCGGGCGAGAACAATCGGATCAGCCGAGGCGCGATCGACGTGGGCGAAATGCTCGAGCGCAGTGGCCGGATCGGCAAGAAAGCGCAGCGCAATCCAGCCGGCCATGAAATGGAAATCGGCGCGGTAATAAGGATTGGCCGGTGGCGCGGCCTCGTGCACGACGCGATATGCGGTCCGGGCGTCGCCGAGATCGATGAGCTTGCGGGCGAGCATGCGACGCTCGCGCCACCATTCATCAGTGTCCTGACGCTGCAAATCCTCGGGCGAAGCCGCGAGAACCAGCTTGACAGCCGCCGCAATGTCCGCTTTGGGCGTCACGATGCGGCCGCTGACATTCGAGCCGGGCGAGTCGTTGCGCAACAGCCAGTGCAGACGGCACAACGCGTAGCCCAAATCACCGCGCGCGTCGCCGCCGACCGCGTCCAGCAGCTTGCCGCCCTTGGCGGATTTCGTCGCCGCGGCGCTGCATGCCTTGACGATCGCTCCGTGGTCGTCGCCGATGCGTTTTGCGGCGCGCATCGCGGCGCCAAAATCCTTGGCGCCGATGCGCCGGTCCATGCGCGCCACATGGTCGGCGCGGGTCAGCACGCCCGGAAATGCGGCGAGCACTGCGGCTTCCATTTCGGCCGACAGTGGCGCCGACCGCCACGCCGCGCGAACCTTGCTCTCGGCGGCGGCGCGGCTGCCCTCCCCCATCTCGACGCGGGCGAGCGCAAGCCGGCCGGTCGTGCTGGTCGGGTCCTCGCCGACGAAGCGGCGCACGGTGGCAGTATCGGGCCTCGTCTGCCACAGCTTCTCCTCGGCGCGCCGGCGTATGAGCGCAATGCTCGGCCAGTCGGGATTGGCACGGATGAAGGCGGCGTACCGCTCCAATCCGGCCTCCGTATCAGAGCGGCGCAGCAGCGCCCATTCAACGATTTTCTGAGCCAGCGGATTGCCGGTGGTCGCCGCCAGCGCGGTCGCCTCACCCACCTTACTCTGGCGAGCAAGCTCAATCGCCTGTTTCGTTGCAGCGAGATCGGGCGGCAGCGCTGCTGCCGTATCGGCGGCTGCCGGCCGGCTGATCGGGACGGGGACCGCGTGCACGCTCTTGCGTTCACTCTTGTGTTCACTTGGCCGCCCGCCCGCGCTCCGCTTCGTTTCCCGTGCCGAACGGCCGCCTTTGTGGTGTTCGGTGTTGGCGTGGTGCTCGGTCTTGGCGGCTTTTCTCGCTGGCGCCGGGGTGTGCTTATGGCTCGCCGCCGCGATTGCGAGAGGAGTTGCAAGCGCAACCGCGGCCAACGCAAAGAGCCCCATCGCGGCATAGCTACGCGTTCGCGCCGGCCGCTGACCGGCGGCACGCGGACTCCCGCCGCGAACCGCAGCGGCAATATAAGTTCGATTCATAGTCAGCCCCGAGGCACGAATGATATCGTCCCTCCCTCCACGTGTGCAGTCGACATGACTACAACCTCAGCTTGATCGCTGGCCCTCTCGCAACCAAGCCTCACGGCCGATCTTCTCCCTCATTGCCTGCGACTTGCTGAACGCCTGCTGAACGGGACTACTCAGAACTCGGCTTTCTCCGCTATCGGCAACGGATCAGCGCCCTGCGTGAAAGGGTTGCTCATTTCGCCGGCGGCGCAGCGCCATTCGGCGAGCGTGGCCTCGACGCGCCGCGAGCGCTTGGTGACGTGCAGCGGCTTCAGGAAAATCGCCGGATCATCGATCAGGACTTCGGCCTCGAGAAATCTGCCGCCCTCGACCAGGCGAAGCCGCTCGACCACATGCAGCTTATCGCTGTGCGGGGTGCGGAAGTTGTCCACGAACGTCTTGTCGTTGAGGCCGACAGTATCGATCACCAGCGTGTCGCCCTCGTAATGGCCGACCGACTCACCGTACCAGGATGGCTTCGGATTCTCCGAATGGGGCACGTTCAGATAGATACGCCGCACGTCGTTATCATGCTGCGCGATCATTCTGACCTGCTGCGGCGTTTGCACAAAGAACATCGGTTGTGCGGGGGTCAGCAGAAAGGCCGGGACACCGGTCGCCCAGCAGCGCGACGAGCGCGACCACATCGGCTTGCCGGCAAGCACTTCCTCATTCGCCTTCTTCAGCGCGTCTTTGGCGAATTGCGTCAGATTAGGATTGTTGACGTCGGCGACGCGAAATGTCGGTTGCCCGCCGACATTGTTGGGCACATAGCGGTGGGCGGGGTCTTGCGTGACCGGCGACGGGGTGCCCGGCAGCGGGGTCCATTCGCCGCCCACCGAGACCCATCCGGCATTGTTGGCCGAGAAGTCGGGAGGGCTCTGCTGCGGGAGGGCCGGCGCGACGCCGATGCAAAAGAGCCCGGCCAGCAGGCCGGCGGTGAGGGCGTGTCGGGGCTTATTTTCAGGATGTTCGGGCATGGCTACCTCCGTCGTTGCGGTCGTTGACGCCGCAGCGTTAGAAATTCGGCTTGCCAGAGTAGCATAAGATCGATGTCATCCATCAACCTCATCCTGAGGAGCCGACCGAAGGTCGGCGTCTCGAAGGACGGCCACAGGCGAGACCGTGCCGGCGGCCATCCTTCGAGACGCCGTGCGTCGCACGGCTCCTCAGGATGAGGTCCGTGGTTCTACCCAGGTCCCCATGCGCACCAGCGTATCGCGCAGGATTTGCGCCGCGATGCCGGCGTCCTCCGCGGTGACGGTTTCCAGCGGGCTGTGACTAATCCCGCCGTTGCCGCAGCGGACAAACAGCATTCCGATATCCGTGAAGCCGTCGAACGTTGCGGCATCGTGTCCGGCACCGCTGGCCAGCCGCTTCACCGGAATGTTCGCCTTCTCGATGCTTGCCGCGAACAGCTGCTGCAAGTGCGGCGCGCAGGGAACAGCCTTTTTGCGCAGCAATTCGCGCCCACTCAGCCGCACGCCGCGCCGCCCGGCAATCGCCTGGGATTCCGCAAGGATATCCGCGAGCGCCCGCGTCAGCACGTCGTCATCCTGGGCGCGAACATCCAGCGACACCTCACAGCGCCTGGGAATGACATTGATGGCGCCCTCCGGAACTTCGAAGCGGCCGACCGTTCCCAACAGTCCCGGCTCCAGGCGTGCGCGCCGTTCCACGAGCAGCGCGATTTCCGCAGCCGCCAGCAGGGCGTCGTGGCGCGCGTCCATCGGTACCGTGCCGGCATGCCCTGCTTCGCCTTCAATCGCCAGCGCATAGCGGACGCCGCCGGCAATCGCCGTCACGATCCCGACCGGAACGTTGTCGTTCAATAGAACCGGCCCCTGCTCGATGTGCACTTCAAGATAAGCGATGACCTCTTCGGGCTTGCGCGCCACCGATGGCAACTGGCTGGGGTCGTGTCCGGCCGCCGCTATGACGTCGCCCAGCCGATGTCCGCTGCGGTCGCGCACGTTCATCATCGCGGCGTCGAGCCTGCCGACAATGGCTCTGCTGCCGAGATAAGGGGTTGCGAAGCGAACGCCCTCCTCCTCCGAGAAGCCGATCAACTCGACGGCAAACGGCAGGCGCGTGCCGCGCAAGCTTTCCAGTACAACGAGGGCGCAAAGAATGCCAAAGCGGCCGTCATACTTCCCGGCGTTGCGCACCGTGTCATAGTGTGATCCGAGGATCAACGTTCGAGCCCCGGGCCGTGCGCCCGGCATCCGCCCCACGACATTGCCGATGGGATCGATTTCACTGGCAAGCCCCGCTGCCGCAAACCAGTCGCGTAGTTGCCGGGCAACAGCACGATGCGCATCGGAAAAAAAGGTGCAAGTCAAGGCCCCGGTCGACTCCGACCAGTGGGCGAGATTATCCGCAAGGTCGAGAATGCGGCTGCCGAGCATAAGCCGGTCGTCGACCGTGGGCGAGCCGTTCGACATCGGGCTATTCGTCGCTTCGCGGGGATGTTCCGGCAAGTCTGGCATGGATATCGCCTGGTTGATCGAGTTTGAAATTCGATTCATATGCTGTGTCATTCCGGGCTCGCCACCTGACGGTGCCGCCCCGAATGCCGAAGCCGGAACAAACGTGGCTGCCATGACCACCGCATCGAGCGTACGCCTGGAACAGCTCAACGTCGCGCATGCGGACGATTTCGTGCCAGCGCTGGCGGGCATCTATGAACACTCGCCTTGGGTTGCGGGCGCCGTTGCGGGGCAGCGGCCGTTCGCAAGCCTGGCGTCGCTCAACGACGCCATGGCGGCTGCCGTCCGTGCCGCACCGCCCGCCGAGAGACTTGCTCTGATCGAACTCCATCCGGACCTCGCCGGAAAAGCCGCACGCGCCGGCAATGTCACGGCGGCATCGCAATCCGAGCAGGGCGGAGCCGGGCTCGACCGCCTGTCAGATGCCGAATACGCGCTGTTTGCGCGATTGAGCGACGCCTACCGCCAGAAATTCCATATTCCTTTCATTGTCTGCGTCCGCCGCCATACCAAAGAGTCGATCCTGCGGCAGTACCAACGGCGTTTGCAAAATACTCGCCAAGCCGAGCTTGAAACCGCGCTCAACGAAATCTTTCGCATTGCCGCGCTCCGGCTCAGCGACCGGGTCAAAGCCGCCGATGAGCTGCCGGTTTCGGGCCGCCTGTCGACCCATGTGCTCGACAACCATGACGGCCGTCCGGCGCAGGGCGTGGCCTTGACGCTTTCCGAGCTTGGCGACGACGGTACCCGCCGGGCGATTGTGGAAGCCGTGACAAACCACGACGGCCGCACCGACGGGCCGCTCATCGGTGGTCGTCCGATCCCAATCGGCCGTTACGAGTTGCGTTTCGACATCGGTCGCTACTATGCGTCGCGCAACACACCGACCGCGGATCCGGCGTTCTTGCAATCAGTTCCGATCGAGTTCTTCGTCGCGGAACCGGAGGGCCACTACCACGTCCCGCTGCTGGTTACGCCCTGGAGTTTCTCAACCTATCGCGGCAGCTAGGGCATTTTACGATCGGGTTCAGTCTCCTGGTGTCATTGCCCGGCTTGACCGGGCAATCCAGTATCCACGGCTGGTGGTTACTGGATCGCCCGGTCAAGCCGGGCGATGACAAGCACAGAGGCAGGCCAACCTAATCGAAAAATGCTCTAGGCTGGACGGAAGCGAATGGCACAGTTCTTGGTAGCTATTTTGGGATCTCTCTGCGGAGGAGGCTTGCGATGCCTGGAGTTCCAGCCGACGAAAACTTGTCTCTTCCGAAGTTGTTCACTTTAGGCACTCAGCATGTTTTGGTGATGTATGCTGGCGCCGTCGCCGTGCCGCTTATCATCGGGCGCGCTTTGAAGCTGCAACCCGAAGAGGTCGCCTTTCTGATCAGTGCCGACCTGTTTGCATGCGGGTTGGCGACCTTGGTGCAAAGTATCGGCTTCCCCGGCGTCGGCATTCGGTTGCCGGTCATGATGGGGGTTACGTTCGCCTCGGTGGGGCCGATGCTGTCCATGGCGGCATCGCCCGATGTCGGATTGCTTGGAATTTACGGCTCGGTTATTTCGGCTGGCACATTTGCGCTCCTGGCTGCTCCATTTATGAGCAGACTCTTGCCTCTATTCCCGCCAGTCGTGACCGGAACCATCATCCTGGTCATCGGCATCTCCTTGATGCGAGTCGGCATCAATTGGGCGGGCGGCGGCTTGCCGACGTTGACCCGCGTGGTGGATGGAGTGCCGGGCGCCTTTCCAAATCCCGGATATGGCCAGCTCCAAGGTCTCGCCATTGCGCTGTTCGTGCTGATCGTCATTCTCGCGTTAATCCGCTGGGGCAGCGGTTTTGTCGCCAACGTCGCGGTTCTGCTCGGCATTGTCGCCGGCGCCATCCTTGCCACTGTTCTCGGCGTGATGCATTTCGAAAAAGTCGTTTCCGCGGCCTGGATAGACGTCGTCACCCCGCTCCATTTCGGCATGCCGAAGTTCTCGATTGTGCCGATCGTCACGATGTGCATCGTCATGATCGTGGTCATGATCGAGTCGCTCGGCATGTTTCTGGCGCTCGGCGAAATGACCGGCACAAAGATCGACGAAGCGGCGCTGACCAGAGGATTGAGAGCCGATGGGGTCGGCACCATGCTTGGCGGATTTTTCAATACCTTTCCGTACACCTCTTTTTCTCAGAACGTCGGCCTTGTCGGCGTCACCGGGGTGCGGTCGCGCTCGGTGACGGCAGCCGGCGGCGTCATATTGCTGGGGCTCGGATTATTGCCGAAGATAGCGGCGCTGGTGGAGGCTGTACCCCAGGTCGTATTGGGAGGCGCCGGACTCGTAATGTTCGGCATGGTCGCCGCGACCGGCGCCCGTATTCTCACCAACGTCGATTTCCGGACCAACCGCTTCAATCTGTTCGTGGTGGCGATTTCCGTCGGATTCGGGATGATTCCTCTGATGGCGCCGAACTTTTTCAAGAACCTGCCGGACGAATTGCACCCGCTGCTGGAATCCGGAATCCTTTTGTGCGCGATCGTTTCCGTGGTGCTCAACCAGTTCTTCAACGGATTTGGCAGCGCGAAGGAGGCGCGTGGCGACGCCATGGCGGTTGCGGCGTCCAGCGAACATGTCTGAGACCGTTATGAAGCGAAGCAGCGGACCATGTGGAATTCGATCATCGTCGATTGGGCCAGTCTGATTTTTCGTTGGCTGCACGTGGTCGCTGCCATCGGCTGGATCGGCAGCTCATTCTATTTCATCCATCTCGATCTCAGCCTGCAGAACCGCAGCGCCCTGCCTGAAGGCGTTGGCGGCGAGGCCTGGCAAGTTCATGGCGGCGGCTTTTATCGCATCATGAAATTCCTGGTGGCGCCCAAGGCCATGCCCGACCAGCTCACATGGTTCAAATGGGAAGCTTACGCGACATGGCTGTCGGGCTTCATGCTCGTGGTGATCGTCTACTACCTTGACGCCGATCTCTTTCTTGTCGACAAATCCGTTCTCGATCTCACCTCCACCCAGGCGGCCCTCTTCAGCCTGGTCAGCCTCGTGCTCGCGTGGCTGCTTTACGAAGGCGCTTGCCGATCACGCATCGCCGAACATGAACTTGCCTTTGTGATCGGCGGTTACGTCTTCCTGGTCGGCCTGACTTACGCGTTCACCCATGTGCTCAGCGGGCGCGGCGCCTTCAATCAGATCGGCGCGATCATCGGCACCATCATGGTGGCGAACGTCTTCCTGGTGATCATTCCCAATCAGAAGAAGACGGTGGCGGCATTGCTCGCCGGGGAGCGGCCCGATCCGCAACTTGGCAAAACCGGGAAGCAGCGGTCGGTTCACAACAATTATCTGACCTTGCCGGTGATCGTGCTGATGATCAGCAATCACTATCCGTTGCTGTTTGCGACGCGCTACAACTGGCTGATTGTTGCGATCGTCCTTGCCCTCGGCCCGGTCATCCGCCACTTCTTCAATTCGCGGCACGCCGGTCAGGGGTCCCCGTGGTGGGTGTGGGGCGTCGCCGCAGCCGGAATGGGAGCAATAGCGTTGTTGTCGGCGGCGGGTCCGCGCGAGGTCAAGACCGGAGAGGCGGGAGCGGCGACTTTCGCCCAGGTCGAGCGGATCGTGGGCACGCGATGCAGCATGTGCCATGCTGCGGAGCCGGTGTGGCCGACATTGGCGATGGCCCCGAAGGCGATCCGTTTGGACGACGCTGACCACATCCGCCGCTATGCCCGTCTGATCGGCCGCAATGCGGCATGGTCGAGCGCGATGCCGCCGGGCAACATCACCGAGATGACCGGTTCGGAGCGTGCAGCGATTGCGGCGTGGCTCGCCGCAGGGGCGCCGGCACGATAGCCGGGACGGGTTCTCACTGAAGGATACGGCCAACTCACCGTGTCATTGCCCGGCTTGACCGGGCAATCCAGTAACCCCCGACCGTGGATACTGGATCGCCCGGTCAAGCCGGGCGATGACACCAATAGATCTGACATCAAAAGGACGCCGCTTCATGAACACGATCACGATCGACGCTGGCCCTTTCACGTTCACGGCACGCATGGAGGTCGAGGCAGCGCCAAAGACATGCGCCAAATTCAACTTCATGCTGCCCTACCGGCAAAAGATAATTCATGTGCGCTGGAGCGGAGAGGGCTGTTGGATTCCGCTGGGCAGCCTTGATCTCGGGTTGCCCCATGAAAATGCGACAAGCCATCCGGCGCCCGGTGAAATCATTCTTTATCCCGGCGGATTGAGCGAGACCGAAATCCTGCTCGCTTACGGCGCCGTGCAGTTTTCCAGCAAAGTCGGCCAGCTTGCCGGCAACCATTTTCTCACCATCGTGGATGGCCGCGAAAATCTGCGCGCCCTGGGCGAGCTCGTACTTTGGAATGGAGCGCAGGACATTGTGTTTTCGGCGAAGTAGCCCCGATGGAGCCACCGGGTCCGGCCTTCGGCCGGCCCGATGATAAACTCCGCGTACTCCGGGAAACCTCGCCGGGTTGCACGGGTGCTCCCGGATTACGCGACCGAAGACGGTCGCTCCATCCGGGCTACGGGAGAGGCCACAGCCGCCGTCATACCCCTGCAAGCAGTTTCGCCAGAGCGGTGGAGAGGCCGACGCTATCTACGGTCGGCGGCGCCCTCGCGCCCCGGCCGTGATCGCGCGCGGCAAGCGCCGCGCGTGCGCCGGCCTCAACCGAGCAAATAACCGGAACCGGGACCGATCCCTGAACACTCGCCGCGAGACCGGCGAGCCCCGCGCCACCCAGTATCACCGAGGTGGCTCCATCTTGGTTCGCGCAGGCATTGCATGCCTCAACGAGGCGATCCAGGGCCGCGCCCGGATCGCGCGCGATCTCATCCCCTGACTGCTCGACGGTGCGGATAGCCGCGAGGCGGTCGGACCGGCCAAGGCCGGTCACCAGCTCGTTGAGCATCGGCGCCCAGGCGGCCCCTCCGGTCACGATGGCGAAGCGGCGACCGCGGCGGCACGCGGCCTCGACGGAGGCTTCGGCCATTCCCACAACCGGCACCGGTGAGACTTCCTGGAGTGCCGCGAGCCCCGGGTCGCCGAAGCAAGCCAGATAGACGACGTCGCAATCTGCGACATGTTCCGCCAGAGCATCGAGCGCGGCGTGACCGGCGATCGCCGCCGCGGCGCGGCTGGCGATGTAGGGGGTGCCGAACCGGCCGGTCACCGGCAGAATCGTGACCCCCGGTCCCGCGATCTCGCGGATGCGAGCAGCGAGGATCTCCGTGATCGTCGCCGACGTGTTGGGGTTGATCAGCAGGATGCGCAAGCGCGTGGGCCTCGTGTTTCTCATCGTCAACCTCATCCTGAGGAGGCCGCCATCTTGGGCGGCCGTCTCGAAGGATGGCAACGGGCGAGGCCGCGCCAGTGGCATCCTTCGTCCTTCGAGAGCCTCAGGACGCCGTGCTGCGCACGGCTCCTCAGGATGAGGTCTGTGGGGGGCACCGTTGACGTCATGGCCCGTTTTTAGCATGGACACATGTTCGAGGGAGCGTGACGCCCATGGCCATCGTAGTTACCAAGGTTGAATTGAAGAGCGTGATGGACGCCTCCGGCATGGCCGCGTGCATCAAGGCCGGCGCGTTTGGAGCAGACGAGGTGGTTGCGGTGATCGGCAAAACGGAGGGCAATGGCGGGGTCAACGACTTCACCCGCATCCTCGCCGATCAGGCATTCCGTGGCGTGCTCAATGAGCTCGGAAACCGCAGCGAGGCCGACATCGGGAGCATTCCCATGGTGTGGTCGGGCGGTTGCGACGGTGTGATCACGCCGCACGCAACGGTATTTGCCCGCAACGCCAAGACCGGCCCGGCCTCCGCATCCCGCATCGCCATTGGCACCGCCATGAGCGCTGAACTCCTGCCCGAGGATATCGGCCGCCCGGCCATGGTGGAAAAGGTCGCCGCGGCCGTGACGGCCGCCATGCGCGACGCCGGCATTGCGGACCCCTCCGATGTGCACTACGTGCAGACGAAGACGCCGCTTCTCACCATCGATTCAGTGCGCGATGCCGAACGCCGCGGCCATCACGTGGCTTGCGAGGTGCACGACTCCATGGGGGTTTCCAACGGCACGACCGCGCTCGGCATCGCGGTTGGGCTTGGCGAAATCAAGATGCCGCGCGCCGAACAAATCTGCCGCGATCTCGATCTCTACTCCTCCGTCGCGTCCTGTTCATCGGGCGTCGAGCTTACCCAGGCGCAGATCGTGCTGATCGGAAACAAAGCGGGCGCCGGCGGACGCTACCGGATCGGTCATGCGGTGATGACGGATGCGCTTGATGTCGACGCGATCTATATGGCAATCCGCAATGCCGGCCTTGATCTGCCGGAACGCCCGCGCGCCGAGGACCTCGGCGGCCGCGTCGTCAATTGCTTCATGAAGTGCGAAGCCGACCGGCGCGGTACGCTGCGGGGCCGGCGACAGATCATGCTCGATGATTCCGACGTCCATCATCATCGCCATGCCAAGGCGGCGGTCGGCGGCGTCGCGGCCGCCGCAATCGGCGATCCGGCGGTGTTCGTGTCGGTCGACGCCATGCACCAGGGCCCGCAGGGCGGCGGCCCGGTCATCGCCATCGTTGACGTGGGCGAATGACGCGCTTCTCAAGCCGCGGATCGCCGGCGCAGAGCCCGGATCAACCCTAGCGCGGCGAAGATGACGACGAAGGATACACCGGTCGTGACGGTGCCGAGCGCGTAGATTTGCGGGTTCGTCACCGTCGTGGTCAGCCCCTCAAGCTCGAG
>WNFS01001544.1_pt1 | contig 17282 bp, 16 predicted proteins | sample 5400141 | NCBI WGS metagenome assembly WNFS01 (sample SAMN13153358, study PRJNA577476) | soil metagenome | isolation source: 60 cm saprolite under Madrone tree | place: USA:California | collected 2016-06-14
CGTTGATGGCGAAGATGCCGCGATTCGCTCGCGGCAGAAGGCCATAGTGAATCGTCAATTCATCGGACAGATCGCGGCCGCCGCGAGCTGCTCGAATCGGGTCCACGTCGCCGATAATATCGGCGATCGTCACGTCCGGCGTCGCGAGTTTTTCCACGTAACGCAAATCGCGCGGCATCCAGTTGATTGGGGTATTGTCGCCGTCTGCCGCAAGCCGGTCTTTGCAGGCACGGCAAATCGGATGAAACGGATCGTCGTTAATTTCACAACCGGCGACCACCGGGATTTCCGGATCAAGCAGCCCAACGAGGCCGCGCAAAATGCGGCTCTTTGCCTGACCGCGCAGTCCAAGCAAAATAAAATTGTGCCGCGAGAGCAACGCGTTCACGATTTGCGGCACAACGGTGTCGTCGTATCCGTGCACGCCGGGGAAGAGAGTCTCGTTCCGTTCGATTGCGCGCAGCAAATTCGCGCGAAGTTCGTCTTTCACCGAGCGCTGCAGCGATCCCGCGTCAAAGTCCGGCACGCGGCGCAGCTCTCCCAAAGTTTTCGGGCGCGGGTGAGATGACGACGGATGCAGCGACGTTGCGGTGGTCATGTAGCCCCCTGTGCAGGCGATCCTGCACAAACTTAGTTCAAACCACTTCCATGTCCTGCGGCGCGGCGGTGCTGAGTCTCTACCTTCTGTAGATGCGGCGCCCAGTCTCGAAGGTACGCGAGCAGGCGCTCCTGGCGCTCAGCTTCGGTGCGCAGCTCCAAAACGCGTTGCTTCCACAGCAAATCCATGGGCAGCTTCGACGCGACCGTATACGAAAGCTGGATTTGCTCCTCTTGCGCTGCGGCGTCGCGCGGATAGTCGCCAAAAATCAGCGTGTGACACGCTTCGTAGATTTCCACGAGAGATTTTTGCGTTTCCGGCGAGTCTGGTGCGTAGCGATCGTCGAGATAGTCCACACTGCCTTCGAGCAGCGGGTCCTCCGTAAAGAGCTGCACCACGCGAAACGGCTCGCGGCCTACGGCGAGAATGTCCATACGCCCGTCATCGTAGGTCTTGACGACTTCAAGAATTTCCGCTGTACAGCCGGTTCCGGCGACGCCATCGGTAAGCGCCAGCAGCATGCCGAATTCGGTTTTGTTATCGAGGCAATCGCGGACCATCTTGCGATAGCGCGGCTCGAAAATGTGCAAGGGAAGGTCGGCGCCGGGAAGAAGAACGACGTTCAGAGGAAACAACGGAATACGATCGGCACGCATAGCGTTTCTACCAGACGATAGTAGCAGAGTTGGGAGAGGGAGATTTAAGTCGTGAGTTTTACCTAGAAAGCCGGAAAAGAGAGTCAAAAAGTTGAGAGCGCAAGCCCCGCGCAACTCAATGTAAACAAGAGTGCTTACGCCACTGAAGTTCGCTACGAAAGTTCGGAGAAGAGTGATTCCATTTCGGATTTGGCGTTGGCGTTGCCTTTTTGCGATGCGACAGTGATGCCGGTGTTCAAGACCTGTTTCGCTTCGTCGGTGCGGGATTCGCGAACGAGCAGCTGCGCGTACATGAGATAGGCGGCAACGTAGTCGGCGTTGCGCTCGAGGAGCTGGCGGAAATGAGTGTCGGCAGCGGCTGAGTCGCCGGAGTTCATACAATCCAGCGCGAGGCCGTAGCGGGAGAAGGCATCGTTGGGATCCTTGGCGACGAACTCTTCGAGCATCTGGCGGCGCGTTTTCTTTTGGTCGGTCATGGTGGAGTCCGTATTATAGCGGGAGACGAGATGGCTCCAAAATTCGCCCAGCGAGGAAATTGATGAAACGCAAGAAATCCAGCATAGCGGCGAGCGCAGTAACCGACCCATTGAAAGGGAAGACGGTCAGCGCGTCGCGCTCGGAGATGGCGGAGGTCGTGCTGCCGGCAGAGACGAATCTGCTGGGGAAACTGCTCGGCGGGCACGTGATGCATCTGGTGGACGTAGTGGCGGCAATGGCCGCGAGCCGCCATTCGAACAGCTACGTTGTCACAGCGTCGGTCGACTACATCGATTTCCGCAATGCGGTGAATCTCGGAGAAATTGTGATCCTGATGTCGCAGGTGAATCGCGTGTTCAACACTTCGATGGAAGTCGGCGTTAAAGTCTATTCAGAAAATCCGCTGACGGGCGAGCGGAAGCATACTACGACGGCGTATGTGACGTTTGTGGCCTTGGACGAATTTTCGAAGACGCCAAAGGTGGTACCGCCACTGATTGTGAAGAGGGCGGAAGAGAAGCGGCGTTGGCGCGAAGCAGGCGCCAGAAGAAAGTACCGGCTTGCGATGCGGTTTAAGAAAAGGAAGAGGGAAGAATAAGGCTTTTGTGTAGCGCAAGCGCTATTTCGTCGCGTCTCGTATTCTGTCCGGGAGGTCGAAGCTGTACCGGACCACTTCTGCAAATAGGGAAAAAACCGCATCGACATTCTCTTCGACGATGTAGTTCCAGTCTCCGAAGCCGAAGCCCATCGCTCCTTCGAGAGAGAATTGCTTACGTGGATGAACACCCTTAAATTCGGGCCGCGCCACACAATAGCGCAGCTGGGCGTGCCGGCCTCCAAAGTCCACGTTGACGGAGAATTTTTGTTTTCCTTTCTTGCACCAATAGTTGCCTAGGGTATCGGTTTCATAGTGACCATAAAGTTTTAACGTGGCGCGGACGCGCTTGCGCAGTTCCGGCGCCTTGATCGAGCGAACGCGGGAAGCGTATTCAAACTGCTCTTTGGTGACATGGCTGGAAACTTTATAGTGGAGGTCAATCTTGTATTGCTGGACCATGGAACGGAGAAGCGGCACCGACCTCAGGTCGTTGAAATCCCTATTCCAGCTTGGACCCTGCGACCACTTGGAGAAAAATGGATGGTCCGCAAGGTTCTGTCGCAGCACATCAACCACGAATCCGTAATACCTACTTGCCCAGTGCGCGCTGCAATCGAGGAAGGCGCGCTTGTCGGCGTCACCGAGCATGCTGTAGTAGCGCAATTTATCGACGACATGGAGCGATGGTATCCGCGCAAGGCGAGCAAATCCAGACTGGGCTTCCGCTAGGACCTCACAATGGAAAAATTCCTTTAGTTTATTTAGTGCGACAAGTTCTTTTGCGGAAGCCATATGCCAATTGAATCATAGTCATGCAATGTCTAAGCGTGTATCTCGGGAAGGAATTATCCGCACAGTAACTCTGAAATAGTCGGTTTATTGGGAAAACACCCACGTACAAAGGACCGGATTAGAACTGGCTGATGGCGCCGACCCAGATGGGTTTGGTGGTGGGAGTGGAGCTGCCGCCGGCGGGTTCTTCGGTGATGGTGAGGGCTTTGGTGGCTTCCATCGCGTCGGGGGGATTGGCGACGAGAAGGACGAATTTTCCATCGGCCTCTGGGCGCAGGGTGAGCGACGGAATCGGTTTGCTGCCACTAGATTTCGGGATCAGCCACAATTGTAACGTGCGTGTGCCGGACGGCGCGGGAACGTTTAAGCCAGAGACGACGATGCCGAGCTTGGCGTGCCAGACGGCTTTCATCTTGGGCAATTCTTTGTTTTCCGTGACGAGCGAAATCTTCACCGACCGTGGATCGGTCAGGATGATGGCTTCGCGCTGGGCGATGGCGAATGTTTCTTGGAGTTCTTGGTGCTTCGCGATTTCCGCTTGAATCTGTGCGTTGGTCTCTTGAATGGACTTGGTTAGCTGAACCGTTTCCCATGACGTGCACAACGTGAAAATCAGCAGCGCGCCGACGGCGCCCCACATCCAAAGCGGGACGCTTGTGGGGGATTTTGCCGAGCGCGACGTGGGCGTTTCGGTGTGAGCGGTCTGCAAGGAGTGTTTCACCGAGCGACTCCGACGGCGCCCGTTCGGATCGATTCGGCAACGTCCTGCGCTTGCTCGATGCACGCGCCGATGGCGGGTCCGCGCAGATAATTTCCCACGAGGTACAGACCGGGAACGTTCGCGAGGTCCGCGCGTATCGTGCTGATGCGTGCCGTGTGGCCGAGATTGTATTGCGGGATGGCGTTTGCGTAGGCAGTGACGCGCGATACCGTGGGGCGCGCTTTCAAGCCGAGCACGGGAGTTAGTTCGCGGTGCGCGAGGTCAACAAGCGAGGAATCGGCAAGGGAAGCCGTGTCCGGATCCGTCGCGCCGCCGAGGAAGGTCGTGAGTTGGACGTAATCGCTTGGCGCACGATTCGGGAAAAGGGAAGAACTCCACACGGTTCCGAGAATTTTTAAGCCGGCTAGGCGGGGCACGAGGAATCCGAAACCGTTCAACGAATTACCAATGTCAGCGCGGCGATAACCGAGCGACACGACGGCCACCGGTGCGTATTCGATTTGCGAGAGTGCATCTGCCGCTGCTGAGGCTAGCGGTTTCAGCAGTGAAGCGGCGGTGTACGTCGGCGTCGCTATGACCAATTGAGATGTTTGGAATTGAGTCAGACCGGAAGGCGTGTCGGCAAGCATCTCGAAGCCACCGTTCGCGCCACGGGACATTTGTGTCACTCGCGCGTCCGTCCGCAGCGAGTCGCCCAATTTCTCGGTGAGAGCATTAATGAGGCTTTGATTGCCGTGGCGAAAATTGGCGAGGGTCATCTTTACGCGGGGCCCGCTGCTCTTCTTTGCGACGGTCTTCATGCCCCGAATAACGCTTCCCGCCGCTTTTTCGGCTTCATGGACGGTCGGAAATGCTGCCCGCAAACTGATTTTTTCCGGGTCGCCGGCATAAATCCCGGACACAAAAGGCGCGACCAGCAGACTCAACAGTTCCGGCGAAAATTTGCGGCGCACGAAGTCGGCGATCGATTCGTCCTCTTCGGGAGGAAACGATTTTCGGAAAGGCTCGCGCAGAAGCGAAAACTTTGTCGACCATTTCAAAAGGGAAGAGCCGAGAAAAGAAGGCGGCGAAAGCGGGACGGGACGCAATTCGCCATTCACCAGAATGTAGCGCGGAGCGTGGGGAGGAGCGGGACAGAATTCGTCTGTGAGGTCGAGATCCTGAATCAGCGCATTGAGCGCCCCTGTCGTGCTAAAGCTTTGCGGTCCCGTCTCAAACAGGAATCCGTTTTCTTCGACAGAGTGAATCATTCCGCCGGCATGCGACGAACCTTCAAGAAGCAGAACGTCGGCGCCAGACTTTTTCAACGCATACGCGCACGCGAGGCCCGAGATTCCGGCGCCCACGACAATGACTGAATGAGATGTGCTCACGGTCAGAGCGTCTTGGAAAAGAGCGGTTTGGCGTCGAGATGCTGTCTCTCGATGTATGGATCGAAAACCATTGCGAGGTTGCGGATAAAGATGCGGCCGAGCCAGGTGACGCGAATTTCGTCGTTCGAAATCACCAGCAGGCCATCTTCGCGCGGAGTCTCAAGCCGTTGCAATTCCGACGCGAAGTAAGTGTCGAAGTCGATGCCATATTCCGTATTGATCTCTTTTTTCGGTATCACCGTATGGCAGAGAATGCGGCTGATGACTGCGCGGCGAATGTGGTCGTCGGCGGAAAGATGATAGCCGCGCATGGTTGCAAGGCCGCGATCGTGAATTGAGTTCTGCCAGTTCGGTAAATCGCGATGATTCTGCGCGTACGCGTTGCGAAAGCCGCTGATCGCTGTAACGCCCATGCCGTACAAGTCGGCGCCGGCTTTCGTCGTGTAGCCCTGAAAATTGCGATGCAGTGTGCGCTTTTCCTGCGAGACGGCAAGCTCGTCGCCCGGCTTTGCGAAATGGTCCATGCCGATGTAGCGATAGCCCGCCTCGACAAATTGCAGAAGCCCGGTACGGAAGATTTCAAATTTCTGCATGCCTTCGGGAAGAAAAGCCGCGAATGAGCCTTGCTGTTTCTTGAGCCACGGCACGTGCGCATAGCTGAATAGCGCAATCCGGTCGGGATGCAGCGAAACGATTTGGTCGACCGTCGTGGCGAAGCGGCTTCCGTCCTGATGCGGCAGGCCGTAGATAAGATCGACGTTGATACTGTCAAAGCCCAGTTCCCGCGCGTTGGCAATCAGATCGCGAGTAATTTCATAAGGCTGAATGCGATGAATGGCTTTCTGGACTTCAGGATGGAAGTCCTGCACGCCCATACTGAGGCGATTGAAGCCCAGCTTGCGTAACACTTCAAGATGCGCGCGATTCGTAACGCGGGGATCGACTTCGATGCCTAATTCCGCGTCCGGCGCGAACGTAAATCGTTCGCGCGTGAACGCGAATAGATCTTCAATTTGTTCGGGAGTGAGATACGTCGGCGTTCCGCCACCCCAATGAAACTGTACAACCGGGCGCGAACGCGAAACGCCCAGGCTGACTCGATCAATTTCTTTTTTTAAAACATCGAGATACGGCGGCGCAACCTTCTTGTCTTTTTGAATGATGACGTTGCATGCGCAAAACAGGCACAAGCTCTCGCAGAAGGGAATGTGCATGTAGAGCGAAACGGGAGTCTGATCGCGGTCGGCCTCAGCGTGAATCTTTTCCAGGTCGTCTATGCCGAAAGCGTCGTTCCAAACGGGTGCAGTCGGATAACTGGTATATCGCGGCCCGGGGCGATTGTAGCGGGCAAGGAATTCCTCGCTGACGCGAAGCTCTTCGCGCATCTGCGACAAGCTTGGATCGCTTACACTCACCACTCCATCCTAACGCACAACGCTTGCGGTCGTGCTCGCAGCGAAATTCGTTTGCTGCCCGGTCTGAATAAAAATCTGTGCGTTCTCCACCGGCGTCGTCGGCAGGATGCCGTGGCCCAGGTTCAAGATGTGGCCGACGCCGCTGAGTTGCTCCAGAATCTCCGTCGTTTTCCCGCGCAGCACGTCCTGAGGCGCATAGAGCAACGCCGGATCGAGATTGCCCTGAATCCCGACGCGCGGCCCCGCCATTCTTCGCAGTTCAGCTAGGTTCACGCGCCAATCGACGCTCAACACATTCGCGCCCGACTCCACCACTGCCGGAAGCAAGTGATGCGATGCCTTCGTGTAGTAAATCACCGGCGCCGATCCAATTACTCCGAGAATCACTTCCTGCACCGCGGGCAACGCAAACTCCTGATATTCCGGCAATGCCAACTCCCCACACCAGGTGTCGAAAAGTTGTACGGCGGAAGCTCCCGCCGCTATTTGCGCCTTCAGGTACCCAATTGTTGCCTGCGCAATGCGATGCAGCAAATCGCGGAACGCGCGCGGCTCTCCGTGCAAGAGACTCTTAACGGTTGGAAAGCCCTCTTTCGTCCGCCCTTCCACCATGTAACACGCCAGCGTCCACGGCGCCGCCGCAAATCCCAGCACGGGAACATCCGCTCCCGCCTCGCGCGAAAGCATCCGCAACGCGTCCATCAAATAGCGTGTCTCCACTTCCGGATCAAACTGTTTGAGCTTCGCAACATCGCTCGCCGTTCGAACGGGGCTCGGCAAATTCGGCCCCGCATCCCCTAGCTCCAACGCTAGCCCCATCGCTTCCGCCACAATCAAAATGTCCGAGAACACGATAATCGCATCGACTCCCAACCTTCGAAACGGCTGCAGCGAAACCTCCACCGCCAGCTCCGGCGTTTTGCACACCTCCAGGAACGCATGCTTCGCCCTCAGCTCGCGATACTCCGGCAAATATCGCCCCGCCTGCCGCATCATCCATACCGGCACGCGCGGCAGCGCTTCTCCGCGGCAAGCACGCAGGAAAAGCTCCTTTTTCGAAATGGGGTCGGGGCTCGAACTCATAGAATGTGGGCTCATTGAGGATAGCAAATCATACCGTGCCTTGCTGGCGACCAATGTGACGCAGCCCACATGCCCGCTTCCTCGCGGTGGGCTATACTTTCTCCTGACAACCGTGGACCGCCTATATCTCATTCTAACTGTTGTAGCTTACGGCTTAAGCCTCGGCTCGTACCTTCGTTATTTGATCACTGGCAAGGAACTCGCCGGCCGCATGGGCACCATTCTGCTGGCCGTCGGTCTCATCGCACACTACTTCGCGCTCCTCGAACGCTCTCGCGGCCTGCACACCGTTCCGTACCACGACCTCTACGGCTCGCTCTCCCTCTTCGGCTGGCTCCTCGCCCTGACCTATCTCGGCCTCGAGGTCTATCACCGGCAACGCTCCGTCGGCGCGTTCGTCGTTCCAGTCGTCATCGTATTTTTCCTATTTTCACATTTGGCGCCTGCCGGGCGAATCGTCGCAACGCCCGCGAAGGGAATCGCCTTCGCGTTCCACGTTACGCTCAGCATTCTCGCCTACGCCGCCTTTGGCCTCTCCTTCGTCTTGAGCATCATCTTCCTTGCCGAACAACGCCTGCTCCGCACCCGCAAAATGGGCGCTGTCATCTGGCGGTTGCCGCCGCTCGAACTCCTCGAACGCATGAGCCAAAGCAGCGTCATCGTCGGCCTTGTCACCATCGTCATCGGCACCGCGCTCGGCTTTCTGGTGGTCGATCGCCTGCAGGGCACCGTCCTCTACTACGATCCAAAATATCTCGCCACGATTCTCGTGCTCGTTCTTTACGCAGCGTATCTCTTCCTCGCGCGTTCGGCCGCCTGGCGCGGCGCTCGCGCGTCAAAACTCTGCGTCTTCAATTTTGTGCTCGTGATTTTCAGTTTCACAGCCGTAAATCTTTTCTTCTCGCATTCGCATCGGTATTTCTGAGGGAGCCTTCGCGGAAATATGGAGATCGTTCTCGTTGGCCTGAACCATCGCACAGCGCCCCTTGAGGTGCGCGAGCGGGTGTCGTTCACCGTCGAACAGGCGCAACAGGCCGCCACGGAATTGCGTGAACGCGGAATCCTCGAAGAAACGCTGGTTCTCTCCACCTGCAATCGCAGCGAAGTCTACGGCGTGCCGCCCGAAGACGTTCGCCAGAGCGCCGGCGCACTCGCCACTTATCTAAGCTCGTTTCACTCGGTCACACCGGAAGCGCTCGGCCCATCGCTCTATCATCATTACGACCGCGAAGCCGTTCTTCATCTCTTTCGCGTTTCTTCCGGTCTCGATTCCATGCTCATCGGTGAAGCGGAAATTCTTGGTCAGGTTCGTGAAGCCTATCGCGCGGCACATGGCAACGGCGGCACCGGCCCGGTGCTCAATCGCCTGTTCCAGGGCGCGCTGGAAGTAGGCAAGCGCGTTCGCTCCGAAACTGAACTAGGCACGCGCCCAATGTCCGTCGCTTCCGCCGGCGTCAAATTGGCCGAACGAATTTTTGGAAAATTGAATCAACGCACCGCGCTCGTCCTCGGTGCTGGCACCATCGGCGAACAAGTCGTCTCCCAACTTCGCGACCGCGACGTCGCTCACCTTTACGTGATGAACCGCTCCCGCGAAAAAGCCGACCAGCTCGCGCGTGAATTCGGCGGCAAAGTTATCCCCTGGGGAGAATGGGATGCCGCTCTCAATTTGCCGGACCTCGTCGTCTCATCCGTTTCTTCCGACGATCCAGTCCTTTTGCGGGACACGGTCAAACAAGCCATGGCCGCGCGCAAGAACCGCGCTCTGCTCCTCATGGATCTTGGTGTCCCGCGCAATATCGATCCCTCGTTGGCCGATCTCTACAACGTCTATCTCTACAACCTCGACGACCTCACCGAAATCGTTCGCCAGAATCGCGCCGCCCGCGAACAGGAAATTCCCCACGCAGAAGAAATCGTGGACGAGCACGTAACGAAATTTCTGTCCTGGCAGGCAAGCGTTGAAATTGTCGGCCTGCTCGACGTCTTGCGCACCCGCGTCCGCGAAGAGCGCGCCGAATTCCTCCGCGAGCGCATGGAAACGTTGGCTCACTTCCGTCCTGAAGAACGTGAAAAAATGGAACTGCTCATGGATGAACTGCTCGAAAAACTATTGATGCGGCCCGCCGAAAAACTTCGCGGCGAGAAAAGCTTGCGCAAAAAGATCCAGAATGTGGACGCCTTGCGCGATTTATTTCTGAAAGATCGGGAAAAGCCGTGAGAGCGCCGAGAATCGGAACGCGCGGAAGCATCCTCGCCCGCTGGCAGGCGGAGTTCGTCCGCAAACAAATTTTGCAGGCCACCGGAATTGACGCCGAAATCGTCATTATCAAGACGACTGGCGACAAACTTCAGCAAGCCAGCTTTGCCGAAATCGGCGGACAGGGTGTTTTCATCAAAGAGCTGGAAGACGCGCTCCTTCGCGAAGAGATCGACCTCGCCGTCCACAGCGTTAAAGATGTTCCGACCGACGTTCCCTCGCGCCTTTGTTTTCCCGTCATTTGCCGTCGCAACGATGTGCGTGACTGCCTCGTCGCGGCGAAACCCGGCCACACCCTCGCCACTCTGCGCAAAGGCGCGCGCCTCGGCACCAGCAGTCTCCGCCGTCAGGCGCAAATTCGTCACGCACGCCCCGATCTCGACGTCCGCGAACTCCGCGGCAATGTGGACACACGCCTGCGCAAAGTCGAAAGTGGTGAGTACGATGCCATCCTTCTTGCTAAAGCTGGCCTCGACCGCCTCGGGCTCAGTGCTCGGATTGCCGAAGTTCTTGAGCCGGAAATAGTCATGCCCGCCGTCGGTCAAGGCGCCATCGGCGTGCAAGCGCGCGTAAGAGACGAGGAGATGGGCGCCGCCATATCGTCCCTCGACGATTTTGAAACGCGCCAGTCCATCGTTGCCGAACGCTCTCTTTTAGGGGCACTGCAAGGTGGCTGTCAGGTGCCGCTCGGTGCATGGGCGCGCATTGAGCGCGGCGAACTGGTCATGGACGCCGTCGTTTGCTCTCCCGACGGCCAGAAATTCCTGCGCGAAAAAAAGTCCGCTCCGCCCGACCAGGCCCGCGAACTCGGCCATCAGGTCGCCGAACTCCTCTGGAACGCCGGTGCCGGCGAAATCCTTGCACAAGTGAGCCGCCAGAGTGATTGATCCCGGCAAATCGGTGCTTACCGGTAAGCGCATCGTCGTTACGCGCGCCGCCGCCCAGGCGATCGATCTGCTCAAAGCGCTGCAATATGCCGGCGCCATTCCCATTCTTCTGCCCGTGATCCAGATTCTTCCGCCGGAAGATTTCGCGCCGCTCGACGACGCGCTCGGTCGCCTGAATGAATTTGACTGGGTCCTCTTCACCAGCCAGAACGCCGTTCGAATCGTCCACGAACGCCTGGAACTCTCGCCTCCGCAAACGAAATCGAACATCCAAACTCTCCTTGCGGGCGCTGTGGGCGAAGCCACCGCAACCGAAGCCGGCGCCGCGGGCTTTCGCGTCGCGCACACCGCTTCGCGCCCACTTGGCGCAGCGCTCGCGGAAGAACTCGGAACTTGCCTCCAGGGCAAAAAAGTCTTCCTGCCGCGCAGCGATCGCGCAAATCCGGACATGATCGTCGCGCTCGAAAAATTCGGCGCGCATGTCACGGAAGTTGTCGCTTATCGCACGCTCACCGCAGCGGCACAGGATCGCGACATCGTTTCGAAAGCTATGAACGCCGATGCCGTGCTTTTCTTTAGCCCATCTGCCGTCGAGGGTTTTGACAGCGTCTGCGGCGAAGGCCGCCTCGCCGAATTCTCCGAAAAGGGAATTGTCCTCGCCAGTGGCCCGGTGACACTCGCCGCCCTCCAAGCCAAGGGAATCGTCAACGCTGGCGCTGCGAAAGAGCCCTCGGTTGCGAGGATTATCGAGGCTCTGGCAAACTTGATTACAGCCCGTCAGCGGCAGTGTTCCAGCCGTGCGGGCACACAATGACATTTTCCACCCAACGTCCCAGGCGTTTGCGTCGTAGCGAAATCCTGCGTTCCCTCGTGCGCGAAACTCGCCTCAGCACTGCCGGCTTCGTTTATCCGATGTTCGTCTGCCCGGGCAGTAAGGTTCGCAAGGAAGTCAGTTCCATGCCCGGCGTTTATCAGCAATCCGTCGATCAAATCGTGGAAGAGTGCCGCGAAGTTGCCGGACTTGATATTTCGGCCGTAATTTTGTTCGGCTTGCCCGAAACAAAAGACGCCACCGGCGCGAGTTCGCTCTCCGCAACCGGCGTCGTCCAACGCGCCGTCGAAGGCATCAAGAAAGCAAAACTCAATCTGCTCGTCATCACCGACGTCTGCCTCTGCGAATACACCGACCACGGCCATTGCGGTGTAATCGAAAACGGCGAAGTTGCTAACGACGCCACGCTGGCAATTCTTGCCGAGCAAGCGCTCTCGCATGCGCGAGCGGGCGCGGACATCGTCGCTCCTTCGGACATGATGGATGGCCGCGTTGCCGCCGTGCGCAAAAAACTTGACGAAAATTCCTTCGCCGACATCGCCATTCTTTCCTACGCGGCGAAGTATAGTTCCGCCTTCTACGGCCCATTTCGCGAAGCCGCGCAATCCACGCCGCAATTCGGCGACCGTCGCAGCTATCAGATGGACCCTGCAAACGTCCGCGAAGCACTAAAAGAAGTCGCGCTCGATCTCGAAGAAGGCGCGGACATGGTCATGGTCAAGCCCGCGCTGCCGTACCTCGACGTCATTCGCGCTGTGCGCGAACGCTTTGACGTTCCCGTCGGCGCCTACAACGTCAGCGGTGAATACGCCATGATCAAAGCCGCAGCGCAAAAAGGCTGGCTCGACGAAAAGCGCGTCGTGCTGGAAGTTCTGACGGGCATTCAACGCGCCGGCGCGGATATAATCCTCACCTATCACGCGAAGGACGCGGCGAAGTGGTTGAAGTCCTGAGCGCCACAAAATCCGTTTTATGACCACGCCACAAATGTCTCCAGCCAAAAAGCGCCCTCGCTCCGCGGAAATCTTCAGCCGCGCCGAACAGATTCTCGTGGGCGGAGTCAACAGTCCCGTCCGCGCCTTTCGCTCGGTCGGCGGAGACGCATTAATCATGGAGCGCGGTCAGGGCGCCTACGTTTACGACGCCGATGGTAACGAACTAATCGACTTCGTCTGCTCCTGGGGAGCAATGCTCCTCGGCCACGCGCATCCGGCCGTTACCGCCGCCATCACGGAACAAGCTCGCAAAGGCACCAGCTTCGGCGTCACCACCGAACTCGAACTTCAACTCGCCACATTGATTCGCGACGCCATTCCATCCCTCGAAAAAATTCGTTTCGTCTCGAGCGGCACCGAAGCCACCATGAGCGCCCTCCGCCTCGCCCGCGGCGTCACCAGGCGCGATCTGCTCCTGAAATTCGAAGGCTGCTATCACGGCCACGCCGACAGTTTCCTTTCGCAAGCCGGTTCTGGACTCGCCACGCTAGGAATCGCCGAATGTCCCGGCGTTCCGGACGCGCTCGCGAAACTCACGCTCAATGCGCCTTACAACGATCTCGCCGCCGTCGAAAAGATTTTCGCTGCCCACGGATCAAATATCGCCGCCGTCATCGTCGAACCAATCGCCGCCAACATGGGCGTCGTCACGCCCGAAAAGGGATTCCTGCAGGGCCTGCGTGAAATCACCGGCAAACACGGCACGCTCCTCATCGTCGACGAGGTCATCACCGGCTTCCGCCTGCACAACGGTGCCGCGCAGCAGCTCCTCGGCATCGAAGCCGATCTCACGACAATGGGCAAAATCATTGGCGGCGGCCTGCCCGCTGCGGCCTATGGCGGCCGCGCCGAAATCATGAACCATGTCGCTCCGCTCGGCCCCGTCTACCAGGCCGGGACCCTCGCCGGAAATCCACTGGCAATGAGCGCAGGCATCGCGACGCTCACGGAATTGAAAAAGCCCGGCCTGTACGACAAGTTGAATTCCCTGGCTGCGAAGATGGTTGCCGGATTGAAAGACGTCCTTGCCAACGCCAAAATCGCCGCTCAAGTGAATTCCTACGAATCGCTTGCGACCGTGTTCTTCGCCGACAAGCCGGTTCGGAATTATCAGGACGCGAAAACGGCGAACACCAAACGCTATGCCAGGTATTTCCGCGAAATGCTCGACCGCGGAATTTTTCTCGCACCATCCCAGTTTGAGGCCGCTTTCGTTTCCGCGGCACACTCGGAAGCGGACATTGATCGCGCCCTGGAAGCCGCGCGGCAGTGTTTGCCCCTTGCCACAAACGACGTCACATAAACTCGAAGGAGCCCACACCATGGCTGAAGGCATCGAACTTCCCGAGCATCATCACGATCACGGCGACAATCCGCTCGTGGTCCCGGTTTCAGTAACGATTTCAATTTTAGCGGTCCTTGTCGCCGTCGTAACCCTTATGGGTCATCGGGCTCACACCGAAGAACTCTCCCGCGAAACGCAGGCCGCCAGCCGCTGGACGCAATTCCAGGCGAAAAGCATTCGTCAGCATGAAGCGGAGAATACTTCCGACGTCGTGAATCTGGTGGCGGATCTCAATAAGGAAAAAGGCGAGGCGCTGCGCAAAAAGTATGAAAAGCAGTTGGAGCACTATGCCGCCGACAAGGTAGACGTCAGCGAGCAGGCGAAAGAGCTCGAGGCAGAGCGAGATCTGGCGGCCCGCAAGGCGGATCGTTTTGACGGCGGCGAAGCGCTGCTTGAGATTGGCCTCGTAATCTGTTCCATCACCCTGCTCGCAAAGAAAAAAGGTTTTTGGTTTGCCGGAATGGCCATTGGAGCCGCAGGCGTGGTCTTGGCGCTGAGTGGCCTTTTATTGCACTGAGTCCGTAAGCTATTCCGGATTTCAAGCATTTGCCGGTGGCTGCGCGCTTCGTAGCTTCGCGATTTCTGCCATCATCGTCTCCATCCGGTCCATCAACTGACGATGGCGGGATTCATCGGTGCCCGGCTTTTTCCCGATAAACGTAATCGTTCCTCCGGGTTCCAGAATGCATTGCTGCACTTCGTGAATCGATTCAAATCCTTGTTTGCGCGCCGCGGCTTCAAGTTGCGCCATCGTTATCAATTCGTGCTTCAAATTATGGGTCTTCACCTTCCCGTCTTCGATTAAGACGTCCGCGCGCCCTTCCACCAGTTGATCCAGCTTTCGATGGTTGTAGAGGAACCGCACGACGAGATAATTCACAATGAGCAGGGAAGTCGCGCCAATCACGCCGCCCGTCACCGTGTTGTCGTCGCCGATGATCGCGTTCTGCACCGTATTCGAAAGCGTCAGCAGAACGACCAAATCAAACGGGTTCAGTTGCACCAATTCGCGTTTTCCCGACAGCCGCAAACTGATGATCAAGAACGCATAAATTACGATCGGCCGGAGGATTTTCTCCAGAATTGGCACTGCGAGTACAAACATGTCCTTCCAAACATCGTGCATGCGCGTGGTTCCTTCTCAGGGAAGACCCGTTTCCCCGTGAGAGTCGGTTTATAGGCCAAACGCTGGCAGGGTAACACGCCCGAAACCAAATAGAACCATCTCATAAATCCTCTTTAGGAGGTCGGGGCTTCAGCCCCGACGTAAAAGGGATAAACGATGTGGGCTTTAGCCCCTGAGGAAAGCTTTGCAAGGCCCGCTCTATATTTATGACATGGCTTAGATGGCTTCTAGTTAGATTGCGCGCCTGTCCATCCGTACAGTCATTCATTGGCGTCAGTTGCCCGGCAGGCCAGCAGAAAAACGGGCAGCCGGGCCTGTACACTCGTCGAGTACGGTCGCGCTTTCCTTTCCGGCAAGACCAGTTCAAAAATCTCGCGGAGGCATCGGGTTCCGCTCGGTATGGACTTAGAACGGATCCGGGCGAAACCTACGGCTGCGTTTTCATGGCACTGGATACAAGACCTGCGGAAGGCTTACTGGCAAGCGCGACCACGCTGAACGCACTCCTCGATTCGTCTTGCGAATTGTTGGCGGTGCTCCGTTCTGACCGCACCGTATCCCACGCTAATCGCGGATTTCTTCGCGTGCTTGGTTACGAACAGACGCACCTTTTCGGCAAAACGCTCGACTTGCTTCACCACCCCGCCGAGTTTCGAACCATCCGCGAAGAGTTTGCCTCTCATCAGGCAATTCCCGGCCAGAGAATCTCCGGTCGCTGCAGGCTCTGTTCGAAAGACGGCTCGTGGCTTTGGTTCGACTACGAATTTGTAAATCATTTACAAACGCCCGGAATCGAAGGCTGGCTGGTTTCCTATCGTAACGTCACCGATCTCCGCCGCCTCGAAGCGGAACGCCAGGTCATCTCCGACGTCGTCCACGCGCTGAATCAGACCTCCAACCTTGATCAACTTCTGCGTCAAATCCATCAAGCATTGACAAAGGTCGTATGCGCAGAAAACTGCTTCGTGGCGCTGCATGAATCCGCCACGGATCTGTTTCATTTTCCGTTTTTCATCGACCAGTTCGATCCCCCGCCTCCGCCGCAAAAAATTGCGCGCACCTGCATGGCGTATGTCTTTCGAACGGGACAAGCGCAGTTGATTCCACAAAAAGAATTCGACCGCCTCGCAGCTGAAGGCGAAGTTGAGCTCGTCGGCTCGGCCTCGCCTGCTTGGCTCGGCGTCCCGCTTCGAACGCCAACCGAGACTATCGGCGTTCTCGTGGTTCAGCACTATCAAAATGAAAACGCTTACGACCAGCGCGACCTCGAATTTCTGGAATCCGTCGGCGGCCATATCGCGCTCGCTATCGAACGCCGCCGCAGCGAAGAAGCGCTTCGCAAAAGCGAAGCGATGTTTCGCCTCCTGTTTTCGCACACGCCGCTTCCGACGTGGGTGTTTGACACGGAAACCGGCAAGTTCCTTGAAGTGAATGAAGCGGCCGTGAAGCAGTACGGTTATAGCGAAGACGAATTCAGGCGGATGTCCGTGCTCGATTTGCAGCCTCTAAGCGATCGGGGAGTGACAAAGGAAATTTGGCGTCATCCTTCGCTCGAGGCTTTTCACCGCGGACAGTGGCGCCACGCCAGCAAAGATGGCCGCGTGTTCAAAGTCGAGCTCGTCGCGCACGAACTCGAATACGCCGGCCGGCGCGTGCGTCTCGTCGTTGCGCAGGATATTAGCGAGCGGCAACAACTCGAAGAACAGTTGCGACAGGCGCAAAAGATGGAAGCGGTCGGCAGACTCGCCGGAGGCGTCGCGCACGACTTCAACAATTTGTTGATGGTAATCAAAGGCCACACGGAATTGTTGCTCGGCTCGCTGGCGCCGGAAGATAAGTCGCGCCGCAAAATTGAGCAGATCGAGCGCTCCGCCGACCGTGCCACAACCCTTACGCGTCAATTGCTCGCATTCAGCCGCATGCAAGTGTTGCAGCCGCGAACGATTAATCTGAATTCAATCGTCGAAGAAATGGGCAAGCTGATTCCGCGTTTGATTGGTGAAGATGTCGAACTCGTTCTGCACACTTCGCCGGACCTCGGAACAATTCGCGCGGACGTGAGTCAGATCGAGCAAATCATCATGAATCTCGCGGTGAACGCGCGCGACGCGATGCCCAAAGGCG
>WNFS01002230.1_pt1 | contig 17281 bp, 16 predicted proteins | sample 5400141 | NCBI WGS metagenome assembly WNFS01 (sample SAMN13153358, study PRJNA577476) | soil metagenome | isolation source: 60 cm saprolite under Madrone tree | place: USA:California | collected 2016-06-14
GGTCAGCTGCGCTATACAGTCTGTAGCCATCGAGTCTCCTCTCATTGGTGCGTCGAAGCGTCCAGACACCGCTTCTATAGCACGCGGGCGAGACTCGGTGGCTCTTTTGTCCCATTTCTCGTGAATTATCCAGGCTAGCACCCTCGCTGGGTACCCAGATGGCCGGCGGGGGCGTTCGTGTGTCTGTCGGACCGAGGAGACGAGGGTCCTGAGAACTGTTGGGCTCATGGTCACGTTCGCACTCGGCCTGCTCGCGGCGCCGCTCGCGGCAGAAGCGCAGCAGCCCACGAAGGTCCCTCGGATAGGGTTTCTCGGGACCTGGCCGATGAACCCCCATTACGAGGCATTGCGGCAAGGCCTCCACGAGTTCGGTTACGTGGAGGGCCAGAACATCGCGATCGAGCGCCGATATTTCGAGGGGAGAACTGAGCGGCTCCACGACCTCGCGACCCAGCTGGTCCGCCTCAAGGTTGACGTCATTGTGGTTGACGCCTGTGGGGCACCGCTCAATGCCACGAGTCAAGCAAGCAGCACGATCCCCATCGTCGTAGCGGCCTGTAACGATGACCTTGTCGCGACCGGGCTTATCTCCAGCCTCGCTCGACCGGGAGGCAACATCACGGGGCTGTCCGAGCTCACCCCGGAGCTCGGGGCCAAACGTCTTGAGCTGCTGAAGGAGGCCGCCCCCAAGGTGAGGCGCGTGGCCGTTCTTTGGAATCCAGCCTATTCCGAGCGGTTCAGCGCCAACTTCCGCTTCTGGTCGTCCGATTGGACAGAGATGCGAGCCGCCGCCCAGGTGTTGGGCATGACGCTTCAATCCGTGGAGATCCGCGGCCCCGACGATTTCGATACGGCGTTCTCCGCCATGACCAGAGAGCGAGCCGACGCCCTGATCGCATTTTCGGATCCCTCAATCGTCTTCCATGGAAGACGGATTGCTGATCTCGCGGCGAAGAGCCGCCGGCCGGCAGTGTACGCATCCAGAGAGGTTGTGGATGCGGGAGGCCTCATGGCCTTCGGGCCGAGCATCTCTGACATGTTCCGGCGTGCCGCCGCTTACGTCGGCAAGATCCTGCAAGGGGCGAAGCCCGGCGATCTCCCGATGGAGCAACCCACGAAGTTCGAGCTGGTGATCAACCTCAAGACCGCCAAGGCTCTCGGGCTCACGATCCCGCAGTCCCTCCTTCTCCGGGCGGACGAGGTGATCCGGTAAGCCCTTGGCGCCGGGATCATCATCTCCACGGAGGTCGCCGGAACAAGTCACGGCACACCAGAGGCGTCCCATGGGTGACGAGCCAACCTCGGTCCGCAAGCCCAAGATGACCAACGAGTGCCGGAGGCGATGACCGACCTGGCCAAGGAGGGCCTCCGATGAAGCGATGCGTGGCTGTGTGGCTGGCGGGCCTCCTGCTGCTCGGCGCGGCAGGGCCGGTCCCGGCCGAGACGGTCCTCGAGAAGATCAAGCGGACGGGGGTCCTGACCGCGGGAACGCGGGGCAGCTCCATCCCCTTCGCGTTCATCAACGAGAAGAACGAGTGGATCGGCTTCTCCATCGACCTGCTCGAGGCCATCCGGGCCCGCCTGGAGAAGAAGCTAGGCAAGCCCATCAAGCTCGAAAAGAAGGAGATCAACCCGGAGAACCGGTTCCGGCTGGTGGCCAACCGGACCATCGACGTGGAGTGCAGTTCCACCACCTACACTCGGGGCCGGGACGAGATCGTTGACTTCTCCATCGCCTTCTTCTTCACCGGCACCCAGCTCCTGGTGAAGAAAGGGAGCGGGATCAAGAGCGTGGCGGACGTGGCCGGCAAGCGGGTTGGGGTCCTCCCAGGGACGACGAACGAGAAAGCCCTGCACGCCTCCCAGCCCAAGGCTGACGTGGTGACCTTCCCCGAGATCGCGGCTGGCTTCCTGGCACTCGAGCAGGGGAGGATCGTCGCCTACGTCTCCGACGGCATCCTCCTGGCCGGGATGGTCGCCAGGGCCAAGAACCCCAAAGACTACGAGGTGGTCGGGGGCTTCTTGTCGAAGGACCCCTACGCCTGCATGGTCCCGGAGAACGACTCCAAGTGGCGCGACTTCGTGAACCACACCTTCATGGAGCTGATCGACAGCGGGAAGTACTTCGAGCTCTACGAGAAGTGGTTCGGGGAGCGCGGCGTGGTCCCCTATCCCATGTCAGACCGCGTCCGCAACTACATGATCATGCAGTCCATGCCGGAGTAGGGGCAAGGCAGGTCGAAGGAGGACCCCTCGTTGGCGGCGGGCCATCAATGAGAACGGGTGTTAATTTTGACTATGCGCTTGATGGTCGTGAACGCGTGTCCAAAATGGGGCAGGCGCTGACGCAATAGATGCTGTCGTCGGGCAGAAGGTGAACTGCGTCATGGATCGGAGCGGCGGATCTCCGGCCGGCGTGATGTGATCAGGCCCTTTCCGCAGATTGGCGGGAAATCCAGTCTGATTCCCGTACGCCCAGGCTATTCCCCGCATCAATTCCCAGCGACCTCTAAGACACCGAAGCCTGCGAGAGAGCATTGGCGTCGCCGTGGAGCCTGTCAGGTGAGGTCAACGTCGAGGATCAGGCAGTTCGATCTCGGTGGTTGCGGGCCCCCGATCTCAACCGGCGACCCGTGAGCTCTGCGCTCACGCCGCCCGAGCTACGCCTCGGATCTCGAAGGTTAAGCCTCGTGCCAACGACGGTGGTGGCCCCAACGGGATTCGAACCCGTGTTTAGTGTCCGCCACGCGCTTTCTTAAGTGTTTCCGGCAGTTACGCGATGTTGACTCAACAATGTATCCCCCGGGATTCAAATTCGGAGGGTGTTTTAATCCCCGCGGGAGCGTTGCGTAAGGCCCTCATCATGCGAACCCGGCCAGAGTTCGGACAGGGCAAACACTATCGGGATCTCGGCCCCGCCCCACCCGCACCCACTGCAATCACCTAGCCGGGGGCCCATTTCCGTCTCGACGCTCCCCCGACAGCCGGCGCCACACCTCGCTGCCCGCCCCTTGACCACCAACCGACGGCAGCGCAGGCTACCTCGGGCGGCGGGCGATCGCGATGGCGATCTTCACCCCGTCCCCCTCGAAATTGTCGTTTGGGATCCGCCGCCGGATTCACGAGGGAGCCCGGACCTGGTCGGATGAACAATAAGGGCGGCCGCCAAGTGCGATGTCGCGATTCCGTCAAAAGCGGACCCGCGCATCCTGACCGAGTCGAAGAGCTATGGAGGCCCGGGGTCGAAACAGACAAGATCATTGCCTACCAGAACAACGGCGACGTCACCCGGATCCGCACCTATGAGATGGCGCCCCAGTTCGAGGCGTACCTAGAGCAATTGAAGAACGCGTCAGGTTTCTAGCGGGGCGCGTTTTCGAGGTGGGAGTATCGCGATGATTAGGCGGCTGCAGCTTTTGCGAAATGTGGGCCTGTTCGATTCGGTGGCGGAGGGTGCGACTATCGCCCTCGCCCCTCTCACGCTGATCTATGCCGAGAACGGCCGGGGCAAGAGCACGCTAGCGGCCATCCTGCGGTCCCTGGCGACAGGGGATCCGATTCCGATAGCGGAGCGCCGCCGTCTGGCGGCGGCGCATCCCCCGCACGTTGTGCTGGATTGCGACGGCGGCGCGGCGGCGATGTTCCAGAACAACGCCTGGACGCGGACGCTGCCGAACATGGCGGTCTTCGACGACGTGTTCGTCGACCGGAACGTCTATTCCGGCCTGGCCGTCGGTGCGGAGCACCGGCAGAACCTGCACGAGTTGATTCTCGGCGCCCATGCCCTGGCTCTGAACCAGCAACTGGAAGAAGCGATCAGGCGGATAGAAGACCACAACAGCGAGCTGCGTGTGAAGGCGGGCGCGATCTCCGCCGAGTCGCGCGGCGGTCTTTCCGTGGACGACTTCTGCGCACTTCCGGCGCGGGTGGATATCGACGAAGCCCTCCAGGCGGCGGAGCGGCGGCTGGAGGCGGCGCGGCAGCAGGATCCCATCCGGCAGGCGCCGGTCTTCGACAGGCTGCGGCTGCCGGAGCTGGATGTCCCGGCAATCGAGCAGGTTCTTGGTGAGGACCTGCCTGCGCTCGACGCTGCGGCGGCGGCCCGCGTTCAGGCTCACGTGGCGACGTTGGGTCCGGGTGGCGAGCGATGGATCGACGATGGCATGCGCCGCGTCCAGCAGGCGGCGCCTGGCACCGCTGGAGCGCCTTGCCCGTTCTGCGCGCAGGACCTCGGCAACTCGCCCGTCATCCAGCACTACCGCGCGTATTTCAGCGCGGGCTATGCCGCCCTGAAGGAAAAAGTCGCGGCGCGTCTTGCGGAGATCGACCGGATCCATGGCGGGGAATCGGAGGCGGCGTTCGAGCGTGCGGTGAGGGTGGCCGGGGAGCGGCGGCAGTTCTGGTCGAGGTTCTGCGACGTGCCGGCGGTGACTGTCGACACCGCGCGGGTCGTCCGTGACTGGGTCGCGGCGCGCGACGCCGTGGCCCAGGCGGTCCGAGCTAAACAGGCGGCGCCGCTGGAGGGCATGACGCTTGCGCCGGCGGCGAGCGCTGCGGTGGCGACCTATGAGGCGCACCGGCGGTCGGTTGCCGGGCTCGACGAAGCGCTTCAGCTGGCAAACAGCCAGGTCGCCGTGGTGAAGGAACAGGCCGCGTCCGGCAACCCGGCGGCGATCGCGGCGGACCTGGCGCGGCTCAGGGCCGTAAAGACCCGCCACACGCCGGACCTTGCCGCGCGCTGCAATGACTATCTGGCCGAACGGGCCGCGAAGGTAAAAGCGGAGGAGCAGCGGGATCAGGCCCGGACGGCGCTGGAGCAGTACAGAACAACGGTGTTTCCGGGATATCAGACGGCCGTGAACCTCTATCTGCAGCGCTTCGTCGCCGGCTTCCGCATTGACAGTATCACGTCGTCCAACACGCGGGGCGGCCCGGCCTGCACCTACGACGTGGTCATCAACAATACAGCGGTGCCGATCGCGGGAGGCGAAGCGCCGCCGGGGGAGCCGTCCTTCCGCAACACGCTGAGCGCGGGTGACCGAAACACGCTCGCGCTTGCGTTCTTCTTCGCATCCCTCGATCAGGATCCGGCGCTGGCCGACAAGATCATTGTAATCGACGATCCGATTTCGAGCCTCGACGAGCATCGGTCGCTGACCACGGTCCAGGAGATGAGGCGCCTCGGCGAGCGCACGCACCAGGTTATCGTGCTCTCTCACGGCAAGACGTTTCTGTGCAACCTGTGGGAAGGCTCCGATGCCGGCCGGCGGGCGGCACTGGAGGTATGCCGCGATGGCGCCGGGTCAAGCCTCAGGGCGTGGGACGTCAACCAGGACTGCATCACGGAGCATGACAGGCGGCACGCCATACTGCGGGAGTATCTAGTGACGGCGGCGCCGAACAACCGCGAGGTTGCCCGCGCGATCCGGCCTGTGCTCGAAGCGTTCGTGCGCGTGGCGTATCCGGAGCACTTTCCGCCGGGAGCGACGCTGGGACCATTTCGGAACCTCTGCCAGCAGCGGCTCGGGGCGACACAGCAGATCCTGCACGCCGCGGACACGGGGGAGCTGCGCGACGTGCTGGAGTACGCGAACCGCTTCCACCACGATACGAACACCGCGTGGGAGACGGTCAGGATTAACGACGCCGAGCTCAGGGGCTTCGTGGAGCGCGCGCTGGCTTTCGCCAGGCGATGACCGGGGCGGCCGCTACCTAGCGACGAAGGATTCCTCGCGCTGGGAGCTGTGACAGCACCAGAGTCGGATGGGCCTGCCAAGGCTGTGGCGGCCGGGTGCGCGTCATCGTCACCGTGCAGCTCCCCCCCGAGGCCATCCTCGGCTACCCCCCGCTCGCAATCACGTATCCCGCGCCCCCACTTCCGTCTCGGCGCCGCACCTCGCTGCCCGCCTTGACGCCACCCGACGGCGGCGCAGTTACCGATCTGAGGCCACGTCGGGGGACTAGAACGCGACTTTCAGTCCCCTGCACCAAGACAAAGAGTCGTTGGTTCAAATCAGGGGCCCGCAACCACTTGCCGGCAAACAGGTCACTCGGCTTCCGCTTCGAAGTGACGGCTTAAGCTGTGCCTGCAGCTCGTGGGTGATGGTGGCTGGCATCCGAGTGTGGCAGATTACGTCATGGGGACGGGGATTCCGAGGGGGCCAACCGCTGCCGGAGGGGCCTAGTGTTGACTATCCTCTCTCGACACCGGCCTCAAGCAGCGGCTCCCGACGATGTTCCACAACTCGTTCATGGTGGAGCAGGGCGGACTGGCCTGCTACTCCGCGACCGACAAGCAGCTCGGCCGCCAGGCGGCCCGCCTCGTGGACAAGATCCTCAAAGGCGCCAAGCCGGCCGATCTGCCCATCGAGCAGCTGACGAAGTTCGAGCTGGTCATCAACCTGAAGACGGCCAAGGCTCTCGGGATTGCGATTCCGCAGTCAGTCCTGCTGCGGGCGGATCAGCTCATCGAATAACATGGCAGGGGAAGGTACGATGCGCTCGGATGCACTGAAGGGAACCTCGACGGCAAGAGAGGGGACCATGACTCGCCAAACGAAGATCGCCTACGTCCAGGCCGCGTGGCACGCCGACATCACCGACCGCTGCAAGGAAGCCTTCATCGCGGAGCTCGCCCGGCACGGGTACGACCAGAGGGGCATCGAGATCTTCTCGGCCCCGGGGAGCCTGGAGATCCCGCTCATGGCCAAGAAGCTCGCCAAGACGGGCAAGTACGCCGCGGTCTGCGCGAGTGGATTCGTGGTCGACGGCGGGATCTACCGGCATGAATTCGTCGCCCAGGCCGTCCTGCAAGGCATCGTGCAGACATCCCTCGAGACCGAGGTGCCCATCCTGTCCGCCGTTCTCACCCCGCACCAGTTCCACGATCATGCCGATCATCACGAGTTCTTCCGGTCGCACATGGTCACCAAGGGCAAGGAGCTGGCCGGCGCGTGCCTCTCGATCATCGAGAACCTCGCGGCCGTCGCCTAGGTCGAGCGGATGACTGACGCTCGCCTCAGGACGGATCCATGCCCTTGGATTTGAGCGCGCCCGCGCCCACCGGCCCCGTGACGTACTGGATGAACGCCTTGGCGGCAGCCGCATCCTTGCTCGCGGGTCCGATGCCGGCCGAGAAGATCGTCACGTTGTTCAGATCGCCCGGCAGCGGGCCCACCAGCTGGGCGCCGGCGATGGGAACGATCTCCGATGCCTGGGCCACACCCATCTCGGCCTCGCCCCTGGCGACGACGTCTGCAGCCTGTGCCCCCGGGACCAGGACGGTCTTGAACTTCATTTGATCGGTAATACCGAGCCGGTCCAGGACCTTCGCGAAATAGACCCCGCTCGCACCGCCCTTGGCCGGGTCGGCATAGACGATCGATTTGACGGCGAGAAGAGTGCGCTTCAGCGCATCCACCGAGCTGATGTCGGGTTTGGTGGCGCCGGCGCGCACCGCAATGGCGACGTAGGAGCTTGCCACGTTGACGATGCTGCCCGAAGCCACCTTGCCTTGGCCCTGAAGGTCGTCGAGCGCGGCCCGCGACAAGATCATGACATCCGCGGTCTCGCCCTCCTGGATGCGCTTCCGGAGATCGGCGATCACGCTGTAGACGAACGTGACCTTGTGGTCGGTGGCGGCCTCGAATTTTGGTTTGAGCTCGTCGAGCGTGGCGCTCATGGCGACCGTGCTCATGACCTTGATCTCGGCCGCGCTGACGGCGGGCGCGGCGGTCAAACCCGGCAGCAGAATGGCGAGACCGATCGCCGCCGCGACGTTGCGTGCAAGGCGTTTCCCGATCATGGCTCTCCCCTTTTGACCCGGTTGATGAGCATCGACGCGTGCGACGCCAACGGCCGGGATTCTATCGCATGCCGCGCGCGCGTGCCGCGGCTACTGCTTGACGGCGCCGAACGTGAGCCCGGAGACGATGTGGCGCTGCGCGAGGAGTGCGACGAGAAGCACGGGCAGCGTGATGAGCGTGGCGGTCGCGGCCAGCGTGCCCCAGTTGATCTCCTCGTAGGAAATCATGGTGTAGACGGCGATGGGCAAGGTGCGGGTGGAGCGGCCGGCCAGGATCACCGAGAAGAGAAAGTTGGTCCAGGAAAACACGAAGGACAGGATGGCGGTGGCGACCACGCCGGGCTTGACGAGCGGGAGGGCGATGCGCCAGAAGGCGCCGAAGTATGGAGCAGCCGTCGATCAGTGCCGCGTCTTCCAGGTCGGCGGGGACGTCCTCGGAGAAGGAGATCATCACCCAGATGATGATGGGGAGGCCCACGATGAGATGCGTCAGGATCAGCGCGCCGTAGGTGTCCACCATCCGGAGATGGCGAAGGAAGATGTACCAGGGAATCAGGTAGGCGATGCCGGGAATGATGCGCGCCACCAGGATGACCACGGCCAGCCGCTGCTGGCGCCAGCGGGCAATCGAGTAGGCGGCGGGCAGCCCCACGGCCAGACCGAGCGCCGTGCAGCCCGCCGCCACCACCAGGCTGTTCCACGTGTAGAGAAAGAACGGATACTTGGTGAACACCTCGCGGTATCCGGCTGTGGCAGCGGCTCCTCGGGCGGCCCGCGTCCGAGTGTGGCACGTTATGTCACGGGGATGGGACCCATGGACGGAGCGACCGCTGCCGGAGGTCGTTCGTGTTGCCTATCCTCTCGACGAGGTGAAGGCGCGTTTCCCGGCCGCCGCGTACTACCACATCGGCGACACGGATCTGGATCAGTTCTACGCGACGACCAACGGGTTTCGCTTCCTGCGCGCCGACCCCGAGGCCCACCGCGCGTGGTCCGTCGAGCTGTTCGACGCGCCTCTCGGCTGAGACGTCAGCTCGCGGACCAGAGCGGGCGGAAGCGCGTGGCCACCACGCTCTCGTAGGACACCGGTCCTTCCAGCATGCCGATAGCATGGGCGAACCGGTTCATCGCGGTCACCGACGATTCCGAGATCGTCGCGTCGTAGAAGGGGAGATCGCGCTCCACGACCGAGGCGATGATCTCGGCGGCGCCCGGCGGAAAGCGCCGGCGGCCGACTTCCGTCGCGCGGGCGGGATTCTCCTTGAGCACGCGCTGAGCCCGGACGATCGCCCGCACGGCGCCGGCCACGCGCTCGGGATCGCGCTGGATCAGCGCGTCGGTGGTGGAGAGCGCGGCGAACGTGTAGGCGCCGGCGCCGGCCGGCCCGTCGCCGCGTCGCGGGTCGACCACGATCGTGCCGACCCCACGCCGCACGGCGGTCTCGCTGCCGAGCGCGTTGGCCCAGAAGCCGTCGACCACGCCCTTCTCGAGGGCCTCAGCCGCCAGCACGCCGAAGGACGCGCCGGGATCGAGGGCGCCGGGCACCGGAGCGATCGAGACTCGATCGCGCGTGGGATCGATACCGGACGCGGCCAGCAACTGCTGGAACGCGCGGTCGGGGCCAGGCGCCGCGCCGATCCGGCGACCCTTGACCGAGGCCACGTCCCCGCGAGGAACCTTTAGCTCTGCCCGCATGACCAGCAGCCACGGTGTGCCCTGGGAGAGCGTGGCCACGAGCTTGGCGCCCTTCCAGCCCGGAAACGCCAGCAGCATGGTGTGGGCGCCGCCGGCGACGAAGTCGACGGCGCCGTCGCGCAGCCCGTTCACCGCGTCGAGCGACGGCATGAGCTCGACGTGAGCGTCGAGCTCCTCCTCCCGATAGATGCCCAGCTCCTCCGCGGCCAGAGCCGGAAAATACGAGTTGGTGACCAGATCCGGCGTCGCGATCCTCATGCTAGCTCGGGAGCTTGTCGCCGTCGGCGGGCGCCGGGACCTCGAACGCGTTGACCACGCTGCAGAGGATGCCGTAGTAGCTGGCGCCCGCGGTCAGCTCGAGGAGCCACTGCGCGCCGTGGCGCTTGAGCAGCGCGTCGAAGGCCGCCTGCTCGACCTTGTTCTTGCGGAACAGCTGCTCGGCGTAGGTGATGATCTCGCGCTCCTCGGCGGTGAGCTTGCCGGCGTCGCCCTTCTTCCGGATCACTTCGATGGCTTCCTCCCGCACGCCGGCCCGCCGCGCGGCGTTGACCTGGGCCGACCACACGTAGGCGCCCTGCCGCTCGCGCACGCCGACCAGGATGGCGAGCGAGCGGTCCTTGCCGGCGACCACGCTCTCGTCGCGGTAGAAGTTGCCGATGGCCAGCATCTTCTCGGCCAGCTTCGGGCTGTGGAGCAGCATGCTGAACGGACCGCGCACGTTGCCGAAGACCTTCAACACCTCGTCGACGATCGGGTGGTACTGCGCGGGGACGTCGGTCTTTCCGGCGATCGGGGCGATTCTCGGCATGATGTTGATCCTCCTGGTTTAGCGTCGGGGCGTCTGCACAGGGCTCCGGTGCCCGACGGTCGGGCACCCGATGGTACGCGGAATCGCGGCGCCGCGCCGCAGAGTATGCCTCAGGGCACGAGCGCGCGCATGGCGGCGAGGTCCGACTCGGTCTGGCCGCCCCGATGGACGAGAATCGCCTCGTCGAACCCCAGTTCGGCCAGTCGACGCATGCGCTCGGCGGCGTCGCGCGGCGCGCAGCGCAGATGGAACAGCTCGCCGTCGGGTAGCGCGGTCGTCGGCGCAGAAAGATCGACCGCGATGTTGGTGGCGATGGCCCGCGTTCTGCCGGCGGCCCGGTAGCGCTGGATGCCCTCGGCCAGAGCGTCGAAGCTGGTCTTGGCGGCCGAGGCGATCCAGCCGTCGAAGTCCTTGGCCGCGCGAGGGATCCAGTGCTTGCCGCTCCAGCTCCCGATCAGCAGCTTGGGACCGCCGAGTGCCGCCGGCCACGGGTTGAGGTTGGCGGCGCCGACCTGCTCGCCGCTCCAGAGCCGCCGCATCGTGACGAGCGCGTCGGAGAAGTCCTGCATGCGCGTGGCGTAGTCCACGCCGACCGCGTCGAAGTCCGCCTTGGTCGAGCCGGCCCACGCCGAGCAGCAGCCGATCGCCGCAGATCAGCGACGCGGTGAGAACGCGATGGGCCAGCTCCACCGGGCGCCGCAGCGGGATTTGAAGAATGCAGGTGCCGACGCTCACCCGCGTGGTGACCGACGCCGCGACGGAGAGCGTGATCAGCGGATCGGGAAGCAGGAACCCGCGCCCGATTGCATCGAAGCACCAGAGGCTGTCGAACCCCCCCGCTCGATCGATCGAGCCCCGTCGGCCAGCGTGTTGCCGGTCAACGGGCTTCCATCAGGGTTCATCCGCAGCATGATCACGCCCAGTCTCATCGTCAGGCCTTTCTCTCGAGGGTCACGGCGCTCTGGCCGACCTCGGCTTCGCTCTTCAGGGGAATCACGTCGCCGGGTTGGCCGGCCAGGATCCAGTCGATCATCCAGCGGTAGCGCTCAGTCGGCACCGCGCCGACGAGCGAGAGCTTCTCGTCGAAGATCACGGTCGGCAGGGCGGAGACGCCGAACCACGCGGCGCCCTCGGCGCAGTCGTGGAGCACGGCCTCGTACGCCTCGCCGCTTCTGTGGCAGCGGCTTCTGGGGCGGCCAGCGTCCGAGTCTGGCACATTACGTCACGGAGATGGGACCCATGGACGGAGCGACCGCTGCCGGAGGTCGTTCGTGTTGCCTATCCTCCAGACGCTGTCCACAATCATTTCGTTCTGAGCTGGCATTTTCTGCGTTTGAAAGACCTCTAAAAGCACAGCCTTTCGCGGGCCTCCTCAGTGACGTTTTTGACCCGGCCATCGTACGGGCTGCTGCACTGACAGCCACCGCTGAGGCCAGAGGGGCCTGAACGTCGAGTTCAGCGGTGCTACACGTCGTTACGGCTCATTCGTGGCTGTCCTTGACCGACGCCAGCCGCGCAGCTACGCTCGGGGCGCCTTTTCAATGTTCGCCGGCTCAGGTTCTGGAGGGCGATGGCATGACGTGTCCCGGGTGCCAGCAGGAGAATCCGGCCCAAGCGCGCTTCTGTATGAAGTGCGGCGCCGGTCTCACGCTGGCGTGTGCCAAGTGCAACACCGAGCTGCCGGCGGGCGCAGCCTTCTGTTTCGCATGCGGGCAGCCGGTGGCCGCTGCGCGGGGTCGACGACGCTTCATCTCTCCTGATGCTTACACTCCCAGGCACCTCGCCGAGAAGATTCTGACTTCGAAGGCCGCCCTCGAGGGCGAGCGCAAGCAGGTGACCGTGCTCTTCGCCGACCTGAAGGGCTCGATGGAGCTGCTCGCTGATCGCGATCCCGAGGAGGCGCGCAAGCTCCTCGACCCGGTGGTCGAACGGATGATGGAGGCCGTGCATCGTTACGAGGGCACGGTCAACCAGGTGATGGGCGACGGCATCATGGCGCTCTTCGGCGCGCCGCTCGCCCACGAGGACCACGCCGTGCGGGCGTGCTATGCGGCGCTGCGGATGCAGGACTCAGTCGCGCAGTACGCGGAGGGGGTCTTCCGAGCGCACGGGGTGCCCATCCAGATCCGCGTGGGGCTCAATTCCGGCGAGGTGGTCGTCCGCGCCATCGGGTCCGACCTGCACATGGACTACACGGCGGTCGGGCAGACGACCCACCTGGCCGCGCGCATGGAGCAGATGGCGACGCCCGGCACGATCCTGCTCGCCCCCGCGACGCTCCAGCTCGCCGAGGGCTACGTACAGGTCGCGGCCCGGGGACCGGTCGCGGTCAAGGGCCTGCCGGACCCCGTGGAGATCTACGCGCTCACTGGAGCGAGCGCGCAGCGGACCCGGCTCCAAGCGGCCGCCGCGCGGGGACTGACGCGGTTCGTCGGCCGAGACGCCGAGTCCGAGCAGATCCGCCGGGCGCTCGCCCTCGCGCAGGATGGGCGCGGCCAGCTCGTCGCCATCGTCGGGGAGCCCGGCGTCGGCAAGTCCCGCCTTGTCTACGAGTTCACCCACTCCCACCGCACCCAGGACTGGCTCATCCTGGAAGCCGGCTCCGCGTCCTACGGCAAGGCGACCAGCTACCTGCACGTCATCGACCTCCTCAAGGCCTACTTCAAGGTGCACGATCGCGAGAGCCACCGCGAGATCCGCGAGAAGGTGACCGGCAAGCTCCTCACCCTCGACGAATCGCTGAAGCCCACCCTGCCGGCGTTGCTGGCCCTGCTCGACGTGCCCGTCGAGGACGCCCACTGGCAGGCGCTCGATCCCGCCCAGCGCCGCCAGCGCACCCTCGACGCCGTCAAGCACCTGCTGCTCCGGGAGAGCCAAGGGCAACCGGTGCTCGTGGTTTTCGAAGACCTGCACTGGATCGATGCCGAGACGCAAGCCCTACTCGACGGCCTGGTCGAGATTCTGCCCACGGCCAGGCTCCTCCTGCTGGTCAACTACCGACCGGAGTACCAGCATGGCTGGGGGCGCAAGACCTACTACAGCCAGCTGCGGCTCGACGCACTCCCGCCCGAGAGTGCCGGCGAGCTTCTGAGCGCGCTCCTGGGCGACGACCCGGCGCTGGAGCCTCTCAAGCGTATGCTCGTCAGACGCGGCAACCCCTTCTTCATCGAGGAGAGCATCCGGACGCTGGTGGAGACGGGGGCGCTCGCCGGGGAGCGCGGCGCGTATCGTCTAATCCGGCCGATCCAGGCGATCGAGGTTCCGGCGACCGTGCAGGTGATCCTGGCGGCCCGGATCGACCGGCTCCCGGCGGACGACAAGCAATTGCTCCAGACAGCCTCGGTCATCGGTAAGGACGTGCCGTCAGTGCTGCTCCACGCCGTGGCGGAGGCGGCGGAGGAGGCGGTGCAGCGGGGCCTCACGCATCTGCAGGCGGCGGAGTTTCTGTACGAGACGCGCCTCTTTCCCGATCCCGAGTACACCTTCAAGCACGCGCTCACCCACGAAGTCGCCTACGGCACGCTGCTCCAGGAACGTCGCAAGGCCCTGCACGCCCGCATCGTCGGCGCCATCGAGCACTCCTATCCGGACCGGCTGATCGAGCACGTCGAGCGGCTGGCCTACCATGCCGTGCGGGGCGAGCTGTGGGAGAAGGCGGTCACGTTCCTCCGTCAAGCCGGCGTTAAGGCAATGGCGCGATCGGCCAACCAGGAGGCGGTGAGTTGCTTCGAGCAGGCGCTGGCAGCCCTCGGGCATCGGCCAGAGACCCGCGAGAGGCTGGAGCAAGCCATCGATCTTCGCTTTGACCTTCGCACTGCGCTCTTTCCGCTCGGAGAATTCGAGCGGATCTTCGGCTGTCTCCGCGAAGCCGAAGGCCTGGCGAGGACACTCGACGATCAACGGCGGCTCGGGCAGCTGTCCGTCTATATGTGCCACAACCTCAATATGACTGGTCACCCCACGGAGGCGCTCGGGTTCGGCCAGAGCGCCCAGGCTATTGCCGAGTCGCTCGGGGATGTTCCGCTGCAGGTGACGGGGAAATCTCTACCTCGGCGGGGCCTGCCTCCGGACGGGGGACTATCGACGCGCCGAGGATCTTCTCCTGAAAGTCCTTCGGTTGCTCGAAGGTGATCTGAGCCGGGAACGGTTTGGCCTCGCCGGATTTCCCGCCGTGATGGCCCGCTTCTATTTGGACCGTGTGTTCGCCGACCAGGGAAAGTTCGAGGAGGGCATCATCCATGGCCAGGAAGGTATCCGCCTCGCCGAGGCGCTGGATCACCCCTACAGCTTGACCGTCATGTGCTCGGCTGTCGGTTATCTCCATATCGCCAAGGGAGAGCTCAGCCACGCCGTCCGCCTGCTCGAACGTGGGGTGGCCTTGAGTCGCGAGTGGAACCTGGCCTACTTTTCAGCGCAGCACACGGGGAGCCTGGGCTACGCCTACGCGCTTTCGGGGCGGATTGCTGAGGGCATCCCGTTGCTGGAGCACGCGCTGAGCGCCCTAGAGACGATGGGAGTCGGAGCGTACCAGCCGTCCTTCCTGGTGTATCTAGGCGAAGCGTACGTCCTCGCCGACCGGCTCGAGGATGCTCTAGAATTCACCGGCCGAGCCCTGACCCTCGCCCGCGAGGGCAGTCAACGCGGCTCCGAAGCGTGGGCCCTCGGGCTCCTCGGCGAGGTCACCGCCCGCCGCGATCCCCCGGAGCACGCTGACGGCCACTACCGTGACGCGCTCGCGCTCGCCGACGAGCTCGGCATGCGTCCCCTCGTCGCCCACTGCCACCTCGGCCTCGGCAAGCTCTACGGGCGCACGGGCAAGCGCGAGCAGGCGCAGGAGCACCTCACGACCGCGACAAGGATGTACCGCGAGATGGAGATGCCGTTCTGGCTCGAAAAGGCGAAGGCAGACGCGGAGGAGTTAGCGTGATGTGAACCGCAGGCGCGGGGGTCGCTGTCAAAAACCTCGGTCCCTGGCCGTGACGGAAGCGCGCGATTCTACGCGGCCACACCCCGTTGAGACCGACAGTTCACAAACAAATCATTTTGATCGCGTGAGACGGGTGTTCTGCTTGTCCCGACACATAACGTGCTCCCCCGGTCGGAACCACAGCTGGCGAAATGGGGCTAAACGGGTCCGACACTGTCGGACCAGAACCGCTCTACGAGATCCTCATCGGGGAACCGACACACGCTATCCTCCGCCGAGCGCAGAACAACGCCGCCTCTTGGCGTATCGAGCTCGCTGCGCCCGGCACTCTGATCCTAGCCCCAGCGCGGCTGCGCGTCGGGGTCGACGCCGAGGGTCAGCTTGCCGACTATCTCGTGGGTGAGGGCAGAGTTGGCCGGGTGGATCCGGCTGAGCCGCGCGTCGCGGAACAGCCGCTCGATCCCGGAGGCGGCGAAGATGCCGTAGCCGCCCGCCAGGTCGAGAGCGGTATCCACCACCTTCCACACCACCTCCGCCGTCCGGTATTTCGTCGCGACGATCTTCACCGGCCACGTACCGCCGTGGTTCGCGCCGTTGGTCCAGTCCTCCGCGATCCGGTCGAGCTGAGGGCCGATGCCCTCCAGCTCGATCACCATCTCCGCGACGCTACGCTGCACCTCGGGGTGGTTAACCAGCCCGCCCCGCGAGATGCCGATCGAGGTCTTCGTCTTAAGATTGTCGACGGTGGCGTCGAGCGCGTGCTGGGCGAGGCCGTAATAGATGTTGGCGAAGCCGATCAGCGCCCACGCGAAGATGGCGAGGACGAACAGATCGGCGCCGGCGAAGCCCGGAGCCACGACGCGGGCAATGTGCTGATCGGGCACGAAGGCGCCGTGGAGCATGGTGTCCTGGCTCGCGGTGGCGCGCATGCCGAGCACGTTCCACGTGTCCTTGATCGAGTATCCCTCGGTGGCGCGGGGCATGAAGGCGTGCACGATCTTGGGCGCCGCCGGATTGCTCGTGTCCATCCCGTGCAGACCCAGATACGTCCAGACGGGCGTGAGGCTCCCGAAGGACTTGTGCCCGGTGAAGCGGTAGCCCCCGGTCACCCGCTCGGCCTTCGTGGTCGACAGGAACAGGGGCAGATCGTTGCCGCGCTCGGCGTGACCGGCCGCGAACACCTCGCCGTTCACGGCGCCTCGGAGGATCCATTCGAGCGAGCGATCACCGGCGCGCCAGAGATCGGCCGCCACCCCCACCCAGTAGAGGTGCATGTTCGCCCCCAGCGCGGTGGCATGCGCGTAGTAGCCCAGGCGCCGCTGCTCGCGCATGCACTCGGCGAAGCTCAGGCCCTTACCCCCGAGCTCGCGCGGCACCGCGATCGCCAGGTAGCCTGCGTGACGCAGGTCGTCGAAGTCCTCCTGGAAAAACCGGTTCTCCCTGTCGTAGCCGGGGGCGCGCTCGCGGAATCGCTTGAGGACCTCCTCCGACAGGATGCTGGACGCGGGCGGCGCTGCCATGGCTCCCTCCTCTAGTGGTTAGCGGTCATTCGGGTCGGCCGGCCCACGCGGACGCAATGTCCCGGGGCTTGGCGTTATGCGTCTCGGACTACCGTCTCAAGCTGACGAAGCCAGAAGCTCATTTCCATCTCCCCGAACAGATGGCGGGCGGCGTCGAGCGCCCCTCCCGTGCCTTCGGCGTCGCCCCTCCGCCCAGCGAGGCGCCCGAGGCCCCAATGGCAGTGCCCCTCGAGCGGCCGCATGCCGAGCTGCGCGGCCGCGGCGAGACCTTTGCGGTAGTGCTGCTCGGCTCGATCGAGGTCAGGCGCATCGCGCTTCGCCCACGACTCGCCGAGAACCCAGTGGGCATACGCCTCGTGGCCGCGCTCGCGCTGCTCCTCGGCCAGCTCGAGGGCCTGGACGGCGACCGGGAACGCGCTCTCCGGCCGTCCGGCCCTCACATACCCCTCCGCGAGCCGCGCAAGCCGAAGGGGCTGGTTGGCCATTTGCTTCATGGCCGCCGCCCGCTCTACCGCCTGCTCGAGGAG
>WNFS01001546.1_pt1 | contig 17277 bp, 14 predicted proteins | sample 5400141 | NCBI WGS metagenome assembly WNFS01 (sample SAMN13153358, study PRJNA577476) | soil metagenome | isolation source: 60 cm saprolite under Madrone tree | place: USA:California | collected 2016-06-14
GATTGCCAGTCGTCCAAGCCCATCCCGCCACCGGCCCGGGCGCAGTCCACCGCGTGTGCTGGTCGTATGTCATCAGGCAAATCAAATCGACAGACTGCGCGAGCGTTTTGAGATCGTAAGCTCCGCGCCAATTCTCATAAATCCACGCCGCGAACCCGCCTTCTCCAGCAGGCGCGCCCGGAGCGTTTGGAACGGCTGCAATCGTAAGCTGCAAACTTTCCCGGTGGAAGGCGGCCGCAGCTTCCCCCGCCAATCCCGAAAGCGCATCGCGGTCCGTCCAATGCACATTCTCGAAATCAAACTGAAATCCCGTGTAACCGTTTTCTTTGCAGGCGCGAACGAGCGCGCCGATCATGCTCTCCTTCGCAGCCGCATTCTTCAGCAACTTGCGAAAATCTTCCTGCGCAAAATCGCCGTTCACCACAATCGGCATGACCGGAACGTGATGCTGTTTCGCCGTTTCCAGCACTAGTGGATTCGGCCCGCCGGAGAGAAGCCCATCGGCATCCACGCTGTACCACGCCGGAACGAGAAGGTCGACTTTGTCGGCATGCGCCAGAAACGATCGAACCGACTTCGGCTCGCGCGTCATGTAAAAAAGCGACTTAGGCTGCTGTGCAAGCCCCACCGGAGCGCTGAACACAATTGCGGCGAGCGAAACAATAAACGTGAATGAGCGTTTCATGATGCGCAGTTTAGCTGCGCAACGAGGTCAATTTCAACGCAAAGCGCAAGGACATCCAAAAAAACCCTCCGAACTGTCCTCTACACTAGCCCGCGCGTGGCTGCAAATTCTCTCTTCAGCCCGCCTAGATCGCTCCATTTGGTCGCGACATCACTCATCAGAGCGCTGAAACTCAGCAGCGGCCCGCAGAGCGCCTGCAGCGGCAAAATCTGCCCTCCGGCACAATGCGATAACAAGAATAGGTAGCTTGTCAGGATGTGCTCGCAGTAAGGATTGGGCTGCACCAAGAACTTTGGAGGCAGCACGGTGTACGGCTTCAAATCGAACTCACCCATGACATGCTCGTATGGCAAGAGTGGCAATCGCGGCACAACGTCCAATTCATTGGCGATGCGGAACGTATTCGCGACCATCTGGTTGTACTTCGACGCGAATTGCACGTTTCCCGTCCGCGGGCTTGCGTATGTGTAGGAAGTTACATTGTGATATGGCGCGGGCGCGTTAACCGCGATATCCAACGTTGCCAGCGTGGCCAGCGCGGCTCCCAAACTGTGGCCGCACACCGTCATCGTCTCAATAGCTTGTTTCCAAGGAAGGCTTGTTAGTGATTCAACGAGTTTGGGCGAGCCAGCCGCGGTTCCCGTCACCACCGACTCATACATATTCGTGAACCCGTCCTCCGTTTCGCCTGCGCTCGCAAGAAACGGGCACGGTATGGTTCCAAAATTTGCATCCAGCACCCACTCCTTAATTCCTTCGGTGCCACGAAACGCAATGACCGCCGCGCCGCTTCCCTGTGCCTGCAGAATCAGGCCAATGGAAACTTGAGTTGCCGCTCGCCCGGGATTCGCCTGCGTCGCAAGATCGTTCGCGTAAATCGTAGTGATGATGTCGAACTGTGTTTGGGCGGCGCCAAGTCCCGCAGAAACCACGTCTCCGGCTCGGTTCTTGAGATCGCCCGGGTTCGGACGATAAGCCTCGTTCACCAATTGCGCGTAAAGAATGGCTTTATTTAAGTCCATGGAATTTTTCTTCCCTCCCAGGATCTTCTTAGCTAGGCGCCCTCACAAATTCGAAATGAAAAATGAAATGGCAAATTTCGAGAAGTCCTCACGGGGTACGTAACGGTGCGGGTAATCTTATGGACGCAGTCCGCCTAAGTCAATACATTAGGAGCATACATTAGGAGCCGCTGCCAAGGTTCGGACTAGCGCTGAAGCTATCGACTAACGCCACTTCTTCAGCTGCGGCCAAACCTTTTCCAGTGAGCCGAACTTGGCGCCTCTGCAAATATAAACCGGGATCTGGCGCTCCAACGCATAAGGATTGTCGGCGGAAGTCCCCACGTATTCCACGTGCTCGAACAACTCTTCGAGACGCTCTCGCGTGTCGTCCAGCACAATCAGACAATTACCCGAATAACTGCGCGGTCCCCAAAGATAATAGGTCTGATGGCCGCTGAGCGCGGGAGGCAATCCGTACCGGAGAACCAGGAAATCGATCGCACCAGCTTGCCCATAGTCCTGCGCGAAGATGCCGCAGCTTGGCCGCTCGTCTGCGGGGATGCGCTCCCAAGCTTGCGAGGTCTCATCCACGATCTCCTCCCAGCCAAATTGATCGGCGTACCACTGCGGCAGGACCGCTCGTTCGTGGCTGTGCTCCATCACTGGCAGCTTCAGCGGCAGATATTTTATGTAAGCAATGAAGCGGCCTGGGGTAAATACTGGCACAACCACGGGAGCAATGTGCGCACCGCTGGCGAGCAGAACGATGATGATAGCAGGCTTCAGCCAGGCGAGGCGGTTGCGGCTCGTCTTGAGACTCGCAGTCTCTGCGCCCTCCATTTTTCTGCCGTCGATGGCGGACTCGATCACTCCTGCACCTACAGCCAGTAGCATGGGATAAACCGGCGCGAGGTAATAATTCTTTCCGTGGAGAATAAAGAAAACGGTGAAGCAAACCAGATAGCACCAGCCAAGCGCGCGATACGGCTTCAGTCTTGGCGAGACGAAAAATGCGATCAGCCCCGTAATCCAGATCGGAGCGGTGAGGGGATGAACCAACAGCGTCTGCTGGAAGAAATACTGCGGCAGAGGAAGCACGACATCGCGCCCATCCGCGCGGATATTGTGCATCAACTCGACGAAAGGCCAGTGATTGTGAATGTTCCAAAGCAGGTTAGGCAGAAAGATCAGGAAAGCCGCGAGCCCGCCAAACCAAAACCACGGACTGAGCAACGCGCGGCGTTGCGCAGTCAGCAAAAGCCCGATGACCATACCGAAGCCGAACAGAGCGATCGAATATTTTTCCTGCAGGCCCAGTCCCGCGACGACGCCGAACCAAAGCCAATACCGAGGATCGTTTCGTTTGATGGCGAGAATCGCGAAGTAGGCGCAGCCCATCCACAAATTGGGTTCGAGGCAGTTGGTACCGAGCAAGCTTGCGTTGGACAGATATTGTGGCGCGATGACGATGGTGATGGCGCTGAGCAACAAGGCGAAGCGCCGTCCGCCGAATTCACGAGCCAAGAGAGCCGTTTGCACCACCAACAGGGAAGAAGCCAGTGCCGGAATAAATCGAATGCTGCGCAGCGAGTCTCCCAGGATGGCGCGGCAGATGTGAATCAGAAAGGGAATGAGCGGCGGCTGATCCACATAGCCCCAGGCCAGGTGGTCGCCACAATCCATGTAGTTAAACTCATCCCGGAAATAGCCATAGCGGTTGTTGAAATAGCAATGAAACAGGAGTTTTGCCAGCGCAATGGCAATGACGATGAGCATGCCATTCGCCAAGTAAGATCTATTTTTTGACTCAGCCACCGGAGCTTGAAGGGAAGTATCTGTCATATGGGTCGTCGCCAAGCCTTCGAGGTAGGAGTAATCATTCGTTTACCGGCATGGTAGCTGACTTCGCTTGTAATTCAGACAATTCCGCGTTCGCATAGCTGCTGATCTCGCACGCCAGCGATATTTCCACAAATTCCGGCTTTTCCCATTCCATCGCAGTTCTCCTTGTAAATATGGAATCGTTCAATTTATTTTTTTGCTGCAACACTCTTAGGGCAACGTGAACGCAATAACGTAGTCGCCCTGCTTTGTCCCCAGCTTGCCGTGACCACCCGCCGCAATCACGACATATTGCTTTCCCCGGATACTGTAGGTCATCGGTGTAGCCTGCCCTCCAGCCGGAAGTTGATACTTCCAGATTTCCTTGCCACTCTCCGAGTCGAAAGCGCGCAAAAATCCGTCCATCGCCGCCGCTGTAAAAACAATTCCTCCCGCGGTGACCGTCGGCCCGCCCAATGTAATGGTCCCGGTATTCATGCCCGGAATAAAACTCCCGAGCGGCACGTCCCAAATTTGTTTCCCTTCAAACAGATCGACCGCTGCCACTGTTCCCCATGGCGGCGCGTTGCAGGGAAGCCCGGTCGGCGAGAGCAGCGGCGTTCGAAACATCGCATAAGGCGCGCCCGTCTGTCGCGCGAACTCGCCGTGCAAACGGTCAGAGTCGCTAGCATTCTTCCGCGCCGCGTCGAGCTCCGCCCGCGGAATCAGCTTCACGAAAATCGCCAGCCGGTTCGTGTCCACAAACAGCAAATGCCTTTGCGGATCGTACGCCGAGCTGCCCCAGTTCACCCCGCCAACATTGCTCGGAAACACCAGCGTGCCCTGCAGACTCGGCGGCGTGAAAATATCTCCAGAACGTGCCGCCTTGATCTGGTCCGCGCAAAACTGCCGCTCCATGTCGTCCTTGCCCCACGCATCTTCCACCGACAATTTTTCCGGCACCAGCGAAATAGTCGAAGCCGGCTGCGTGGGCCATGACTCTTCTCCCGGAACGTCGCTCTTCAGCACCGGCCGTTCTTCTACCGGCAAAAGTGGTGCTCCAGTCTGCCGGTTCAGCACAAAAACGCGCCCCATCTTGGTCGTAATTGCGATAGCTGGAGTTCCATCCCTCCACGCAAAAAGCGTCGGCTGCGACGCCACGTCATAATCCCAAAGATCGTGGTGCACAACCTGAAATCCCCAAACGAATTCGCCCGTCGAGGCTCGCAGCCCCACAACCGAGTTCGCCCACTTGTTGTCTCCCTTGCGCAAGCCGCCGTAATAGTCCGGGCTCGCGCTGCCGGTAGGAATGAACACGAGATCGTGCGGCGCATCCACAGATAGCGTCGACCAAGCGTTCCCAGCGCCCGTCCGCGGCGTACTCTGATACGCCCAAGGAGCAATCGGGTCCCACGTCCAGCGAAGTTTGCCCGTTCGAACATCGAACGCCCGCACTATCCCGCGTTCCAAAGTGACCGCGCGATTGTCTCCTTCCGACGATCCTGTAATGACCAAATCCTTGTAGATCGCAGGAGCCGAACTCACTTGGTAATCGCCCGGGTCACGCATCTTGACGTCTGTCGTCAGGTCAACCTCACCGCTGGTTCCAAAATCAACGCAAGGCTTGCCCGTGTCGCCGTCCAAAGCAATCAATCGCGCGTCCAGCGTCCCGATGAAGATGCGCAACGAACAAACGTTGCCAGCTTTTGCCGACGCATCGCGCCACGCGGAAACTCCTCGCGACGTCACCTCCGAGAATCCGTAAGGATGTTCCAGCTTCGGATCGAATTCCCAAATCTTTACGCCGCTCGTTGCATTCAATGCGATGACGTGATCGTAAGGCGTGCTCAAGAAAAGCTTTCCCCCGATAAGTATGGGCGTCGCTTCAAACGCCGCTTTCTTATCGAGATCCTCGTCATACGGCAACGCCCCCGTCCGAAACATCCACGCCACCTGCAGTTGAGCCACGTTTCCGCGGTCAATCTGTTTGGCAGGGGAATATCGCGTCCCGCCCGGGTCGTTGCCGTACGTCGGCCATCCAGCATCCGTGGCAGATTGCGCCGCCAACATTGCTGGAAAAAGAAGCAAAAAGGAGAGCAGGGAAGTCCACGCCGTAGAGTTGAAGAAATGTTTGTAGCTCATGGTGGGACAATTATCGCGAGAAGCTCGACAGGGACAAAATACGATGGGACAAACGGGCCTACCTCAGGGACAGACCGGCCTCTAGGCCGCGCGGCAAGCAATTTCAAGTCAATTTCAACAGCTCAGGCCGCTGCTTCACGTAGCGCCGACTCCAGCGCAGCTCGGTGGCATCCTTCAAGATGACTTTGTACTCCCCGTGAAACCACGGCAGCAACTCACGAATCGCATCCAGCCGCACTAAACTCCCGCGGTTGATTCGAACAAATGTTTTGGGATCGAGCGTCCCCGCTAAAGACTCCAGAGTTCCGCGCAGCGTGTGCGTCTTCGCCCCGCAATGCAAGATCAAATAGTTTCGATCCGCCTCAATCCACGATATCTCCCGGATCGGCAAAAAATGCGCCCGCGCGTTCTCGTGTACCAGTAAACGGTCCGGAAACGCCCGCTCGCGCTGCAATTGACGCAGCAGATCCTGAATGCGCGCCGCGAAACCATCGCTCGACTGCGCGTTCTGCTCCCGCGCGCGCTGCAACACCATCCGGAATCGCTCTTCGCCAAAAGGTTTTAGAAGATAATCAAACGCATGAACCTCAAACGCCCGCAAAGCATACTGATCATGCGCCGTCACAAAAACAACGCGCGGCATCTCTTTCGCGGGAATCGCCTGCACGACTCCGAACCCGTCCATCCCCGGCATTTGCACATCTAGGAAAACCAGATCCGGCCGATGTTTCTCAATCGCGGAAATCGCCGATTCCGCCCCGCCCGCCTCTCCAACCACCTGCACATCCGGCTCCTGCCGCAGCAGCCGTAGAATCTTCCGCCGCGCGGGCGCCTCGTCATCCACAACCAGTACTTGAAGTGTTCTCGCGGAAGCCATTCACCCAACTAAGCAACCAGTTTAATCACCTGGAGGTACGTCTTTAGCCGTAAGTCCAATAAAATCAATACAACAGCCTGTTTTCTCTGCGTTTTGAGGCCAAGGTCGTATTTAACCGCTTGGTTAAATACGAATCTCCTCCACATGAAACGGGACTCTCAGCGTCACTTCGGCTCCCCCCGCCGGACCGTTGGCAATCGCAAATTCCTGCTCTGCCCCGTACAGTTGCTCCAGCCGGCCCCGAATATTGGCCAGCCCGACCCCTCGATTCATCACCCCGTCAGCGCCCTGCTCTCCAAGGCCCGCCCCTGTATCGGCCACCTTCAAAATCAACGAACCATTTTCGCGCCGCGCAGCGATCGATATGTCGATTCCCGCGCCGCCATCCTTTAATCCATGCCGCAAAGAATTCTCCACCAGCGGCTGCAAAATCAGCTGAGGCACAAGCGAATTCTCCAGCGCCGCATCCACGGAATAAGTCACACGCAAATTCGATTCAAACCGCTTTTGCATAATTTGCAAGTAAAGCCGCGTAATTTCGAGCTCCTGCCCCAGCGGAATCTCGTGCGAGTTGGCCGTCCGCAGTGTCAACCGCAGCAACTCGCTCAACTGCGTCACCATGGCATCTGCCGCAGGCACATCCTCGTACATCACCGAAGAAATCGTGTTCAACGTGTTAAACAAAAAATGCGGCTGCAGCTGCAACCGCAAATTCTCCAGCTGTGCCTGTGCCAGTTTCGCGTGCAATTCGGCCGCGGCAAGCTGCTGCGCCTGCGCGATGCGTAGTCGCTCGAAAAAGTAGTACACCAGCACGACCACGGTATAGCCCAACAAATCATTGGAGAGCTCCATGGGATACCGAAACCGCATAATTCCGTAGTCGTACTCTCCGAGACCCGCCAAAGGAGCGATGATCCAGCGGCTGAGCGCCATCAAACTCGTGTGAGCAAAAGAAAAGCCCACTGCGCCGGCCAAATGGAATGCTACCTGCCGCACCCAGCCCTTAACTCTGAATAGATAGAAGTCCGCCACTCGCAAGACCAGCGGGAGAAGAAGGAATACCGAGTAGACCCCAGTGAACTCCTCCAGAAACCGCACCGCAAAAGTCCCGTGCCGCTGGCGGGAAAGATCGTCGAGATAACGGTAACTGAAGATCAGGACAAAGATGGCCGTGTAGACGAGAAAGAGAATCCCCCATCCCTGCGCGCGTGTGAGACCAAGCACGCGAGTCTGCTCCGTCTCACTCGTCGGGTGTGGCACTCGGTTCGTAGATGAGGTGCTGGCCATGAACTCGTCCTTGAGCGCTTGATTATGCTCCAGAACGGTCGGGCGTCAAATGGATAGAGCGATCAGAAGTGATATCGGAGAACGAATCCGTAAAACCGCGAGCGATCAGAACTCTAAAACTTACATCGCCAGCCTGCCGTCCTAAGGACGGGCGTCGGCTCAAGACCCGCGACGGCGCGTCATGCCAGAAATGGAGCTGGCAATCGTTAGAGACACCAAAGCCACCATTGCAAAGCCTAAAATGACGACCACCATGAGAAACTCCCTTCCAGGACACGGAAAGGAAGGGCAGGTCGGCTTCCAAACTCAAGCTTTGTATTATCAATAGGATAGGACCAAGGAAATATGAAATTCTGTCGTCAAGAGAAGGCAAGTGTCAGTAAGAGCGCACATTATGCCGGTTCTAGTACTGGTCAGACCCAAACCTAAAAACGCATCTAGTGTTAAGTCAACAAGAGCCCCTATCAAACCACTCGAAGATTATGAATTCCCTCGTGTATGGCCTTATGCCTTGCTCAGCCGAATCGACCCATCCCCAGTATGCACGGTCAGGGACTGTCCACCGCCGTTCATCTTCCCGTGAAGTTGCGAGTTGCTGAACGTACCCTCGACTGTCACCGGCAAGCCCACGCTGATGTGTCCGTCCCCCGTGCTGGCGTCGATATTTGCCTGGAAGTCGCCCGGCAAAGACAAGTCCACGCTCCCGTCGCCCGTTCTTATGTTCCAACTACTAGCCATTTTGGATCCCGGCAGTACGCGCGTATCCACGCTCCCATCACCGGTTTTGATCGTGAGGCCATCGAAACGCCCCGCGACCCGTACGTGGCCGTCTCCGCTGTCAGCGTCCAACTTGCCGTCCAACTCCCGTGCCTCGATCGAGCCGTCCCCCGTATGCAGCTTTATATCTCCCTTGAGCGTGTCCACGTTGATGCTTCCGTCGTGCGTATGGAGATCAATGGTGCCGGTTAGACTGTTTGCCCTGATGGCTCCGTCACCGGTCTCGACGGTGACATTTCCATTGATGGAACTAGCCTCTACCGACCCGTCGCCCGTATGTGCATTGAAATCCGCGTCTTTCGGCATCCGCACGTCAATGTGCAGTCGTCTCCCGTGACCGCCCCAAGAGAATCCCCAATGGCCCGTAACCCGCGCCACCAACTCCACGTGATCGCCGCTTTGGCGCGTCTCAACGTGCAGATTCTTGTCCATCTCGTACCCTTCGTATTCGACCCGAAATTCGACGTTTTTGGAGTCGCTAGTGCTTACGCGTACGCCGCCATCGTTCGTGTCAATGCGTACGTTGGCGCGCCCCGTAACAGTGTAGTTCCTGGTCCATTCCGTAGCGCTGGCGCGCGGCGCGAAGGTCACAGCCGCAAGCAGGGTGCCAGCAAACATCGCAGCGCGGTTGGAATGTAGTTTCATGGCTCAAAGCCTCCGTAACATGCCGTTCTAACAGTAGGTACGACACCCTGGCTCAAAATGTTCCCTTTCTCAAGTTCCACTTGCCCCGGATGTACCAAGCTAGCTTGCTTGCATAGACGCAACTCGCGCCCCGTTCGTCTGGCAGGCCTCTATCCAGCCTGAAAAACGACAATTTCAAGAGCCGTTAGTGTTTGGCGGCGGCCTTCTTTGGAGTCGCGGATTTCTGTTTCACAGCGCCCGGCTTAGCCCGCAGCGCCTCGAGGAACTGCTCCGTCGGCAGCGCGTTGATAACATCTTTCTTTTCCAGCCACCCACGCCGCGCCATTGTCACCCCGTAACCGATAAACGACAGATTTGCCGCGCTATGCGAGTCCGTCGAAATCACCACTCTCACACCCCGATCCTTACACATCCTCAGGTAAACGTCCTTCAAATCCAGCCGGTCAGGATAAGAATTGCATTCCATTGCCACGCCATGCTTGGCACAGGCTGCAAGAATCCTTTCCATATCGTAGTCGATGGCGTCCCGCCGCAGGAGCAGACGTCCGGTCGGATGGGCGATGATCTGCGTGTAGGGGTTTTCGATCGCGGCGAGCATCCGCTCGGTCATGGCGGAGCGGTCCAAGTTGAAATAGGAATGAATTGAGCACACCACGACGTCCAATTGCGCAAGCAACTCGTCCGAGTAGTCCAATGAGCCATCTTTCATGATGTCCACTTCGGCACCCGCCAGCACGCGAATCCCCAGTCCTTTGTCACTCGCCTCATAAATTTTCTTGATGTGTGCCGCCATGCGTTTTTCATCCAGCCCGTTCGCTACCGTAACGGCCTTCGAGTGGTCCGTTATGGCGATGTACTGATGCCCGAGTTTGCGCGCGGCTTCGGCCATTTCTTCGATGGAGTTTTTTCCATCGCTGGCCGTTGTGTGCATTTGCAAATCGCCCTTCATGTCTTTCAGTTCAATTAGGTGTGGCAGTTTGTGTGCCTCGGCCGCAGCGATTTCTCCAGTATTTTCGCGCAACTCCGGCGGCACGTAATCCAGCCTCAGCTTGGTGTAAATCTCTTCCTCGGTGCGGCGCGCGACTGGCTTTTCCCCCTTGAGCGTCGCCAGGGCATACTCGTTCAGCGTTAGACCCATGTCGTTGGCGCGCCCGCGTAGCGCGACGTTGTGCTCCTTCGACCCGGTGAAGTAGAGCAGCGCCGCGCCGAAACTCTCCTTTTCAAGCAAACGCACGTCGACCTGCAGCCCATTCTTCAGCGTGAAGCTGACCTTGTTCTCGCCGTGCGCCAGCGTCTGGTCGATACCAGGAAACTCAAGAATGTGCTTGGCCAGGGCATCCACGTGTTTCTGCGACGTGTGGCCCGCGCCAAGCGTCAGCAGCAAATCCAAATCGCCAACGGTCTCCTTGCCGCGCCGAAGCGAACCTGCCGGAGTTACGTCCTCGACCGCCTTGCCAGCTTTCTTGATATGCGCAATGATCTCCGCAGCCGCCGCTTCCGCTGCATCAATGTGAAACCGCCCCGAAGATTTCTTGAACACTTCGATCGCCTTCAGAATATTTTGTTCGCTCTTTTCGCCAAAACCGGGAAGGTCGCGGAGTTTCCCCTCTTTTGCGATTTTCTCTACATCGGCGACTGTCCCGGCCTTGAAGTTGGACCACAGAAACGCCACCTTCTTGGGCCCGAGCGATTGCAGCTGCAGCAAATCCAGAATCGTCGCCGGATATTTCTTCAGCAGTTTTTTCCGAAGCGCATAATCACCCGTCTTAACGATTTCCTGAAGATGCTCCACCATGCGCTCTCCGATTCCCGGAAGCTCTTCCAGCTTTTCCGGCTCCTTCACGAGCTGCTCGATCGATTCAGGAAGTCCATCGATGAGTTCCGCCGCCTTTTCGTAACTGCGGTAGCGGCCGATGATGGCGCCGTCGATTTCCAGAAGCTGCGCGGTTTCGCGGAGGATGCGGGCGATCTGTTTGTTGTCCATGAGAGGGATTATAAAGCTAGAAGCCAGCGAAGAACACGGACTGAAAATCCTGGCAAGGGCCAGTGCCCAATGGATGCGTTAATCGGCAGGAGGTCCATTTAGTTGGGGAGAAACATGTTAGCGGGGAGAAACTCGCTCGCGGTGCTTACAAGGCCTGGCGCGCAAGATTTAATTAGAGGAACTCATCGACCTTGCAGGCGGAGATTCCATGAAACCGACCATCGCCTGTTTTAGTTGGGAATCCACTTCGTCCGCAATGGTCATGACATCAAGCAGCAAGGTGCTGAAGTCCACACTGCCGATATTATTCTGTAGAGTACCGAAAATGCTGACCTGCAAGATGCGCGATTCTTCCACCACCATTGGGACGGTGTAGCCTTGACTCCGCCGCAGGACTCCGTGCTCGCGCGCCGCCAAAGAAACTGGAATGGGAGCATTGGGAACGAGGCGCAGGCGACGGACGAGATCGTCCACGAGCAGTGGGAGATGTCCGGTACGTTCTTGGTAGCTCAGAGATATGGCTGTCAGTTCCTCGTTGCCTTCCACGCGGGACATCCAGTTCTCGATGGTGGGGCCTGAATCACGCTCTAGAATTGCAGCGACGCGCTCTTTCTTCACCGATATTCGGTTCGCAGGATTCGCCAGCTTTTTCTGGATGATTTCGATGACCTCATTCAAGCCAATCGGTTTCACAAGGACTTCGTCAGCCTCCAAGAGAATGGCAGTCACGGCCTCTTGCAGCGCGGGGTAGCCACTAATCACTATCGTGACAGCACGGGGTTGCGTATGGCGCATTGCGCTGACGACGGTAAATCCATCGCCAGCATCTGGCAGGTGCAGATCGGAGACCAGCACGTCGAATTGCTCAAGAGAAATGAATCTCAGCGCCTCGGTTACAGAGGGGGCAGCCACCACTTCAAATCCGTGGCTTTCCAATCCCTCGTGGAACACGACGCGGATGTCGTCATTATCCTCCACGAGGAGGATGCGGTTTTTCTTGAGGACGGCCATGGCCTCTTTTGATTACGATAATAAACGAAGAAGCGTTTAGTCAAGGTACTTTGGTACTAAGGTACTATTCGGGGCTTGCAGTAATCACGACATCGGTGTTTTGCAGATGCATTCCTTGGAGGCAGAGTGCGTTTCTTGATTGCGGCAATTCTATTTTCATTGGTCATCGGCTGTGTTTCCTCGGCGCAATCGCAGAAGCCGGCGCAGGTTTCCGGTACGGCTGAGAAGGTCATCATCGACACCGACATTGGCGACGATATCGACGACGCCTTCGCGATCGCCCTGGCTCTTAAGAGCCCAGAGCTTGAGATACTCGGTATTTCCACGACGTTCGGGGACACCGAGGCCCGGGCCAAAATTGTGGATCGCTTGCTCGTCGAAGCCAGACGAACAGATATTCCGGTGGTCGCTGGCACTCCGACGCATACAACCAATGTGATGAATCAGCGCCGCTACGGCGAAGGCGGCCATTTCGCCAAAGCCTCGCATCCCAACGCTGCGGACTTCATCCTCGAACAGATTCGCCGGTATCCCGGCCAAATTACACTAATCGCCATCGGCCCATTGATGAACGTCGGTTTACTCATCGACAAGGATCCAGAGACTTTCCGCGAACTCAAGCGTGTCGTGATGATGGGCGGTTCTATCGAATGCGGCTATGGCGAGCTTTGGTTCTGTGCGCACGGGCCGGACGCGGAGTGGAACATCATCAATGATATCCCGTCCGCCAAAAAACTCTTTCTTTCGGGAGTGCCGCTCTACGTGATGCCGCTTGATTCCACGCAATTGAAACTGGACGAGGTCAAGCGTGCCTTCCTATTCAAACAGGGAACTCCGCTCACGGATGCGTTGACGCTGCTTTATCACGAGTGGGGCCAGCAAACGCCCACTCTCTTTGATCCCGTGACGGTGGCCTACATCCTGAATCCAAAGATCTGTCCCGTTCTACCCATGCACATTCGCGTCGACGACAAAGGCTTCACTCGCGCCGAGTCCGGCGCCACCAACGCGCAAGTCTGCATGCATTCAGATGCAGACGCTTTCTTCCGTCTCCAGATTGGCCGCCTCGTGACGCCCTAGCCGACTGCATGCTCTGCTAAGTCGAGGGCGATGAGTCCTGGCAATTTCCATTCACTACCCACAACTCACTATCTGCTACTCACCCTCCTCAAATAAAAATGGCCGGCAGAGGGGCGCACTCTGCCAGCCGAATAATGACTGGTTTATTTTACGTTGGCTTTTGCACGTTCGCTGCCTGGGGACCTTTCGGTCCCTGGACAATCTCGAACTCTACCGAATCTCCTTCCTGCAAGGTGCGGTAGCCATCCCCCACGATAGCGGAATAATGAACAAAAACATCTGGACCATCGTCGCGCCCTATGAAGCCATACCCTTTTGAGTTGTTAAACCATTTGACGGTTCCTCGCACCTATTTCTCCTCCTGATGGAGACATGGATGTTCCTCAAGGCGAGCTAACCTGGACGAACACAGTCGCATCGCCTGCACAAATTGCGCGGAGTGTACCAGAATAGGGCGGTCAGTCAAGAGAGCATTCTTTTCCCATGTGGCGAAAATGTACGGATATTCGTCTACAAAAACGATTTAATGTGAAGAAGCACAATGCTTCCAAGGGGAGTTAGGTCTCGAAACTCCTGCAAGTTCAAGGGAACACAGGGTTTGCGTTTCTTGTTTCACGTCCTGAAACATTTGTTTCGCGGCTGCGGCCTCCCCTACAAAATCAAATCAAGTACCACCGGTTTGCCGCGTTGAATAGCTCACCGGGCGCAGAATTTCGAAGAGATTGTTGTACTCATCGGTCCAAAGGCGCAGCTGCGCTGGAACATCGATGGTTTGGCTGCCGACAAAGGTCTCCGGGACATTCAGAAAGCGCTGATTTCGCGTAACCAGCACCCAATCCGATGAAGAAATCATCATGAGTGGATCTTCCTCGCTGGCAATCATTCGCGTTGCATAATCGGAGTCCTCGGCCAGCAGCTTCACGACAGGCGCGAGGTTCAGGTACGTGTTCGACGTGTGCGCCGCCAGGATGCCGTCCGGCTTCAGATGCCGGAAGTAAACGGCAAATGCCTCTTTGGTGAGCAGGTGCACAGGGATGGCGTCACCCGAGAAGGCATCGACCGCGAGTACATCAAATTGCTGCGACGGCTCGCTTTCGAGCGAGAGCCGCGCATCACCGAGAACAATCTCGGACTTCGCTGGACTCTGCTGGAGGAACGTGAACCAGCGATTCGCGACCTCGATGACTTGCGGATTGATTTCGTAAAATCGGAAGGTATCTCCCGGTTTTCCGTAAGCGGCGAGCGTTCCCGCTCCCAGGCCTATCACGCCCACCCGTTTCGGCCGGTCGCAGCAGAATCGCAAAGCCAGGCCAACTCCCGATTTTCGTCCGTAGTAAGTCGTGGGGTTGCGATTCTCCGGGAAAGTAAGATATTGCGCCCCATGCTGGATCGTTCCGTGAACCAAAGTCCGGTAGGGCAGGACGCGGCCGACTCTAAATTCCTGAATGCGAAGCGCTCCGTAGAAATTGCGCATCATCGCGACTGTGGCCTCACGCGTCGTTCGAACGTTCCAGACAAGCACAGCGCACATAGTCACAGCCAGACACGCCCAGAATATTCGCGCCGACCAACCTTCTTGCCAGAGGACAGCGCTCCCCAGAGTGGCCGCAAGCAACAGGACGATCGGCAGTTCGTAAACTCCAGAAAGAATATGTGGGGCAAGCAAGCCAACGCAGACGGCGCCAAGGGCACCGCCGAGAGCAATGATCAAGTAAAACTTCGTGAGTTGATTTACCTCGGGTTTTCGTTGAACGAGTTCGCCGTGACAAAAAAGACAGACAACAAACAGGGCTGCGCAGAAGAGTGGAACGCTGATTTGAATCGCGTGTGTTATGGAAGAATCATAAATGGCATAGCCCGCGGTGCCCAGCGCAACTGCCAGAAATCTTGTCAGAAGCCAGCGCGAATACCATTGGCGTTTGGCAAAGACCATTGTAAAAGAGAGCAAATACAGCGCGAGCGGAAGGACCCACAAGAGCGGTACTGGTGCAACATTTTCCGAAAGATGATTCGTAACCGCGAGAAGCATCATCGAGCCGCAGGCGGAGAGACTTAGCCACAAGAGCTTGGTGCGATACGTCGGCGGAGTGTTTTCTTCGGCTACAGCGGGCGATTCGATTGCAGCGAACGTATTCATTGCGTTGCTGCGGCTGAACCACGCTGAGAGCGAGCAACAGATTGCGAAGAGAGCGTAGACCGAAGACCAAAGGATGGATTGCAGGCGAGAAGAGAGGCGCGGCTCGACCAAAAACGGGAAACTTAGAAGAGCGAGCAGGGAAGCGAGATTAGAGAGTGCGAAAAGGTGATACGGCGAGCGGCCGAAAGCGCGGCGAGCGTACCACGTTTGCGACAGTGGGCCGGTGGCGCTGAGCAAGACGAAAGGCAGTCCGATGGAAAAGGTGAGCAGGCCAAGAATGCGCCAAGCCGGATCGACTTGCACGTGAGCGCGCCAGGGCATTTGCGGAGCGATTGGCAGCCACAAAAGACTGACGAGAAGAAGGCCCAAATGAACAGCAGATTGGTGTTTTGGAGTGAGGCGGCGGGTGGTTACGTCCGCATAGAAATAGCCTAGAAGAAGCGAGGTTTGAAAAAAGACGAGACAGGTCGCCCAAACCGCCGCTGAACCTCCGAACCACGGAAGAATTAATTTGGCGAAGAGCGGCTCGATCAAGAAGAGAAGAAACGCTCCGAGAAAAATTGTTGTTGCGAGCAGCCAGAGCTGTGCTTTCGGCAATGAATCGGCTGCCCTGGGAGCCCGTGTTGCACTCTCAGCGTCTTCGCGCTCGTTTGCATTTGCAGGATTCGTCGCCACGATGTTGGCTTCAGCAGCTCATCGCACGGTTGAAGAAAGAATCTTGCATCATGACTGGCATGTTTGCTCTATTTCAGGATCGTACCAAGAAGCGCAGATAATACAGGATGCCGGCGATAGATTTGCCGTCGCGAATTTTATTCCGGCGGATCATCTGCTCGATTTCGCCGTGCGTGAAAGCCTTTGAAGTAATCTTTTCATCTTCTTCGGGCTCCGCTACGCCCAGAGTCAAATCTTCGGCGAGAAGAATGTACATACGTTCCTCGAGAAAACCGGGCGTCGGAAAAATGTCCAGGAAAACGTGGAATCGTTTGGCGCGGTAGCCCGTCTCTTCGATTAACTCGCGGGCCGCGGCGCGGCGAGGATTTTCGCCGCTGTCGATGCGGCCGGCGACAAGCTCCCACAGAAATTGCCGCACGGCGTGGCGATATTGGCGAACCATGACGATGCGCCCGTCGGGCAGCGCGGGGAGAATCACGACGGAGCCGGGATGCGTGATGACTTCGCGGGTCGCGCGGAAGCCGCCGGGCTCGATGATTTCATCGCGGCGAATGCCGAAGACCGGGCCTTTGTAAATCGTTTTGCTGCGAAGGATTTTGGCGGTGGTGCGGCTGGCTGCTTTGGGCGGCATAGTGCGTACGTTTTCTCCGGCGATATCATACACTGTAGAGGCCGGGCTTTAGCCCGGCGCTTCGAAATTGCCAGAGCATGCCGATTAACACCATCATCGTGGATGACGAGAAGCCGGCGCGGGAAGAGCTCGCGTTTTTGCTGAAGGCGTTTCCCGAAATCAACGTCATCGGGCAAGGGAAAAACGGCGTGGAAGCCGTGGCGCTGATCAAAGAGCACTCGCCGGATCTCGTTTTCCTGGACGTGCAAATGCCGGGGCTCGATGGATTTGGCGTTCTGAAAAAATTGGTCGAGCGGAAAATGAAAATACCTCACGTGGTGTTTGCGACGGCGTTCGATCAGTACGCGGTCCAGGCGTTTGACGTGAATGCCGTAGACTACGTTTTGAAACCGTTCGATAAAGCGCGCATCGCGAAGGCCATTCAGCGCGCGCGGAAAATGCTGGACACTCAAACTTCGACGACGGAGCGCCTCGAGCAGCTCGTGAATCAGCTCGGCGCGGTGAAAAGCGCGCCGCAAAAG
>WNFS01001800.1_pt1 | contig 17275 bp, 14 predicted proteins | sample 5400141 | NCBI WGS metagenome assembly WNFS01 (sample SAMN13153358, study PRJNA577476) | soil metagenome | isolation source: 60 cm saprolite under Madrone tree | place: USA:California | collected 2016-06-14
GGGAATCAAATGCGCATGGGCATGATGATGTAGCGATAGCGGTAGGATTCGTCGGCGAGCGGCCGCATTTGTCCAGCGGATTGTTCGTCCTTCAGTTCGATGCTGATCGGGCCATCGGCCGCGGCGCCAAGAAAATCCAGCATGTAGCTGGAATTAAAACCGATGGCGATGGGATCGCCTTTGAATTCTTTCTCGATGGTTTCTTTGGCTTCGCCGTATTCCGGGCTAGAGGCAGAAATCTCGATGCCTTCTTTCGAAACGGCCAGCTTGACGGCGTGGGAGCGTTGATCGGCAAGCTGCGAGACGCGCCGCACCGCATCGCTCAATTCCGCCCGCTCGATGACCACGCTCTTATTGTTGTCCCGCGGGAGCACTGCTTCGTAGTTCGGGAATTGGCCCGTGAGAATGCGGGAAATCAACAGCCGATGGCCGACCTGGAAAAAGAGGTGGCTTTCGTCTTTTGCAAATTCGATGTGTGCATCCGAACCGGCGGCGCTGGAAAGCTTCTCGACTTCGTCCATGGCCTTCTTCGGAATAAGCACTTTTACTTCGCCATTCAGTCCCGCAAGCTTGTGATCCGTCTCCGCGAGCGCCAGTCTGTGGCCGTCCGTCGCCACCATCGCCAGCGTGTCCGGCTTCAGAATCAGTAGGCCGCCGTTCAACGTGTACCTTGACTCTTCCATCGAGATCGCGAATTTCGTTTTCCTAATGAGGTTTTCGATGATCGCGGCGGGAATTTTCACCAGCGTGTGGGGCATCACCGGCAGCGCGGGGAAATTCTCCTTGGCCATGCCTACCAGCTTATATTTCTTCTTATCGCTGACGATCTCCACCCAGTGATTCTCGAGAAGCTTGACCTTGATCTCGCCTTCGGGAAGCAGGCGCACGAGTTCGAGAAGTTTCTTGGCAGGAATGGTCCCAGCGCCTTCTTTCTTGATCTTGGCTTCGCACGACGTGCGAATGCTCAGCTCGAGGTCGGTCGCCGTGATTGTCAACTGGCTCCCCTTGGCCTCCACCAGCAGATTCGACAAAATGGGAATTGTGGTCTTGCGCTCGACGACTCCTTGCGTCGTTGAGAGTTCATTCAACAGCGCGGACTTTGTGACGCTGAATTCCATCGCTTGATGTTCCTCGCGTGCCGTTCCGGGTGAGGTCATTATGAAGTTTACCTTCGACTAGAAGGGCATTAACGCCCTCCGTAGCCTAATTTCTACCGCTGCGGTACTGTACTCGCTTTTTGATAAAGTATAAAGTCCGCTGCATACTCCGGCGCTGTTGAAATAGGTGGGAAACACTGCTGTTCCTCCCCCCCACTCGGCACCAAAATGCAATCATCACAACAAGATGTTTTTGAAATTATAAAGCTTGTTGTTGTGATGAGCGCTGTGAATCTGTGGAAACCTCACAAACTCCAATAGCACACGCAGTTTGCGGAGTTGAGTTGCAAGTGGCGTTTTGTGAGAATCTCGGGAAACAGAGCCCTATGGGCCAGCCCGCCGCGAATTTCAGAATTTGGTCCGCTCCTATCAACATATTTTCCGTACCTTTTTCAAGCCTTCTCCACAGGACACGAATACAGGATCACCAGCGAATCTTGGATCAGAAAAGCACGGTGCGCAACAATTGCGGAACGAAAGCGCGAAAAGGCCAAGCGGGAGGAGCGGCTTGCGTTTCGGAATCAAAGAAGCGTGCGAAAAATCAGCCGGCTACTGCAATGCGTCCATCAGCCGCGTGATGGTGCGGTTCAGGTCTTTGTCGGACCGCCGCAACTCTTCGATTTTGTTGATCGAATGCAGCACCGTCGTATGGTGCTTGCCGCCGAATTGCCGGCCGATCTCCGGAAGCGAAGCGGTGGTGAGTTGCTTGACGATATACATGGCCACCTGGCGCGGAAAGGCGATCGCACGCGTGTTACTGCGGACCTTGAGATCCTGCTCCCGCAGGTTGAAGTGCTCGCTGACGCGCTTCTGGATCAGGTCGATGGTGACGCGCTTTTCCTGAGAAGCAATGATGTTCCGCAGCACCTGCTGCGCTGTCGCCAGCGAAACCGTCGCGCCCGTCAGCGAGGCGTAAGCCATCAACCGCGTCAAAGCGCCTTCGAGCTCTCGCACGTTGGACTTGATGGCTCGCGCGATGTATTCCGCCACGTCGTCCGGCAGGCTGAAGCGGTCGTTCTCCGCCTTTTTCTGCAGAATGGCGATCTTGGTCTCGAGGTCCGGCGGCTGGATGTCCGCAATCAATCCCCATTCAAACCGCGACCGCAGCCGCTCTTCGATGGAGTTGATGTCCTTCGGCAGGCAGTCCGAGGAAATGACGATCTGTTTCTGTTGTTCGTAGAGTGCGTTGAAGGTATGAAAAAACTCCTCCTGGGTCCGCTCTTTCCCGGCGATGAACTGGATATCGTCGACCAGCAGGACATCCACGGTATGGAAACGGTCGCGGAAACTGATCATGCGGTCAAAACGCAGCGAATTGATGACTTCAATGGTGAATTTTTCCGCGCTGACGTAGCTCAGCCGCATCGCCGGATTGCGCTTCTTGATGGTGTGACCGATGGCGTGCATCAAATGCGTCTTGCCCATGCCCACGCCGCCGTAGAGGAACAGCGGGTTGTACGCTTTCGAAGGCTGCTCGGCCACGGCGCGCGAAGCGGCATGCGCGAATTCGTTGGACTTGCCGACGACAAACGAATCGAACGTGTAGCGCGTGTTGAGCTGGTGGTCGCTGCTCTCAAAATCCAGCCTTGCTTGTTTCACACTGGAGACCACCGGTGCCGGCTGGACCGGTTCCTCCTCGGTGCACACGTATTGCACCTTCATGTTCGGCGTGCCGACCTCATGAAAGACGGCCTTAACGATTTCGCCGTAAGTGCGCGTCAAGACCTGCCGGAAGACGGCGGTGGGGATCTGGACATAGAGGGTGTCGCCCTCGGCCCGGTTCAGCCTCGTCGGCTGGAACCAAGTCGTGTAGGTGTTGATGCTGACCCGGGATTTTACCCGATCGAGAAATTTGTCCCAGGAATTCACAGCTTCGCGCTCGCGCCCCACTTGAGTTGCAGTCGTCATCGGAAGAGAATAGAAAACCCTGTGCTATTTCCACAGATGTGAAAAAGCTGTGGAAAACAGGTCCATTTGTGTCTTTCTTCAGGCTTCGGGATTCTTGCCCGCGCCGGAACGCTCTACTTCGCCCCTGTCGCTCCGCGCGCGGCCCGTCTGGAATTGTCGGCCCACGTACCGCCGCTATGAGTCAGCGCGGGATTGTCTCTGATTGGCGCGTAGGGAGCAAGAGAAAAATAGGAGAAGGCATTCACCGGTGTTCACACTCCATGCACAGTTTTTCCACAAGCATTTCGTTCGTATAACTTGATTGGTTGACGGTGGTTTTTGCGGCATTTGTGAATATATTTTCACGCGTCGCGCGAACCTCGCACGGAACACGCGTAAATTTGCCTGAGGAAAACTTCGTTTATTGCGGACTTTTTTTATCGGGCCGGGCGAATTCGTAGATGCCGAGCGGGTCGTTACCGATGATCAGGCGGTCCTTCTCCACGAGAATGGTGTTGGCTTCGAGCCGGGCGCCTTGTGGAGTGTAGATTTTATAGGTCGCGCGCCGGTTTCCCTCCTTATCGAAATGCAGCAGCATGTTGTACAACGCGATCCAGACCTCCCCATTTGTCCGGTCGACGCCCACCGCGGTAAGAATGCGCTTGAACGAAGGTTGTTGGCCCTTGCTTTCCTGGCGCTCGATCTCCTTGCGGGCGGCCTGCGCTGCGGGCATGGCCTCCAGAGCGGTGTACTGTACGTCCTGTCCCGCATAGCCCAAGCGGTCATATTGCCTCACCGTCGGCTCCGGCATGTAAGCAAACGCGTAGTAGAGATGCCCCAGAGCGTCCGTGGCAAGCTGCCCGATGTTCAGATAACGGTTCAACTCCTCGCGCGCCGCAAGCGGCTCCGGATCGCCGAACTCGCGCACGTCCCTGCCGTTTTTGTCGAAAACGGTCACTAAATGCGGCTCCCGAAGGGTACCCACGGCAATTTCGCTTTCGGGCAGCGCCGCAACAGAAATCGGGGCCTTTATGGAAATCGAACGGAGCAGCGTGCCGTCGGCGGAGAAAACCTGTATGAGGTTTGCACCACGGTCCGCGACGTAAATCTTTCCGTCGGCAGCGCCGTCGCAGTCCTCGCCGAAAGTGATCAATGCGTGGCCGGTCTTGGCGCCGGCATCGGCTCCGGGAAGTTCGCCGATAGAAAGAACCTGCTTGCCCTGTGCGTCGAACACCAGCAAGCCGGGCGCCGGCGAGGCCAGAATGTACAACCGTCCATCCGCGCCCCGCTTCACCGAGCGCAGCCCGGGGCCTACGCCCGGGAATATCCGCTGTCTGGCGGTAAGATCGTCTTCGTCCTGAGCAGCCGCACTCCCAGCGGCGCACATCAGCAGACACATCACCGCAAGAACTCTCACGATTGGGCCCACCCTCTGTCGCATGATTCCTCAGATTACTACGGACGTGCGCAGGTTGCCCCGCGTTGTAGCCGCGTGCCGTGACGATTAATCAATACGGAAGCGCAGGCGTTCGATGGAGCGGGCGCGGAGGCGGCCGGCGGCATTGCGCGGGCCTTCGTCGTCGGTTTCGATCAAGACGCAATTCATCTGCAGGTTGCCGGAAGCCACCTCGAACCGCGCCGGCAAGCCATTGAGAAATTTCGTGATAATGCCGTTGCGGTCCATTCCGATGACACCGCCATGCGGCCCGGTCATTCCCACGTCCGTGATATAAGCCGTGCCTTGCGGCAAAACGTGTTCATCGGCGGTAGTCACGTGCGTGTGCGTGCCGACGACCGCGGTCACACGGCCGTCCAGATACCAGCCCATGGCGATCTTCTCGCTGGTGGTTTCCGCATGCATGTCCACAAACACGAAGGAGACATCTTCTGGAATTTTCGCGAGTTCGCTGTCGGCTTTCCGGAAAGGGTCGTCAATCGGAGTCATGAACACGCGCCCCTGCAAATTCAGCACGGCGTACTTCACGCCATTCTTGGCCGTTCCGGCATAGAGCCCGCCGCCAGGATTGCCTTCGGGAAAATTTGCCGGGCGCAGCAGCCGCGGCTCGTGCGGCAGGTATTCCAGGATCTCTTTGCGGTCCCAGCTGTGATTTCCGCCGGTGAGCACATCGATTCCCATTTTCAGGAGTTCTTCCGCCAGCCTCGGGGTGATCCCGAATCCCGACGCCGAATTCTCGCCGTTGGCAATCACCAAATCGATTTGCCGCTGCGCAACAATGTCCGCGAGACGATCGTGAACGATCTGCCGTCCCGGCGAGCCGACGATGTCTCCTACGAAAAGTACGCGCATGAAGGCAGTTGTCAGTAGTCAGTTCTCAGTGTTCAGTGGGAAAGGCAGAGCCCTGCTTGCAATATTGCCTCCGCCGGAGAACGGTCCACATTCTCTCCCACAAAGAATCTTCTCGCCTTCAGATACTGCTTCTTCGTTTTCAGCGATAAATTGGGTTTGTAAAGTTTCATCTTGAACTGACGACTGAATACTGACGACGGAAAACTGAGCACTGAAAACTACAATGGAGCGGACCGCTTGGCCGTGGAGAGCTAGGCCGTGAACCTCTGAAATAGTAGGGCGCCACGAGCCAGCCGTTAGGCTTTCCTGCCCCGCTCGCGCGTCTGCCATCCTCGCCACTCGACGGGACGCGCCAGCGGGACAGGCCGTGCACACAGGCTGTCTATCCGCAGCACCTCAGAGATTCGTCATTGGTTCAAACAGCTTTCGCTCCCGCACCTGCTTCGAAGAACCGCTCCATTCCCATTGTAGCCTCCGCGCCAAGGGGCGTCCAACCGTCGTGGCGCCCCGTCGCCAAAAGGTTTAACTCCGCCAAACACGACGAGCGGAGGTAGAATCACTGACAGCAATAGGGGGAAGCGTCATGCGAAAACAATTGCGGTCCAACTCTGCCTTCGGGCTGCTCTTCTTTATTCTTGCTCTGCAGCCCGCAGCGCTTCGAGCGGATAGCTTGTCCGCCGGCCCGCCCGAACAGCTTGGCAAAGTGAATTTCCCGACGAGTTGCACCGCGGAAGTGCAACCCACGATCGAAAAGGGCGTCGCGCTCCTGCACTCGTTCCAATACACGGAATCCGAGAAAACTTTTGCCGAGGCAGCCACCCGCGAACCGAAGTGCGCCATAGCGTACTGGGGCAAGGCGATGGCGCTGTTCCATCAACTCTGGGATTTTCCGAATGAGAAGACCTTGAAAGAGGGCCGCAAAGACATCGGGAAAGCGCAAAAACTCCATTTGAACAATCCGCGGGAACAAGGTCTTATCAACTCCGCCGCCGCTTTCTATCAGAAAAAATCCAAGATGACCCATCCCGAGCGTACGCAGGCCTACTCCTCAGCACTTGAGAAATTTCACGCGCAATCTCAGGACGATGTAGAATTCAGCGCATTCTATGCGCTCTCTCTCGTTTCGCTGGCAGACGAAGACGTGGATACCACTGCAAATCTCCAGAAAGCTATTTCCATTCTTGATCCCCTGCTTGAGCAGCATCGCGACCATCCGGGCGTGGCTCACTATTTGATACATGCCGCCGATCGTCCCGAATTCGCAGCCCAGGGCCTTGAGGCCGCCCGCCGGTATGCGGCCATTGCGCCAGACTCCGCCCACGCCTTGCACATGCCTTCGCACATCTTCGTGCGCCTCGGTCTCTGGCAGGATTCCATCACTTCGAATATTGCCGCGACGGCTTCCGCCGCTCACGCCGCGGAAAGGCACATGGCCGAGTTCCACTACCAGACCCATGCCATCGACTTCTTGAGCTATTCGTATCTGCAGAGCGGCCAGGAGACCAAAGCGCGCGAACTCATCGAGCACAGCAATCACGTCGTTGGGGCGAGTGATGAAGATAAAGCCGATCATCGCGCCCATCTTGCCGCGCGGACTACGCTCGAATTACGCCGCTGGCAAGAAGCCGCCGCTTTGCCGGTTCCAGCGATTCGCAAGAATTGGCAGGACACCACGTTTTGGGCGCGCGCTATCGGCGAAGCGCGCAGTGGCGACGTGACCGGCGCGGAATCCGACGTCAAGGAACTTGCGCAGCTCGTCGCCGACCGCGAGGAGCGCTCGAAGAAGCGCGGCTACACGGTCTCCACGGAAAAGGCCACCGATTTACGCGAAGCCGAAGCCTGGCTGTCCTTCGCCAAGGGAAAATCCGACGAAGCTCTTCAAGAATTGCGCGCCGGGGCCGACCGTCAGGACAAAGATGGCGGCGAATCCGTCGGCATCCCCGCCCGCGAAATGCTCGCGGATATGCTCGTGGAACTCAAGCGCCCCGCCGATGCCCTCGCCGAATACAAAACCGTCTTGAAAAACTCACCGAACCGCTTCGACGGCCTTCTGGGAGCCGCACGCTCCGCGCAAGCAACCGGCGACACGGGTGGAGCCCAGTCGTTTTACGCCAAACTTGCACAAGTCTGCGGCGCGGGCGCCGATCGGCCCGAGCTCGCCGAGGCGAAAACCTACCTCGCGCAGAAGTAGCGCGCCCTTTCCGGTCGGGAAAACTTCTTGGATGGAAGCGCGCGGGCCGGAATCTCCGGCCCGCCTGCTATCTGGCATTTGTTTAGAAGTGGAAGCCTAGCTCCGCCGTATACGCCCGCGGCGTGACAAAGTGTGTTCCGCTGAATGTGGACAGGAAGTTGTACAGCGCGGTTTTGTTCGTGAGGTTGATAGCTGTGAGGCGCAGGCTCCACTTGTAGTGATCGCCGTGAAGCAAATTGTCGTCCCCCACGCTCATATCAAACAGGTTGCGCGGTTTGACGCGCGAGGGGTTGTGGTCCACGTCGAATGTCGCGCCTGCGATATTAAGCAGCTTTGCGCCTTGCGGTGTACCGGCCGGGCAAGTGGTAATCCGATTCGTAGGGGTCGCCACGTTCGAGCCGCAGAAGAGCCCAATGGCCGCCTGCTGCGCCGCATCAAGAAAGCCCGCGGCATCCTGGAAATTATCAAGATTTGGGTTGCTGGCCACCAGACCGCTGTCGTAGCGCCAGTTGAAACCGATCCACGGCAGGGTCTTCCAAGGCTGGTACTGAAAATGTGTGGTCTGATTGAAGGCCTGGTCGTGGTCGATACGAAATACTTCTCCACCCGTGATGCTGGCGCCCAGCCCGCCGATCTGTGGCGGGAAATAGCGCGCCCGAACGTGCGCAAGCACTGCGAGTGCCGTGAAGCCATGAAAATTGGGCATGCTCACGCGCACGGAAGGCCCGTCAATCTTCGAGTTCTTCCAGGCGATCGGGAAGAAGATCGGCGTGTTGCCGAACGTGGAGAAGTCATAGGCGTTGTGCGTGTATTTCCACAAATAGTCCGCGTCCACCACCAGGTACTTTCCAAAAGCCTGCTGAAAGCCGGCGTTGAACTGATTGCGCTGGCCGGACCGAATCGGCGCTTGTAAGTTCGCGCCGCCGATGACGTCGACAATGACCGGGTTACTCGCTCCCAGGCTCGCCAAAATCAAGTTCTCGTTGAACGGGGTCTCCAGAATGCGCGAATAAGAGACGCGTAGAACGGAGCTTGTCTTTTTGACGTTGTAGGCAAAGCCCACTCGCGGCTCCGGCTGCCAATCATGAACGATTCCGCGGTACAGATCGCCGCGCAGTCCCAGATTAAAAGCCCAATTGCCCACGTTGATGGTGTCTTGAAGGTAGAGCCCGAGCTCCTTGATATCCGCGCGGCCACGGAACGGAAAAAGCGTGCTTTGTGTGCTCGCACAGCTATCCTGCGCCTGCGCCGCCGCCGTTAGAACGGGGCGCGTCAGGTCGAAGCAACCGAGGGCCGGTATGAAAGCGGGCACGGTAGCCCTAATATCAGTGCCGTCGTTCGGCTCAAGTGTACCTGTGCAGTTGCCCTGGAAAGTCGGCGTGGTACTTGTGAACGGACTCGCATCGGCTGTATTCAAACAAACGGCGTTGAAGGCCGGATCGGTGATTCCGAAGTTGAAATTCTCGGTCAGGAAAGTGTGCTGAAACGTGGCGCCTGCTTTGACGTTGTGTTTGCCCTTCACATAAGACACGTCCGAGCGAAGGCCCGCGTTGGTCAATTTTCGCTGCTGATTGAGCGTCGCCGAGGAACCGCCAGGAATGAGTCCTGTGCCGTCCGCAAACACGTTTCCGCTCGGGTAGTAGTTAAAGCGATCCTGACGGACAAAACCGCCGAAGGTAAACAGCGTCGTAGTGCTGATCAGCCGGGTCCACACCGGCGCGATGTTAAACGTCTTGATTTGAGCACGCTGATCTTGCGCCGGCAGCGGAGCCCCCGTGAGAGGGTCGTTCACTCCAATGTTCAAGTTATCAATCGTATTCGGCGTCTGAAACCATGAACGCGTGTACTGGAAATTGGTGTGGATCGAATCCACGCTGGTTACGTTGTAGTCTACTCGGTCAAATAGATTTTCCTCATTGCCCTTGTCGTGGATGGCGTGGAGTTCCGGTGGGTCGAGAAACCGGCTGCTGTTCAATCCGTTCGCCGCGATAAAGTTTCCCCACTTCTGGCCGCCAAAGGCCAGCCGGAAGCCTCCGGTGACTGAGCCAAAGCTGCCATAAGAGCTGTATATCGTTCCTTTCGGCTTGGTCACCCCGAGGCCCGATTGCGTTGTCACCTTAATCACCAGGCTCGTCTTGCCGCCGTATTCGGCCGGTGGCCCTCCGGAGACTGCTTCCAGCGACTGAATGGAATCCAGCGGAATCTGGTTCGAGAAGACCTTGCTTTGCTGATCGGTGATGGGCTGGCCATCCACGGAGAAAGAATTTTCGGCGTGATCGCCGAGCCCGTGGAACAGGCCATTCGAGTCTGCCACCACGCCTGGCGTCGCCAGCGTCACCAGCGAACTCACCGAAGACGACTGGCTTTCCAGTGGCATCCTGTCTGTCAGCGCCGTGTCTACGTCCGTATGAAAGCTGGGGTCATTCTCCACCATGTCGCCACCATTCGCTTCGACCGTGATGCTGGTTGCCGCCGTTCCGACCTTCAGCCCGATCGGTATGCTGACAGGCACGCTGGAGCGCACATCCACATCCTGTGTAGACGAGGCAAACCCGGGTGCCGTGACCACCAGGTGGTAAGGATTGAACGGTACGTTTGAAAAGCGAAAGGTTCCGTCGCTCCCGGTGGTCGTCTCCCGCTGATAACCGGTCACGGGAAAGTTGATTTCGACCTTCGCGCCGGCAACCACTCCGCCGGAGGAATCCTTTACCACTCCATCTATCGATCCAGCATTGCCCAACTGCGCTTTCGCTGGCCCAGCCATCAACAACAGAACAAACCCCAAAACAAATACCGCGCAGATGCTCAAGTGCTTCAACATTTTTTCTCCATCCCTTTGAGGGGGCTAATGTGTTGCTTGTGTGGATAGAGGCCGCCGGAAAAATGGCGGTGACGCTGGCTTTCCATTAAGCCGGCGCACGGAAATACACTTCAAGTCAGGGGTGAGGAATCAGGCGATGGGAGGTGCGCGCCCGGCGCGATGCAGAGAAAAGGAATCGCTCGGCGCTGCATGCTGCGGCAGCGAAGAATACCAGGTGACGATCTGAGTGGTGCTGATGAGGTCCAGCCGGGCAGCCGCCAGCGCGGGCATATGCAGTGCCTGGCAGATATGGCAGACGGTGTCGGGCCCATTCGTATGTTGGTGGAAGAGAGAGCCGCCCGCGGCAAAATAAAGCAGCGCCACGCAGGCCAGCAGCGCCAGAGTGCGGCGCACATCTCTTCGTCCGAAAATAGCTTCCTGCGGATCCATCTATCTATCTACACTTTACCTTAGCACTTTTGACGCCCGAAAGCCCCGATTGGTTGCAAACAGACACCCCAGGAAGTAAATCGTTTTCTTGACCCCGCAACCATTCTTGCCTAAGCTCCGTCTTAGTAAGCACATGCAGGCCAAGTCTCACCGCATTCGCATTTTGGCGTTGCTCCTCGGGGTCATCTTCCTGGGGGCGCAGTTCCACTTTTGCGCCGACTGGACGACCGCGCCGTCCGCCTCGCACATTTGCCCGGTTTGCTCGACAACGGGCTCGGTCGTCGCCGCGCAATCGGCCAACTTTGCCTTCGTGCCGGTCACGAGTCGGCTGGAAGTCGCTCCTTTGGTTGTTTGGGTATCCTCAGCAGTTCCGCGCGCCACCTCTCCCCGCGCCCCTCCTGCCCTGTAGTCTTCTGGTTTCTCCCTTGGTTGTGTCCGCCTTTCCTGCAACAAAGGCTCAATATCATAGAACTCCAGGAGTAATGTCATGAAACGATTTGCCGTTCTGTCCGCCCTGCTTCTGTTCTCCGCAATTGCGCACGCTCAGGACGCGACTTCTGTACCAATTAAGCGCGACGTTTCCCCGGCAAACACGGAAGACGCCCGCATGAAAGCGCTCGAAGCACAAGTCCGCACGCTGGCTGGAGAAGTAGCACTCCTGCGCAGCGAGCTAAGGGAACTTCGCGAAACGAAATCACCGGAACCACCTTCCGGCCCGCAAGTTCTGCTAGCCTCCGCGCATCCCGAGCCGGGTATGCTGCCCTCCTCTCCTGCCCCGGCCGCTGCCCAGGCCGTGCAAACACAGACTTTCGGAGGTGCGTCGGGCAACGCAAAACTCCTCAATCCGGACATCAGCCTGATCGGCGATTTCATTGGCACCGCGGGCCACAATAACGTCTCGCCAGGACGTTCGCTGGAGATGCACGAATCGGAGGTGGGTCTTCAAGCCATCATTGATCCTTATGCGCGCGCCGATGCCTTCATCTCCTTCGGCGAGACAGGCGTAAACGTCGAAGAGGCTTACGTCACCTTTACTTCGCTCCCCGCAGGCCTGTTGCTCAAGGTCGGTAAGAAGCGTGCTGACTTTGGGAAGGTCAACACCATTCACAATCACGCCTTGCCGTTCATCGACCGGCCGCTCGTCACCAACAATTTAGTCGGCGGCGAGGACGGCATCGACGATGCCGGCTTCTTCCTCTCGCGTTTTCTGCCCGCGCCTAAGGACTGGTTCCTCGAAGGAAGTGCGGAGGTATTGCGCGGTGATTCTGCGGATGTCTTCCAGGCCAGCCGCCGCCAGGATGTCAGCGTCGTCGGCCACCTGCGCGCCTATCGCGACCTGTCCGAATCCACCAACCTCGATCTCGGCGTGTCCTACGCGCGCGGCCACAACAACAACGGCTCGAACTTTCTGACTAATCTGTATAGCGGAGACGCGACACTCCGCTGGAAGCCGCTGCGCCGCGCTATCTACAATTCCTTCTTGTTCCGCACCGAGCTCTTCTGGAGCGCGCGTGACCAGCTCTCTCTTGCGGTCCCGACTCTTTTTCAGACGCAACATGCTTTTGGCATGTACTCCTACGCGGAATACCGCGTCAATCGCCGCTGGACCGTCGGCGGACGCTTCGACCGCAGCGGCCACGCCACCGATGCCCGTCTGACGGATACCGGCTTTTCCGGTATCCTGACTTATTGGCCGAGCGAGTTTAGCCAGATCCGTGGGCAGTACCGCTTCGGTCATCTGGCGACCGGTCCAGCCGATTTCTCGAATGCCAATGAAATTCTTTTCCAGTTTCTTTTTGTGATGGGCGCGCACGGCGCTCACCCGTTTTAAGACGTTCCAGGAGATCTCGATGCCACGCTTATTGACAAAGACTTGTTTCACCGCGATCGCCTTGGCCTTGGCGCTCTTGTTCACTCTGCTCTCTCCGGTCACGGGGCGCGCGGACAGCAAGATTCGCATCATGACTGCCACCACCGACCTGGCCTCCCTCGCGCAGGAAATTGGCGGCGACAAAGTGGACGTTGAATCCGTCGCTCGCGGCTATCAAGATCCGCACTTCGTCGATCCCAAGCCGAGTTTTCTTCTCAAGCTCTCCAAGGCCGAGCTGCTCATCGTCGTCGGCCTCGAACTCGAGATCGGCTGGCTGCCCCCGCTCATCACGCAGTCCAGCAATCCGAGGATTCAGGTCGGCGCGCCGGGTTATTTCGACGCCTCCCGATTTGCCAAAATCCTGGAGCTCCCCACCGGCCAGGTGACCCGCGCGGAAGGCGACGTCCATCCTCTCGGGAACCCGCACTACTGGCTGGACCCGGATAACGGCCTGCGCATCGCCAAGGGCATCCAGACCAAACTCAGCGAGATGCGCCCCAACGATGCTGCTTATTTCGGGCAGCGCTACGATGCCTTTGAGCAGCGGCTCAAGCAATCCGACCAGCAGTGGCAGGCGCAGATGAAGCCCTACGCCGGCCGCAAAGTCGTTACCTATCACCGCTCCTGGCCGAATTTCGCCGAACATTTCGGCCTCAACGTCGTCGGTTACGTCGAGCCGCGTCCCGGAATTCCTCCAAGCCCCCAACACACTGTAGAGTTGATCGGTCTGATGAAGCGCGACGGTGTGAAGGTCATCATGGTCGAGCCGTACTTCGACCTGAAGACGCCCAATTCCATCGCTCGCGACACCGGTGCGGTAGTCGTCGTCCTGATGCCCTCGGTCGGCGGCGAAAAAGAGATCACCGACTACTTCAAGCTGTTCGACTACGACATCGCCAAGCTCAAGAAGGCGTTTGACGAGACTCACTAGGAGAGTATTCGATGGAGATTCTTCCGTTTCTAATTTTGCCTTTCTTGGCGAGCCTGATCCTGACCGGCATCCATTCCTATCTTGGCGTGCATGTCGTCGAGCGAGGCGTCATTTTCGTGGACCTCGCTCTCGCGCAGATCGCTGCGCTCGGCGCCATCGTAGCCATTATCGCGGGGATGGACCCGCATGGCCGCGGCTCCTACTGGATCAGCCTCGGCTTCACGTTTCTCGGCGCCGCCATTTTCGCCTTTGCGCGTACCCGCCGAGGCCATATTCCGCAGGAAGCCTTCATCGGCATCGCTTACGCCGTGGCCTCCGCCATGGCCATTCTCCTGATGAGCAAGGCCACCGGCGAGACCGAGCATCTCAAGGACATGCTTGTCGGCAATATTCTCGCCGTCTCCCGGCCCGAGGTGATCAAGACCGCTGTGCTCTACAGCGTTATCGGCCTCTTTCACTTCATCTTCCGCAAAAAATTCCTGCTCATCTCCATGAACCACGACAAGGCCGAGCAATCCGGACTCAACGTCCGCTTCTGGGATTTTCTCTTCTACGCTTCTTTCGGATTTGTCGTCACTTCGTCGGTGGCTATCGCCGGCGTCCTGCTCGTTTTCTGTTATCTCATCGTCCCCAGCGTTGGCGCCATGCTCTTTGCCGACCGCATCGGTCCACGCCTCGCCATCGGCTGGACCATGGGTACTCTGGTCTCCGCGCTGGGCGTCTATCTCAGCGTCCAGCTGGACACCCCCACGGGCGCCACCATCGTCGTCACGTTTGGGGGCGTCCTAATCGTAATGTTTCTATTGCATCTCGTCCTGCACCACGGCCGCTCCGCCCGCGAATTGAAAGGTGGCGTTTCGGCTCGCCGCGAGCTTGAAACGGCCACTTCCCCGTCTCAGGAAGCGTAGTTTCTCGAGCTGAGGCAGGATCGTCACTCGCTGGTTTCTGTTTTCTTCCGGGAACTTATCTGTGCAGTGTGTGGGGGCGCTGAACCTGTCCCGACCTTGTCGAGAGCGCGTCCTTCTGTCCCACAATTCAACACAATGTGCTTGTAGGGCCCGCCTTCTGAGGCGGGCCGCTCTTCTTGCTATTGTTTCGCAGGCTGCGCCGTCGGCGGCAAAATTCCGTTCAATCGCAGATAAATGGCCTGCGTCGCATAGTGGTCGGTCCAGCTTCCGCCCAGCGCCACAAGCGCGCCTCCCCGCGACATCGGCCGGTTGCCGAACAGCACGAACTGCTCCCCCAGTTTCGAATCATCCACGTTCGCCAGCGCCGTGGTGCAAAACGCAAACGAATCCTTAATCGCCGCCACCAGCTTGTCCTTCGGGTCCGTCTCCGCAATCTTCACCTCCGGCGCCGCCTGCCCGGAGATCTTCGCGCAGAACGTATTGTTCGATTGCGCGATGTGCATCATCAGGTGCCCGAAGGAATTCATCTCCGGCGAAGGCTTGAAGCTGTATTTCTCCGCCGGCATCGCTTCGGCCGCCGCCGTCATGTTCTTCCCGTATCGCGCCACTCCCGCTTTCACAAACGTGCTCACGGGATTCGCCACCGGCGACATGTCCGGCGGCGCCGCTGCCGCTCCGGTGGGCGGCGCACTTGCCGCTGGTGCCGCCTGCTGTGCCCCCGCAACTCCCGCCCCCATCAACATCGTTACCGCCACAAGAAAACTCGCATGCATTCTCATCACTGGCTCCTTCTCCGGACTCTCCGTCGTAAGAATACTCCCGGGTTTGTTTCTAGGAAAGGTTTTGCAGCAGCCTGCCCCAGAAACCGTCTTCGTGTCGTGCCCTCATAGCTGCGCCAGTCTAGGTCCGATCCAATTTTTTGTCACTAGTTGCTGAGAATCTCCATCCGTGCGAAAGTTCGAGTGCCACATTGCCAACGGAGCCATGTCCGTCTCCCTTGAAAACTCGAAGCTCATTTACCACGCGCTCAAGTCTTGCGGCATCCGTCTGCTTTCCGCGCTCCCGGAAACCTGGCTGGTCCACCTGATTCAAATTGCCGAGGGCGATCCGGAAGTGACTCTTGTGCGCCTGGCCAAGGAAGAGGAGGGCGTCGGCCTGTCCGCGGGTGCGCACTTTGCCGGCGTGAAGTCCGCGATGCTGATGCAGAACCACGGATTTCTCGCTGCCATCAATGGCATCGTCTCCTTCGCCCACCTTTACAAAGTCCCCCTCCTGATGCTCATCACCTATCGCGGTTCGTTTGGCGAGCGTGACCCCTGGCAGACGCAGGGCGGCAACGTCACCGAGCCTCTTCTTCGCGCCATGAACATTCCCTATTCTTTTCTCGACGCCCCCGCATACGTGGAAAAGCGCATCCGGCAAGCCCACACCCTCGCCGAGAGCAGTCTTCAGCCCGTTGCTCTGCTCCTGACGCGTGACCTGATGTGGGTGGAATGATGTGGGAGAAATGATGCTCCGCGCCGACTGTCTCCGCTCCATCTGCTGAGCTGCAGTCGCTCGGCCATCGTCCTAATTTTTTCTACCTGCAGCACGCCATGGGACTCGCCTCTTCCACTGGTTTGGGCCTCGCTCTCTGCCTGCCCCATCAGAAGGTCGTGGTCTTCGATGGCGATGGCTCCCTGCTGATGAACCTCGGCACCTTGAGCACACTTGCGCGTTACCAGCCGAAAAATTTGGTCCACGTCGTTTTTGACAATGAGAGCTTGCTTTCCGTCGGAGGATTTCCCACGGCCACGAGCACCGGGACGGACTTGGAAGGCATCGCGCGCGCCGCGGGCATCCCCCGGGCTTGCACGGTGCGCACGGTTGAGGAATTCAAAGCTGCAACCCGCCAGGCCATCCTGGGCGATGAATTGCAGACAATCGTTGCCAAGGTCGAACCGGTCGGCCCGAAAGCTTTCGTCACCGACCTGGGCCTGCTCGAAAACCGTTTTCAGTTCCGCCGCTACATCCAATCGCTCGCCGCAAAATCTCACTGAAGCGTCCCCGTTGTTCTTCTTCACCTATTCTGGGCATACTCTCCGTTGCTTGTTCAGGAGGTCTTCATGCCCGGAGTCCTGCTCCAACTCGTCGAAGAACTAAATGCCGGCCGCCTCCGCGTGGTGGACCTCACTCTGCCGCTAAGTCCTGCCACGCCCCTGCTGCCGCTCCCTCCGCAGTGGAACAACACGCCGCCCTTCTCCCTCCGCGAATTGTCCCGTTACGATGAACGCGGTCCGGCATGGTATTGGAACGCCTTCGAGACTGGCGAGCACACCGGAACACATTTCGATGCCCCCGTGCATTGGGTCAGTGGCAAGGACTTGCCGGATTCCACGGTGGATCGTATCGCGCCGAAGAAATTCATCGGCCCGGCGTGCGTCATTGACGTAACGAAAGACGTGGAGAGAAATGCGGATTTTCTGCTGACCTCCGGGCATATCCGGCAATGGGAAGCAGGGCACGGCCGATCCCGCGCAATACATCAACCTCAAGGACGACGGGCCGCACACCCCGGGCTGGGCCAAGGAGTGCTCGGAATTTTTGGCCGCGGAGCGCGATGTTCTGGGCGTGGGAGTCGAAACAATAGGAACCGACGCCGGCCAGGCCGCCAAGTTTGACCCGCCGTTCTCAAACCACTACGTCATGCACGGAAGCGGAAAGTTTGGCCTCGCCAGCCTTTGCAATCTCGATCAGTTGCCCCCCACCGGCGCCGTGGTCATCGCCGCCCCCC
>WNFS01001551.1_pt1 | contig 17268 bp, 16 predicted proteins | sample 5400141 | NCBI WGS metagenome assembly WNFS01 (sample SAMN13153358, study PRJNA577476) | soil metagenome | isolation source: 60 cm saprolite under Madrone tree | place: USA:California | collected 2016-06-14
AACGCGTCCCAGAGGATTGCGACGATTAACGCGATGCCGGGAATTATGGCCAGAAGCCTCATAGTGAATTCGTCCAGGTTCAGATCAGCCACGAATCGTGAGTGCGCCACGACGAGATGTTATCGTTGAATTGATCTTTAGCAAATGTTTCCGGCGTCCCGCCGCATTTTGTCGACACAAACGGCTGCGCTACTCTAGTTCGGAAGCCATTCCAAATTCATATGCGTTCCTTAATTATTCACGGCCACTTCTATCAACCGCCACGCGAGAATCCGTGGACCGGAAGGATCGATCCGGAGCCTGACGCCGCACCCTTTCACGATTGGAACGAGCGCATTCATGCTGAGTGTTATGGGCCGAACAGTGCTGTTCGCATCGTCGATCCGCTTAACGGTGAACGAATAATCAACAACTACCGCAACATCAGTTTTGATTTTGGGCCCACGCTGTTTTCATGGATCGAGCGGCAACATCCGGCAACGTATGCAAGCATCCTTGCTGCGGATGCCGACAGCCTGATGCGTTTTAACTGGCACGGCAATGCGATCGCACAAGCTTACAATCACGCGATCCTGCCTTTGTGCAATGAACGCGACCGGCTGACGCAAATTCGTTGGGGCCTGGCCGATTTTCGTTATCGCTTTGGCCGTGAACCCGAAGCGATGTGGCTTCCGGAAACTGCATGTAACGACGATGTGCTCGACTCGCTTATCGACCACCGGCTGAGATATGTGATTCTAGCGCCGCAACAGGCCGCGCGCATTCGCGACAGCAGACAAGCACCGGCGAGTTGGCAAGAAGTTGCGAAAAACAGCATCGACACCAGCATTCCCTACCTTCGTTACCATCGAAACGGTTCGGGAAAATCGTTGGCAGTCTTTTTCTACGATGCTGATATCGCGCATGTGATCGCATTTGAACATGCACTTTCTTCAAGTGCGGCACTGGCGGAGCGTATCGCCGGGCGGCCGGGGTCAGATGAGATGGTCAATGTCGCGACGGATGGCGAGAGTTATGGACATCATCATAAGTTCGGCGATCTCGGTTTGGCCCACTTGACGGAAACGGCCGCGCCCAAGCGCGGATTTCGCGTAACCAACTACGGCGAGTATCTGCACCAGCAGCCACCGAGCGTCGAAGTGGAAATAGACAACGGTCCGGCCGGTGAAGGCAGTTCATGGAGCTGTATTCACGGCGTGAGCCGCTGGACCAGCGACTGTGGTTGTCACACAGGTGGCGGTGAAAATTGGAACCAGTCGTGGCGAAAACCTTTGCGCGCGGCGCTCGACTTTTTGCGCGCTGAAGCCGCGCGAACTTTTGAAGCAACGCGCGGGGAGTTGTTCATCGATCCCTGGGCCGCGCGGGATGACTCGATAAAACTGGTATTGGAGCAACTCGAATCGCACGAAATGTTTTTGCAGCAGCATGCGCCACGGCAATTGAATCGCGAACAGGAACAGAGAGCGCTGGCATTTTTGGAAGTGCAGCGCAATGCACTGTTGATGTTTACTAGTTGCGGCTGGTTCTTCAACGATATTGGCGGCATTGAGCCAATTCAGATTTTGAAATACGCCTGTCGCGTCATCGAGTTGTTGCGCGATCTGAAACTTCCTTCGCCGCGGCAGCGCTTTCTGGAAATTCTGGCGGAAGCGAAAAGCAATCGCCCCGAACTGGGCAACGGCGCCGATATCTACCGCCGCCTGGTTGAACCTTCCAATCCTTCGTTTGATCCAGCTCGCGAGACATTGGCGCAAGTGCCGGCATGACGAAAAAAGCTTCCAGCAAAACTAAGCGACCGAAGAAGGCGGCAGACGCGCCTCGTCGCGTTTCGCGGAAGCGCGCGCCAGTGGCGCCGGCTGCGATCCAATCAGTGCCACCAACAATCGGCGCACTCGATCTTCATTTGTTTGCGGAAGGAAAGCACGAACACATCTACGAAAAGCTGGGCGCGCATCTTGTCACTCACAATGGCCTCAAGGGCGTTTCGTTTGCGGTTTGGGCGCCAAACGCGCAACGCGCCAGTGTGGTCGGCGATTTCAATGGCTGGGACGGATCGCGCAATTCGATGAGTCGATTGGACGAGTCCAGCGTCTGGGAAGTCTTCATCCCCGGACTCGCGGCCGGTGAACTTTACAAATACGAAATCCAATCACCCGGCCTTCCCGTTTTTCTAAAGGCCGATCCTTATGCGTCATATGCGCAAGAGCCGCCCAATACGTCTTCAGTCGTATATAAATCGAAGTATCGATTTCGCGATGCGCCCTGGATGAGGAAGCGCACGACGGCGGAACACTTTCGCCGGCCGCTGGCGATTTATGAAGTACATTTCGGATCGTGGCGGCGCGTGGCAGAAGAAAACAATCGTCCGCTGAATTATCGAGAAATGGCTGAGCCGCTCGCGAAGTATGTTCGCGAGATGGGCTTCACCCATGTTGAGTTCTTGCCGCTCAAGGAATTTCCCTATGGACCATCGTGGGGTTATCAGGTCAGTAATTATTACGCACCGTCAGCGCGCTATGGCACGCCCGATGATTTGCGTTATTTGATCGATTATCTACATCGAAAAAGCATTGGCGTGATTATGGACTGGGTGCCGGCGCACTTTCCCAAAGATGCATTCACGCTCGGACGTTTCGATGGTTCAGCTTTGTACGAACATCTCGATCCGCGCAAAGGCGAGCATCCGGATTGGGGAACCTACATTTTCAACTACGGGCGCAACGAAGTGCGAAACTTCCTGATCGCGAACGCGCTCTATTGGTTTCGTGAGTTTCATATTGACGGGCTGCGCGTCGACGCGGTCGCCTCGATGCTTTATCTCGATTACAGCCGCAACGAAGGCGAATGGGTTCCGAATCAGTTTGGCGGGCGCGAAAATCTCGAGGCGCTGGCGTTCCTGAAAGAGCTGAATGAAGTAACACATCGCGAGTGTCCCGGCACGATCATGATTGCGGAAGAATCAACTGCGTGGCCCATGGTTAGCCATCCGACATACACGGGCGGGCTTGGGTTCGACTTTAAGTGGAACATGGGCTGGATGCATGACACGCTTAAATACTTTCAGACCGATCCACTTTTTCGCGCCGGTAATCACAACGCGTTGACGTTTGGTCTGATCTATGCGTGGAGCGAAAACTTTATCCTGCCACTGTCGCATGATGAAGTGGTCCACATGAAGGGCTCACTGTTGAATAAGATGCCGGGGAATGTCGCGCAGAAATTTGCGAACCTGCGCGCGCTTTACGCCTACATGTGGGCGCATCCGGGCAAGAAGTTGCTGTTCATGGGTGGCGAGTTTGGCCAGTGGCGCGAATGGACGGAAACGGAAAGCCTCGATTGGCACCTAATTGACGATCCGCCGCACGCAGGCGTGCAAAGCTTGCTGCGCGATCTTAATCGGATTTATCGCAAGCACGAATGTTTGTGGGAAGCTGATGGCGAACCTGCCGGCTTCGCCTGGATTGATGTCGATAATGCATCGCAAAACGTGATCGCCTTTCGGCGTATTTCACCTTCGACCGGCGCAGAAATTGTCTGTGTCTATAACTTCTCGGCCGTAACGATTGAAAGTTATCGATTGGGATTGCCGCGAGCGGGGAAGTACAAACAGTTGTTGAATAGTGATTCTGAAGACTACGGTGGCGACCGTAAGGGTCCTGCAAAACGGATCGCGGCTGAAGCGATTCCGAATCATGGTCTTGAGTACTCGGCTGTAATTACCTTGCCGCCGCTGGCTGGGTTGTGGTTCGAAGCGCCGCCTTCAGGGAAATAATCAAGGTGAGAATTGTCGGCGGCGCGTCCCTCGTTGATGCGCCTTGTTAATCTTTGGCTTTTTGCTAACACTGATCCGCGCCCAAGACCCTTGCCTTTCAACTTCGTCAATGGTCTCCTTGTGGGTCGTGCGCCATTCAGGATCTTCTGCCTGCTCAATTATTAATTCCAAGCGCTTCTCAAACTCATCACGCGTCAACACATCTTTGCCGAGCCATACCTGGGCGAAAGTCCCTTTCGGTCCCTTGATCGCTATGTAAATACCGGCATCCCGTCTTGTCCCTGTTTTTTTTGAGGCAATAAACTTGTCGTAGGCTGTCCAGAGCAACCCAGCTATTGAGGCTACCGCGGCCGCGGAGTTCAATAGCAAATAGAAATCTAGGGCGGCTGCCCGACCGGCTTGCGGTCGCAAAGTATAAGTCTCGAAATCTGAACCCTTCTTGGCAATGAATTCATAGATCTTTGCAGCGTCAATACCTGTGCAATTAGCGCACGATATCCCGACAGCTATTCGACTTTCCTCGTTGTTTTTTTTGATTGGCGCTGCCGCAAGCTGTTTCCGCAGACGTTTTGCGTAAGGGTTCTTTATTGCTTTCGAAAAGTCGTAGTTCTTTCTCATGGTCATACTCGCCTTTTATATTGCGCTTGCTCCGCGCGGTTCGCTTTTCGTGCGGAAATAATGCGGATGATGTCGTCGGATTTTCGATAACAATGGCAGACTACGAGCATTCGCATCTGAGCACTTACGCCGAGCATAATGAAACGATCCTCGCTAACGGAGTGCTCATTGTCGGGTAGCAACAAGGCCTCTTCATCAAGAAACACAGTTTTGGCTTCTTCGAATGAGACTCTGTGTTTGCGCAGATTGGCAGATGCCTTCTGTAGATCCCATTCGAAGCGAAGCGACTTCACTCTTCCAAGCTACCGAGAGCAAAGCTTTGCTGCAACGTGGCACTCGATCCTGGTTCCTCTTCGCTACTGCAAAAAATCTGGCAACGGCTGGATGGGCCGGCTCATTCCTACTTTCGCAGGCGCCGCCTGACTTCCTCCCAGGGAATCGCCCCGTCAGGATCAGCATCCGCTGCGGCCAGCCGGCGTTTCAATTCCTCGCGGTGCCAGTCCGGGATTGGCAACTCTTCGAGCGTATCCGGGATGCTATCCCAAAGTACGCTTATCCGGTCCAGGCGCTCGGCAATACTAAGTTGATTGATAGCGACATCTGATAAGGATTGCGCCATAACGATCCTCCGTTCCTGAATTCACATCGCAAGTATACCAAACGCTTATGCCGGGCGGGATCCAGAAGGGCGTCTTACGGCAAGTTGAAAGTTCACAAGGAACCTTTCATTGTGTATCTTCGCTCAACATGATTGACTGGTCCGAAATCCGAAAACAGTTTCCGGTAACCGAGAACTCCGTTTACTTGAACACGGCCGCAGCTGGTCCATTGCCCCGCGCTACCAGCGATGCTGCGTCTGACTACTATCGCCTGATGATGAACGATGGCGACATTCACTGGGACGAGTGGTTGGCGAAGCGCGAAGAGGTTAGACGCAAAGTCGCAGCGTTTATTAACGCCGAACCGGATGAAGTTGCGCTGACAACAAACACTTCAAGCGGGATGAACGTGATCATCGACGCGCTGGAGAATCACGGTGAAGTCATCTCCTGCGATCTCGAGTTTCCCGTTTCCACTTTGCCGTGGATGAACCGGCGCATTCCCATTCATCTGGTTAAAGCAATCGAAGGTCAAGTCCAAACTCAGGATATCCGCGACGCCATGAACGTGCGCACCGGAGTGATTTGTTTGAGCCACGTGCAATTCTCCAACGGCTTCCGCAGCGACTTGGAAGAATTAGGAAATGCAAAAGGTGGGCATGCCTTCGTAGTAAATGCTGCCCAGTCGGTGGGAGCTTTTGCGATCGATGTAAAGCGCATGAAGATCGATGCGCTCTGTGCCACTGGCCACAAATGGCTGCTGTCAGGCTATGGCAGCGGTTTCGTTTACCTGTCGCGGGAACTACTGGCGCGTTCAAAGCCGCACGCGATTGGCTGGCTCAGCCTGCAGGACCCTTTTACGATGCGTAACGATGAAGCACATTTGAGACACGATGCTGCTGCGCGTGCGGAAATCGGTTGTCCCCATTACGCCGGCATTTTTGCACTGGGCGCATCGGTAGATCTGCTGAGCAATATTGGCATCGAGAATATTGAGGAGCGCGCGCTCGCACTGAATCGTGATCTGACTAATCGGTTGATCGATTCTGGTTGGGAAGTGCTGTCTCCGATCAGCAATGAGCGAACGCGCTCGGCAGAGACGCTGGTTGCCGCCAACGAACCCGGTCAATTGGTTGCAAAACTCGCGAGCCAAAAAATAATCGTGACGGAAAAGCCGCAGGGAATTCGGGTGGCAACAGATTTCTTCAACAATGAAGCGGATATTGACCGTTTGCTTGAAGCTCTGTCACGCGACCATTGACACCGTTGCTGTTGGAGTTTGTCTATCCCATTTTATTAGCACCGTCGCTTTAGCGCGGTGGCACACTAACCTACACGACCCGAAACCGTTTAAACGGTTTCCCGTTCCGAGCCTCCAAAGATCACCGGGCTAAAGCCACGGTGCTAATGAGAAAGAGAATGAAGTTTCAAACTGTACCAGGAAGTCTAACGTCTAGCTTTCTTCTTCTTTGGCGACCTCGGAAGCCCACCTTTTTTGCCACTGCTACCTTCGCTCCCAAAATACTTGCGCGCGATCTTAATGAACGTTTCCATAATCGGCGACTCGTAACCGCCGATGTGTTTTGCTACTCCGAGTTCCCAATTTATTTGCGCGCCTTCGATCCACCATCTTATTAGCCGGCCTTTTGCGACTGCATCGCTAACTGATTGCAGCGGAACAATTCCCACGCCCATATCTTCTTCCACCATGCGGCGAATTGCAGCTTGCCGGCTAAGTTCCATCGACACCTGAGGCGATACCCCCGCCTGCGCGAAAAACTGATCGATCAATCGCCTCGTGTTCCCACCGCGCTCGCCGAGGATCAGCTTTTCTCCAGCCAGAGTGTAGGCGCTAACTGTCTTTTGTTTTGCCAGCCGGTGACGCGGCGACGCGATGGCCACCAGTTGGTCCTGGCTGAGCCGCTCGGTGTGTATGCCGCGGGCCTCGACTGGTAAGGATACAAACGCCAGTTCCAACTCGCCGTTGAGGAGCTGGTGGACCAGCGCGTCGCTGGTCCCTGAAATCAAACTTATGTTTGCGCCTGCATGTTGCTTTCGCACTTCTTTCAAAAGTCTCGGCAAGGCGTCGGTCGTGACCACCGCCGAGGCGCTGCCGATCCGCAAACGCCCGCGCTGTGTTCCCGCCAACTCCGCCACTTCGTCGACGGCCGCATCGTGATCGCGCAGGATGTGTCGCGCTCGCTGCAGCAATTGCTCGCCTGCTTCCGTCAACACCACTCGGCGCGGAGCGCGCACAAACAGTTTGGCGCCCAACTCAGTTTCCAATTGCCGGATCTGCATGCTGATCGCAGCTTGCGTAACGTGAACTTGCTGCGCAGCCGCGGTGAATGTGCCCGTGTCGGCAATTGCAACAAAGGCCCTTAGTTGTCGTATCTCCATGCGCTCCTCCAGTATCAGGCATTGTTATTGTAATAATAAAATCTTTTAGTTTCCATTATGGCTGGGCGTTTTTTAGAATTACTACGGCGCAACTTTTTCGCCGCTGCTTATGACTAGCAAAAACCCACTGCCTTTTCTGAAGGACCGCTATCCGACTTCGCGGCGAGCGGTAGTTGGTGTGGACGGCGGCGGAACAAAAACCCACGCCGTAATTCTCGATCTCAACTTGAATTTACTGGGCGAAGGACGCGCCGGGCCGTCGAACCCGTTGCGCGTTGGTGTGGTAAAGGCAGCAGCAGCAGTTCGCGAGGCGGTAGACAAAGCCTGCGACGCGGCGCGTTTGCGGCGAACAGATCTTGTCGCTGCCGAAGTTGGTCTCGCCGGCGTGCGACGTCTCGAGTTGCGAGCGCGCATGTATGAGGCGCTCAAGAACATCAGCAATGGCGTGGTCGTGGTGCTTGGTGACGCTGAAATCGCACTGCATGGGGTAACGGAAGGTGAACCGGGATTGATCGTAATTGCCGGCACTGGATCGATCTGCTGTGGCAGCAACGCTCGTGGCAAACAGGCTTGCGCCGGCGGTTGGGGGCCGCTTGCGGGTGACGAAGGTGGCGGCGCGTGGATTGCGCGGCGCGGGTTGCGCGCGATCGCGCATGCTGCCGACGGCAGAGGGCCAGCTACTTCACTCAGCGACGCGGCCTGCAGTTACTTTCACGTGACCAATCCGGACGATCTATCGACGGCGATCTACGCGCCTTCGATTACCAACGAGTGCCTTGCCGGGTTTGGCAAGTTTGTGATCCAGGCTGCGAGAGCAAAAGATCGAGTAGCGCGCGAAATTCTAATTGAAGCAGGCAAAGAACTCGGCTTGGCTGCCAACGCGGTAATTCGTAACCTGAAATTGGAGCGCGAAACTTTTCCGGTCGGTTATGTTGGCGGCGTGTTTGCCTCGAGTGGCGAACTAGTGCTGTCACACTTACGTGCTGCGATACTGAAAACAGCTCCGCGCGCTCATTTAACGCGGCCAAAATTTCCGCCGGCGATCGCAGCAGCAAGAATGGCGCGCGCTCATCTCAACAATTTAGCGCTTGCCGTTTGAGCCTCGGAATCACATGACTTCAGATAACTCTGCTGAGCTGCCAATCACGGAACAGGAAAATCCAAACACGCTCAACTTGAGCGAGTTGCCGCTGGCGGACATCGTGCGTTTGATGAACGAGGAGGACAACCTGGTCGCGCCGGCAGTACGTCTCGTCTTACCCGCGGTCGAAAAAGCAACTGAAGGAATCGTAGGCAGGCTGAGCAAAGGCGGCAGACTGTTTTATATCGGCACGGGAACTTCGGGCCGCCTGGGTGTGCTCGATGCCGCTGAATGTCCGCCGACATTCGGAGTTGCTCCCGAACTGGTCCAGGCGGTCATCGCCGGTGGTTACGAAGCTTGCTACCGCGCCGTGGAAGCTTCGGAAGATGACTCGGACGCGGGCAGTAATGATTTGCGCCGGCGCGGTTTCACGAAAGACGACGCGTTGGTCGGCGTCGCCGCTTCCGGTAGAACCTCATACACGGTAGGTGCGATCAAGTATGCGCGCGAGCTCGGTGCATTCACCGTGGCCGTGACATGTGTTCCCGAATCGCCAATCGCAAAAGCAGCGGAGATTAGTATTGTGCCGGTGGTGGGACCAGAAGTTATCGCCGGCTCGACCAGACTGAAAGCCGGCACTGCACAGAAAATGGTGCTCAACATGTTATCTACGGCAACGTTAGTTAAGCTGGGTTATGTTACCGGCAACCGCATGACGAATTTACAAACTCGCAATGCCAAACTACGCGAGCGGGCAGTAAGAATCATCGTGGCTGAAACCGGACTTACTGAAGAGGCGGCGAAGGAAAAATTGGCAGCGGCGGCAGGCGATCTGCGAACGGCTTTAGTTATTTCAAAGACTGGTTGCACGTTGCGCGTGGCGAAAGACGCCTTAAAAGCTTCAAACGGAGTGGTGCAGAAAGCTATTGCGCAACTCGAGCGCGGCCGGCATTCCAATTAATCGCGGGTTGCGGCTGATGAAGGTTTCGCTAGTCACGCTTTACGTCAGCAGCTATAATCGGCGGCAAAATTCGGCGACCACTTTCGGAGGAACACATGACAATCGCGAACGATTCGTTAACCAGCTCGACGTTTGAAAGCGACTTACTTGCGGCCGTAATGCAGCATTCAATGCTCAAGCATCCATTCTACGTTGCCTGGAGCGAAGGCAAGTTAAGCAAAGAGATTTTGCAGGAGTACGCAAAACAGTACTACGCGCACGTTCGCGCTTTCCCAACATATGTCAGCGCCGTGCACTCGCATTGCGACGATCTCGAAACTCGGCAAATGTTGCTCGAGAATTTGATCGAAGAAGAGCAGGGTGAGGAGAATCATCCTGAATTGTGGTTGCGGTTCGCCGAGAGTTTGGGTGTGACGCGCGATGAAGTCAGGAATGCCGAGTTGTTGCCAACGACGAAAAATTCAGTGGCGCGTTTGAAACAACTTACACAGAGCGTTGACTACCGCGAAGGTCTGGCGGCGCTTTACGCGTACGAAACTCAGATTCCGGAAGTGGCAAAAACGAAACGAGCCGGCTTAAAAGAGTTTTATGGAATCGCTGACGAACGCGCTGTGTCGTTCTTTCGCGTGCATGAGTCGATTGATCTGCTTCACAAAGAAGTCGAACAGCGCATTCTCTCTCAAGAGTGCTCGACGGCAGCCGATAAAGAGCGTGTCACCGCGGCCGCGAGTGCGGGCGCCCAGGCGCTCTGGGTATTTCTCGACGGCGTTACCGAAGCTTATTTAGCGCCGGCGCTGGCGTGAGATTAGATTGCTAATTACTTTAATCGGCGCGCGTCTGGCCTGTTAAGTTCGCTTGTAAATCAAATTCGGGATTTCCTGACGTAACAATAATCCAAAGTCAACGCGTTTTTTGTGGAGCCGTAAGCTCGCGGGCTACACTTGTGCCGCGAGGCTTTTGCTCTGCGATTGAAAGACGTAACATCGTTTTGCTGTGTAGGGTATCGAAGTGATCTTGATTGATGCACTCGAGCCCGCAAATGCTAGTTATTGATAACACGCTCTCAATTTCTTGAAGCCGTCCAACTCAAACAAAACGCTGCTGCAAAATGCACGTATCGTCCTTCCCGAGGGCCTGACTCAGAAGTCCGACCTGCTCATTGAGAACGGGAGAATCAAGAGCGTCAGTGATTCAGAAATCGACACGTCGTCTGCGAGTGTTGAGGCCATTGATCTTGCCGGGTGCACGCTCTTTCCCGGTTTCATCGACGTGCACATTCACGGGGCCGCAGGCGTGGACACGATGGACGCCGACGCTGCTGGCCTGCGCCGCATCTCCGAATTTCTTGCTGCGCAAGGCGTGACTGCGTGGTTACCTACACTGGTGCCGGCGCCGGAAGCGGACTACCAACGTGCCGTCGCTACGATTGAAACCGCGATGACATCGATTGAGGGCGCGCAGATCTTGGGCGTTCATTATGAAGGTCCTTTTGTAAGCTCGGCGCAGTGTGGCGCTTTACATTCGCAATACTTTCGCAGCTTCGCCCAACACGACGCACTCGATAGTTTGCCAACGCTGGCCAATACTGCGGCGTTGCACCTGATGACGCTCGCTCCGGAGATCGAAGGCGGCATCGAACTGGTTCATGAGTTGAAGCGGCGTGGTTGGATTGTTTCCATCGGACATACGCGCGCCGGATTTGCTGTGCTTGACGAAGCGCTTGCCGGCGGCGCGCGACACATGACTCACTTCATGAACGCGATGGCGCCCTTGCATCAGCGCGCCCCTGGGCCAGTTGGCTGGGGTCTGCTGCGCGACGAAGTAACCTGCGATGTGATCGCGGATGGCATTCATCTGAATCGTCAAACGCTGAAACTGATCCTGAAAACCAAAGGCGCGGAGCGTTTGCTGCTGATTAGCGATGCGATTGCCGCCGCCGGTCTGGGTGATGGTGATTATCAAATTTGGGGTGAATCAATTTCTGTAAAGCATGGCCAAGCGCGCAACCAGCGCGGCAACATTGCCGGCTCCGTAATCACTTTGCGCGACGCAATCCGTACGATGGGATCACTTGGCGTTTCTGAAGTTGATCTGGCGCGTATGGCTGCAACTAATCCAGCAAAGTTTCTGGGAATCGACCACGACTGTGGCTCAATCGAAGCAGGGAAGCGAGCGGACCTGGTAGCGTTGGACGCTGACAGGAACATAATTTTGGCGCTGGTTAACGGCGCGGTTGCAGTATCGCCTGCCTGACTGCACACCGGCAGAATCCATTTTCTCGGACGAAAGGTTTTCGCTGTTTGTTGTTGCGCGACGGCTGCGGTTTGATACATAGTTAGCGCATCGACGTTCATTGCTTATTTAGGCGGATCGTCTTTCGTTCTCTGGCTGCTCCTGCAGCAGGCGTCTCCCCGGAAAAATTGTTAGCTAAGATACCTTACAGGTTATGCACTTGACGCCTGGCATTTCGAAAACTGCGACAATGTGCGTTTTGCTGTGCGCGCTCGTTTGTGCACCCATATTTGCGCAGACGCCGGAACGCGGCCGGCACGACCAGACAGATGTTTTGCGCGTGTACACCGAGCTCGTGCAAACAGATGTAATGGTTTTTGATAAGCAGGGCCGCTTCGTCGATGGCTTAAAAAAAGAAGACTTTGAACTGCGCATCGACGGCCAGCCCAAGCCGATCGATTTCTTTGAACGCATCACCGCCGGCAGCGCGAACGAAGAATCTCAGCTTGCGGCTGCACGCGGAACTGCCAATCGCACCGGCAATGCAAACCCCACTGCCCCGGTGCCGCTCGATCGCGGCCGGCCTATCTTCTTTTATCTTGACGATCTGCATCTCGACTTAGCCAGTCTAAAAGCCGGCAAGAAACTAATCAGCAATTTCATCGACAAGCAGATGGGCCAGAACGATGAGGTTGCGATTACGTCAGCCAGCGGCCAAATCGGCTTTCTACAACAACTGACGAATAACAAGACGGTGCTTCGCGCAGCGCTCGAGCGGCTCAATGCCCATCCTTATTTCGTGCGCGACATGGAGCGGCCGCCGATGACGGAATATCAGGCGCTGCTGATCGAATCGTTTGATCGGGACACGACGAGTTACTTTATCGATGAAACTATCAGACAAAACCTGGGAATGACTGCCGAGTCCGCGGAAATTGAAGTGCGCAATCGTGCACGCGTCATGTTGCAGCAAGCCGACAACGTGACAATGGCGACACTGGGAGGGCTTGACAGCCTGGTTCGTTCGGCAAACAAACTGCCAGGACGAAAGCTAATATTTTTTATCTCGGGTGGCTTCTTTCTTAATCCGCACGAAAACTCGATGAACCGCCTGCAGCGGATTACCAGCGCGGCGGCCAAAAGCGACGTGGTCATTTATTCGCTGGACGCGCGCGGATTGGTTAGTGGGTTGCCGGATGCCAGCAGTGATGCAGGCTTTGACGTTTCGGGCAGACTTGAGCACTCAAAGATGGGTGAACTCGCAGCCTCGCAGGATACTTTGAATGCTCTGGCCCGCGACACCGGCGGCAGAGCTGTCTTTAATACTAACGCGCTGGGCGTGGGTCTGACGCGCGCTCTGAAGGAAACGTCCGCCTATTATCTGCTGGCCTGGAAGCCGGAAGGCGAGACGCAACACGCCAGCAAGTTTCATCGCATCGAAGTGAAAGTTATCGGCCACCCGCAACTAACCGTGCAGGTCAGGCGGGGATTTTTCGACGTTGAGCCCGAGGTGGCCGCCGCGAAGCCGAGTAAAGCAAAACCGCCTGCGTCTGTGCCTGCTGCCAAAACTGAAGAGCCGGATCTGCGTCAGAAGTTGGGTACGACTTTTCCGGAACGCGCAATTCCAATTTCGTTGAACTTGAATTACGTCAACACATCAGACAAGGGCTGGATGCTGAGCACCATGATGGAAGTGCCCAGCTCTTTTCTTACTTTCGAAGACGTTGGCGGAAAACAAGTGGCGGCAGTCGACGTCGCGGGTGTTTTTTACAACGACCACGGTCAGACGGGCTCGTCATTCACCAAGCGCGTCACCGTTGAAACACAGGCTAGTGATGCTCCCGGACGTGGCGTAGTTAGATATTCTTATCAGATTTTTCTGCCGCCCGGTTTGTATCAGGTTCGGGTGGGAGCCAGAGATGCGAAGAGCGGCCGCATCGGCAGCGCGAACGGTTGGGTTGAAATTCCAAATCTGAAAGCGACTCAACTGGGCTTAAGCAGTGTGCTGGTTGGCGTCCGCCCATCGTCCGCGGTGAACACCACTTCCGAAACCAGCCAAACGCTGACGAGTTCGCTGGAGCTGAGCATCTCGCATCGCTTTCAACACAACAGTAACCTGCGCTTTGTAATTTTCATTTACAATGCGAGGCTCGCGCCGCCGCCTGAGTCTAAAGCGGACATCGCTCTGCAAGTGCAATTCATTCGCGACGATCAGCCGGTGGTCACTACTCCCTTGAAGAAGATACCAACTGAAGACATCGCCGACGTTTCGCGAGTACTCTACGCTGCTGAGATTCCCCTTGCGGGTCTGCCGGCTGGTCGTTACCTGATGCAGGTCACGATCATCGATCGCACTTCAAAACAGAGCGCTTCGCAACAGATACGCTTTGAAATCGAGTGAGACAGACAGTCTGGCCCATCGCTTGACTCAACCCTGGAAGCCAACCAAAGAACAACTCATCGCCGCTGCCGGCAAGACCGTTCGTGACGTGATCGCGCCGGGCTTGCGAGTTCTTTTTTGCGGCATCAATCCCGGACTCTACACTGCCGCTGTTGGCCATCATTTTGCGCGGCCAGGCAATCGTTTTTGGCCGGCGCTTTATGCGGCAGGCTTTACCGATCGTTTGCTGTCGCCATTCGATGAGCGCGAACTGCTGGCGCGCGGGTTTGGAATAACAAATGTAGTGATGCGAGCAACAGCGACCGCAGATCAACTCTTGCGCACAGAACTACTCGAAGGCGGAAAGCGTTTGGCAGCAAAAGTCAGGCGTTACCAGCCGGATTTTTTCGCGGTGCTTGGAGTGGGTGCGTATCGCGCTGCCTTTGGCGATCGAGACGCGGTCATTGGTGAACAGGAAAAGACTATCGACAAAACTCGCATCTGGGTTTTGCCAAATCCCAGCGGCCTCAACGCGCACTATCAACCAAAAGATCTGGCGCGGCTTTTTGCTGAATTGAAGCACGCAGTTGAGTTGACATAAGCCCACAGCGCCAAAGCGTGGCCTTTTGGAGTGCGGCGGCCTGGCGCCGCTTTGGCCATGCCACGAGTACCGCGCAATTTCGCGAGTAGCCTTCATCCAATTAAGATCGAGATCGTCCACGTCAAAGCGAAAGCACCGCCGGGCCGGCGCACTCCAAGGAGTTGAGTCGTGCTTACCTCTTGATCAAGACACTGAGGGCGCTCGCCATTTGCGGGTTGAGAGTCTTGAGAAGCTCATATTCCTGTCGTGCAGCAGCGTGATCGTTGACTGCCACAAAGGTAAGACCGAGGTTGTAATGTGCGGCGGCGAGTTGTGGCCGCAACTTCACAACTGTTTTGTAGGCTTCAATCGCTTCCGAGTAACGCTTGCCGTTGTACAGCGCTAGCCCCAAATTGAATTGCGCGGCTGCATTTGTCGGCTCAATCTCCGCAGCTTTCTTCAACGCTTCGGCGGCTTCGCTGTAATCCTTCAAACCGTTGTAAGCATTGCCGAGATTTTTGTAAGCGTTGGATAAAACTTCGTTTCTGTTTTGCAGTCCTTGCCTGTAAGCATCTCCCGTTTGACCAAGCAGCGTGATCGCGTGTTGACTTGCGTCGATGGCCTCCGGATAGCGCTCCGCATGTGCGTAAGCAAACGCTAGATTGTTGTAAATCTCTGCGTTGTTCGGGTCGTATACGAGGGCCTGCTTAAGCGCCTCGGCTGCTTCCGGGAAACGATTCAATTGCGCCAGCGAATAACTGAGCGGTTGATATGCATCGACGTAGTCTTTCTTCACCTTCAAAGCTTGCTGATAGGCGTTGACGGCATCCTGAAAACGGCCCTGATCGAGATACACATTGCCAAGACCGAGTTGTGCGCGTGCATCGTCCGGATCCTGTTTAGCGGCGAGTTTGTAGTTCAGTTCGGCTTCTGAGTAGCGCGGAGTGGGAGCACTGCGAGCCGCATTGGCTTTGGCGATCGCCTGCTCATGGACATTGACAGTGGGCCGAGTTCGCGCTCGCGCTCTATCAGAAGCTCTGCCACCACCGACCGCGCTTGGACCGCTGGCACCGTGGACCGGTGGGTTCTCCGGCTTGCGAAAAATCATTGCTGCGCCACCGGCCGGTTCGTTCGCTAGACTGCCGCCTCCTGCCTGGGCCAGTGCGTTAGTAGGCGCGACTGCCAGCGCGGTGAGAGCCAGGATGGCTAGACCATATTTCTTTCTCATTAATTCAAGACTCCTTGGACGAAGGGAAGGTTTCAGACCAACACGACAATAGGCCGACGGGTCATGATAGATCAAGATGGAAAGCCGCGCATTTTGGTTGGCTGTAGGATAGACATTCCTGTCTGTCCCTTTTCTGAACGTAGGACACATTCCTGTCTGTCCCTTACTCCGCCGTTACAAAGATGCTTGCATTTTACAAATCTTGCCTACCTTCTCGTTCAATTGATTTTTAGAAATTAGCCGGCAAGAATGCCCGTCTACTTATGTTCTACCGACGTCATCTTCCTCATTGGCAAAAACCCGGCAGTGCTCTTTTCATTACCTGGCGACTGCACGGTTCAATACCCGCGAGCAAACTTACTATTATTCTTAAAGAGAAAAACACTAACAGGAGATTCGTACTTTTCGATAATGAGTTGGATCGCGCAAGTTATGGACCAACCTGGCTCAAGGATCCGTCCCTGGCAAAAGTAGTGGTCGACGCACTTCACTACGGCGAAACGGAGCTCGATCTCTATCGGATGAGCGCGTATGTCTTGATGTCAAACCATGTTCACATTCTCATTTGGCCCAAAGTTCGGATGTCCCGCATAACAAAGGCAATCAAAGGCTACACGGCCCGCGAGTGCAATAAGTTGTTGGCTCGCACGGGAGAAAAATTCTGGCAGGATGAATCGTTTGACCACGCAGTGAGAAACGAGGAGCAGTTCTACCGAATTAAACGCTACATCGAACGGAATCCAGTGAAAGCGGGTTTGGTAAATGATGTGAAGAAGTGGCTATGGTCTAGTGCGTTCAGTGAATAGGAATTGAGCCAGGAAATGGACAGGCAGGAATGCCTGTCCTACGCCAGAACTGGGACAGGCAGGAATGCCTGTCCTATGCAAGAACTGGGACAGGCAGGAATGCCTGTCCTACGCCAGAACTGGGACAGGCAGGAATGCCTGTCCTATGCAAGAACTGGGACAGGCAGGAATGCCTGTCCTACGCAAGAACTGGGACAGGCAGGGAATGCCTGTCCTATGCAAGAACTGGGACAGGCAGGAATGCCTGTCCTATGCAAGAACTGGGACAGGCAGGAATGCCTGTCCTACGCCAGAACTGGGACAGGCAGTGCCTGTCCTATGCAAGAACTGGGACAGGCAGGAATGCCTGTCCTACGCAAGAACCGGGACAGGCAGGAATTCTGTCCTACTAGTTCAGATCATCGAGTTGCAGACCAACAGGCCGTGCGCCGGCCCCCTTCACACTATCAATCACCTGAACCACTTCGCCATAAGGAAATGAGCGCGGCGCTTTGATGAAAACTGTCTTTAGAATTCTTGCGTCTTCCGGCAGGTCGAAGCGTGAACGCATTTCATCGCTGTAAACGTGATTTCTGGTCCGTTCCTGAAAGAGAGAAGTTAGCGCCTTCCTT
>WNFS01003126.1_pt1 | contig 17247 bp, 19 predicted proteins | sample 5400141 | NCBI WGS metagenome assembly WNFS01 (sample SAMN13153358, study PRJNA577476) | soil metagenome | isolation source: 60 cm saprolite under Madrone tree | place: USA:California | collected 2016-06-14
AGTGCGGCGGATAGCCGCGTCACCAAGTATGAGCATCGCTTGCAGGAAGCTTTCAACTTCGATCGCCGAGAAGCCGCTATCTTTTGTGAATTGCTGCTCCGCGGCGCGCAGACCCCTGGCGAACTGCGCAGCCGCGCCGAGCGCATGCATCATTTCGATGATTTGAGCGAAGTGCAATCGGCGCTGCAGCGCTTGATGAACCGCGAACCCCCGCTGGTCAAGGTGCTCCCGAGACAGCCGGGCACGAAAGAATCCCGCTACATCCACCTATTGTCCGGAGAAGTAGAGCTTCCCACAGCATCACGAGTGGACGTACACCCGGCCGTGGCAAGCCGGCCGACCGATGATCGAAATCATCGCTTGGAGGCTGAAGTGACGGAACTACGCAGGGAAGTCGCGGATTTGAAGCAGCAATTCGCCGTGTTCCGAAAGCAGTTTGAATAGGATCGTTTACTGGGCCGGCGCAGTCGACGCCGCGAGCACGTCCAGTCCCGCCAGTTCCGCGCGCAAACGTGCCGCCTCGGCGCGGTACCTGTCCGCTTCCTTACGCAATTTCTGGACGCCAAGCGCGGGAACACTTGCGTCAGCCGGGCCCGGCTCGGCCAAACTTTCTTCGAGCCGCGCATCCATTTCCAAATCCACGATCTGCCGCTGCAAATTCGCGATCCGCACGCGCCGGGCAGCCTGCGTCTCGGCAGCCTGCTGAGCCGCGGTATTTGCTGCCTGCCATAACTCCGGGTCCACGGCCTGCAGGCGGTCCGAGAGCGCTCTCAAATTCTCCATCGCGGTCTTGTTTCCCTGGTCGGCCGCGGTGCGATACCACGCAAGCGCCTGCGCCGAATCCGATGGAATTCCCAGCCCATATTGGTTCATATACCCAAGCTGATTTTCCGCGTTGGAATTTCCTTGTCCCGCCGCTTTGTAATACCAGGTCTGCGCCTGTACGTAGTCCGTATCGACACCAAGCCCATGTTGGTACAAATAGCCGATATTTTCCTGCGCGTTGGGATTTCCCTGCGCCGCCGCCTTGTAATACCAATCCAGTGCCTGCACGTAATCCTGTTCTTCGCCCAGCCCCAATTGCGCCATGTAGCCCAACTGGTTCTGAGCGTTGGAGCACCCATGCTCCGCAGCGCGCTTGTACCATTCGCGCGCCTTCTCGTAATCGCGCGAGCCTAAGAAGCCGCGCTGATAGAAATAGCCGACCTCTTCCTCCGCATCCGGTTCTCCCTGCTCCGCAGCTTTGCGAAACAATTCCAATGCCTGCGAATAGTCTTGCCGCCCACCTTTGCCGGTTTCGTACAGCATTCCCAGGTTGAACTGCGCCAGCGCGTTGCCCTGCGCCGCCGCCTTACGGTACAAGGTCATTGCGCGACCATAGGATTGCGGCACGCCCAGCCCCTTTTCGTACATCATGCCGAGCCGGTTTTCCGCCGCCGCCAGTCCCTGCTCCGCGGCCTTTGCATACAGCGCGAGCGCCTTTTCATAGTCCTGGTGCACGCCTAGCCCGCGATAGTAGTGGTTTGCCAGCGTGAACTGAGCCGCGCTGTCGCCATCCTCAGCCGCCCCACGCAGCAGTGTCAGCTCGCTATCTCGGTCCTGCGCCCGCGCCGAAAGTACGCAGCCGAGTAACGTCGCCATTCCGACCACGGCAATGCCTCGCAACAATTTATCCCGCTTCAAGGTTAACCCCCCGAGTTTCAGCACAGTAATCGAGCACGACCGCCGTTTCCTGTCGGCGTAAACGCTGCAATATCAGCTACTTACAGGAGAGGGACGCCCGCGCCTAGCTCACACCGCTGCGCAGCCTACCGAGTCCGAAAGTAGCCGGCCATAGGACGCGAGTACCGATGTGGACCTCGTGTGTTCAAACCTGCAATTCTCGCGACAACGCAGCGCGGAGGTTGGACGATCATGCCCTGTGAGGAGTGTTAGGAAGGTCGAATTCGGGCGCAGAGCTAGGTAGAGTCGAGCCGTAACCCTCAGATAACCGGAGCGGTCACTCGTGCCGGAGCGCGATCAGCGGGTCCACGCGCGTCGCTTTCCGTGCCGGAACAAAACATGCCGTCATCGTGGCGGGCGCTGCGGACTTCCTGCGTATGCAAGCTTTTCCTATAGCTAGAGACGCTTCGGAACGCAAAGCGGTTTCTTATGTCGGGATATTTAAGCGAAGCGTAGGGTAGGGTATGCGGGCCCGGGAGCGGCGGGTTTGAGCGCCTATCTAAGCCGCTCTTCGATTCGATCCGGGAGCAGGAATGTTCGCTTGGCGAGTTCGGATTGCAGGGTCTCCGGCTGGTAATACTTTTTCAAGATATCTCGCTCGCGATCAAAGAGATCCGGATTGTCGGCAAGGAACTCGGACCAACTCCGTGGGTATCCGGTGCGCGCCATTCTCTCTTGAATCAGAAAAATGTAAGCCCAGGTCACCGTCTCGTTGTACAGCGTGGCCTTTCCATGGGCCTCCGCAAACCGTCTAATCGCCCTCGAGAAACGTTCCAGTGCCTGCAAAACCGGATATCGAGACAAATATAGAAAGGCTACCCGCACGTGCTCCTCGTGATGAAATGCCGTATTCGCCAGGGTGCAATCTTCAAACCCGCTTAGTAGTTCGTTGTCCGTCATGCGCGGCTTCCGATTCTTCGCCACTTCGGTAGGCCATGCTCACCAGCACGGCCATGCCATAAACAAGCAAGACGCCGACGTCTAATTCGCTATGCAAGACGTGCAATAGCGCGGCCAGAAAGAAAATTATCAGCAAGAGATAGCCGCCCAGCGTCATCGTGAACGGCACCAGGAATAAGGTTGCCGCTACTATTTCCGTCCATGCCAGCGCAGGGCGCGTCCATGGCGGCATGCCGGCCCTGGCGAAATCGCGTGCAGCCGATGGTTCAAAGGCAAGCCGCAAGGACTCGGCTATCAGAACCAGCCCGACAACCCACTGCAACCCGAAAACAGCTCTTCGCTTCGTTTGCGAATTCATTTTCGTTTCCTTCTCTCGGAAACCGCTGCTTTTGGCTTCGCCGCCTCAATCAAGCGATGGCTCGCGCTGCTGTCCAGATCCAACTCATAAAACTTCTTGAGATCCTTGATACGCTGCAGAGAATTCGCACCAAACGCGCACTTTCCCTCGAAGGCATGCAGGACGATGCCCTCGAGCAGGTCCCCCAGAGTCAGATCGTGGTACTCCGCTAGCGCCTTCAACACCTTGAGCAGCCGCTTCTCCATGCGCACACCGGTCTGCACCCGCTCTACGATTAGCTTCCGCTCTTCGCTCATCTGCCCCGCCTTTCGTCGTTGTTACCAATGTACATTGGTAACATAACGAAAGCAAGTTTTGGTTTATCCCACGTTTATCCCCCTTGATCTACACTCGGCTGTCTGTTCGGGGAAACATCAATTAGGGGGTTACACCGTGGACACACAAAACAGCAGGGCTCTCGTTCTCGCCGCCGTCCTTGTATTCGCGGGCTTAGTTGTCGCGCAGGAAAAGAAAATTAAGCGTTCGGATCTTCCTCCGGTGGTGGAAAAAACCGTCGCTGCGCAAAGCGCGGGCGCTACAGTTAAGGGTTTTTCCAAGGAGACGGAAAAAGGGCAAACCTATTACGAAGCGGAGATGATCGTCAATGGACACACGAAAGACATACTCATCGATGCCAATGGCGCGATCGTCGAAGTGGAAGAAGAAATCGCAATGGATGCGCTGCCCACAAAAGTAAAGGCGGTACGAAGCGCAAGTGACACGAGACGGCAAGAAATCAGAAGTCCAGGTTGGTCCAGACGGCAAACCGCTTGACCACGAAGAATAGCTTGCCGGGACGTCCTGCGCCGGCGCGAACGTAGCTCGGCGGCGATTCTCGCGGATGGTCTAGCCCGTTGCAGGTGTTTTCAGTGCTGCGCGGCGGCTACCGGCTGTGCGAACGTGACGTAGTGCCCGCCTGGCTCCTGGAAACCGACTTCGCGCATGCCGTAAAATGCCGTGCGCTCCGGTTGCACGATCTTTGAATTCTTCAGCGCGCTAAGCACGGCATCCAGATTGTCCACCTCGATATACAGAAAGGTTGGGCCTTTGCGCGTTTCGGCAAGGAGCGGCATATCTTCCGCAAGGCTCGCATAACTTTGATACATCACTTCGGTGCCTCCTTTTTGCAGCGCTACAAAGCCGATCTTATTCCCATGCGGAACTTCGATCGTCTTCGTAAACCCCAGCTTCTCCACCCAAAATGGCAACACCGGTTCAATTTCGTTCACGAACAAGACGGGCGTGATTCGTTTCACGTTCGCGTTCATAGCTGTCTTTTCCTCCGCATGAATTGGCTTCTGCAAATACAGAAATACGATTTAAGATCGTGGCAGTTACGAGACTAGCCGTACGATTTATGGAATCCTTCACTCGCGCGCACAGGAGGCGTCATGCTTCAAGCCGTTTGTAGTTTGCGATATCCGCCTTTATATCGAGGCGGGCAAGCACTTCCTGCGGGGTGTTTCATCACCGCGGCGCGCGCATTCTCGACGGCTTCCTGGCTCGCCCATTCCACCACCGTGACAAAGTTGAATTCTCCAGGACCGGAAGACTGCTCCAGGATGAGATCCTGCAGGAAGCCCGGTTGCGCCTTGAGCAGCGCGTGCGTGCGTCGCGCTCTTTCCAGAAACTCTTCCCGCGCACCAGTAGGAACGACGAACTTGTCCACGCGATAGACTGTCTCTGACATGTGATGTTCCCCCTATTCTTCTTGCATTCGACAGTAGTCTAAATTAGACTACTTGAATCTAGCCTCGCAGCGGTCACATTGTCAAGGAGGTTTTCTATGCGTCCTGATCCTCGCAGACTTTCGGATTTGATTTCGGTAGGCCCCGCCATGCTGCGCGATTTTGAAATTCTCGGCGTGCGCACTGTTTCGCAGCTCGCTCGACGAAATCCCGAGCGGCTGTATGAGTCGCTTTGCCGCGTCGCCCCGCAGCACCAGGACATCTGCTGTTTGGACGCGAGCAGCTCGCGACACGATGGCAGCACGGTAGCCGTGCGACAAAAGAAGCGACCCAACTTAACAACTCCGGACCTCGTGCTGCTCAGCCTGCTGGCGGAGCGCCCCATGCACGGCTACGAAGCGAACCTCGAGCTTGAGCGGCGCTGCATCCGCGACTGGGCCAACATTTCTCGCCCCCAGGTTTACTATTCGCTGGAAAAACTAGCCGCCGCCGGTTTCATTAGTAAGAAGCCGAGCAGCGAGCCTGCATCGGGGCCGGAGCGCGTCGTCTTTGCGACCACGCAACGCGGCCGCGCTGCGACTGCCCAGGCCCTGGAGCGCGAAGACTGGACCAATCAGCCCGATCGCCCCGTTTTCCCTACTTGGATCGCGCTTTCCTGGCTCGCGCGGCCGGGACTCTTCGAAGAACAGCTTCGACGGCGGCGCAAGTTCGTCGAACAGGAACTGGCGCGGGAGAAGGAGACCTTGCGCTCGATTTTAGCGGAAGTCGGCCACGCTCATCATGAAGCGGTGTGGATGGTCAGTTTGATGATTGAGCAATTTCGCACCGAGCTTAAGTGGCTGCGTAAGCTCGAGCGCGAGTTGCCGAAGCGTGCGCCGGCACGGCATCCTGCTTATGCGCAGGGCTCGCCCGAAGATTCCGGTAAATCGGCGTCAGTTTAGGCGGCCTTCGCCGACGAGCGGCAGAATGAGCGCCAGCCGCTTGGCAAGCAGACCGCCGTTGTGTTCTCCTAAATAGAGGCGCGATGATGCCACTGTTTCACAAGCAACGCTCGCGACGGCCTTCAGCTGTTGGCCTGAGCCTTCTTGTCGCAGCCCTGTTACCGGTCGCATGCACGGCCAGCCCCAAGCCCCAGCAAACCGGGAACGTGATTCGTTTCGTGCGCAATCCAGAGGCCGCTCCCGAATTCAAGCTGGACGGGCTCGATGGCAAATCTCTGACTCTCGCCGCCTCGCGCGGCAAAGTCGTGTTGCTCAATTTCTGGGCAACCTGGTGTGGCCCCTGCCAGGCAGAAATCCCGGATCTGATAGCTCTGCAGCAAAAGTATAAGGATCAGCTCCAGATCATCGGGCTAGTGGTAGATGAGGATGACGCCTCAATGGTGAAGAATGTCGTCGCCGAAACGCAGATCAACTATCCGGTGGCGATGGCCTCTAAGGAGGTCCGCACGCAGTATGGCGGCATCGCCGCGCTGCCCACCTCGTTTGTTCTCGATCCGCAGGGCCGCATCGTCCAAAAGCACCAGGGCCTGCGCGACCCTGCGCTTTACGAAACAGAAATCCGCGCCCTGCTTGGATTGCCGATCAACGCGCGCGTGGAGACGTTTGACGACACCGGTCAGATCTTTCTCGCGCATGCCGATCGCGCCAGTGAGCTTCCGGGTGTCGATTTCTCCGGGCTTACTCCCAAACAAAGGCAAATCGCTTTGCGCAAATTCAATGCCGAAGGCTGCACGTGCGGGTGCAAATTCACTTTGGCGCAGTGCCGCATTTACGACCCCGATTGCGCTACAAGCAAATCGCGAACCGCAAAGATTGTCGCCGACGTTTCCCGCGTAACCGCACACTAGGACACGACGGAGAAATCTGTAGCGATGGAAGCCCTCGCGTCTACATGACTTGCTCTCTTGCATCCTGTGCAAGCACAGAATACACTCGCGCCTAATTACGCCGTCATAGCTACACACGATCGCCACAACATTAGGAGGACGTGATGCAAAGCAATCGCAAGTCCGCGCTGAATCGAAGGGCAGGTTTTGCATTCCTGGTTCTTGCCGCTGCGGGATTGTTTACGGTCCGAGGCGCATTCTCCCAGGCTCCCGCGCAGCCTGCACGCCGCGCCATCCACCTTCCCGATGCCAATCCGCAGCTGCCGTTCAGTGACGGCGTTCTCGCCGGAAACACGCTCTACCTGGCAGGTCGCATCGGCTTGGATAAATCCGGCAAACCGCCGGCCGAAATCACGGACGAAGTCAAGATCCTGCTCGACCAAATCAAGGCCGTCCTGGAACAAGCGGGGATGACCATGGATGACCTCGTTTATGTGCAGATCGCATGCACGGACCTCTCGCTTTTCGACAAATTTAACGGCGTTTACCGCACTTATTTCACTACGAAGGACCTGCCGGCGCGCGAGTTTATTGGCGTAGCTTCGCTGCTGCGCGGCGGCCATTTTGAGCTCCAGGCGATTGCCGTTCGCCGCTGACCTGGCGCTGGCCTCCATCGCCCAATTGTAGTGACAAGACTACAGCGTACTCTTGAGCCATCCCGGAGGCATGCGTGTGAGCGCGGGAGTCATCTTGCGCGCCACGCCTGCCGCTTTTTGGTTCTTTCTTGCTTCTATTCCTTGGACAGGATTCCCTTGCGTGACCATATATGGTCTACGATTAGTGTCAGATTTCGACAGTAATGACCATTTATGGGCACCACGCACACGTTCAGCCTAGGACCTGAAATCCAGTAAACAATTGAAATATAAGATGTTATGCCATTAACAGAATTTTACCTCACGTGGAAACCGAAGTGCATCTAACCCAGCCAGAACCTCCGACACAATGTTTCGAGTGACTACCCAGAAGAAGCGCTTCAAGGTCCTCCTCACTATCGAGGGCAGGTTGGCGGGTGAATCCGTCTCCACGCTCGAGCATTGCTGGAAGGAGCTGCGCGCCGCTTCCCCAAGCGAGAAATTCAACGTGGACCTCTGTGGGGTCAGCTTTATTGATGCTGCCGGCAAGACGCTGCTGAAAGAGATTTATCGCCAAGGAGGACATTTAGTGGCGCAGGGATGCTTGAACCAGGAAACGGTCAAGGAAATCACTGGAGAAGCGGATCGACAGGGCGAGCAGGACAACAAAAAGCACACGAAGCGTTCGCACATTATCTTCTATATCGCCCTGTTCAGCTTGTTGATTGTTCCTGCTCTCACGCCGGCGCAAGAACAGCCGCAGTCGCAGCCAAGGCAAACCGCTCTCGCTGCGCAGGCGCCTACGGACGTGATGCGCTTGACGCTGGATCAAGCGGTGGGTCTCGCGCTGAAGCAGAATACGACAGCGCGCATCGCGGTCCTCGCGGCGGCGCAGAGCGAGCAAGACCAAAAGATCGCATTATCGGCGCTGCTGCCGCAAGCGGACCTCGGAGTCACCGCGCAATGGCAGCGTGTGAACGTTGTGGCGGAGTTCGGCGGCACCAGGTTATTTCCTGGAATACCCGGACACTTCGGGCCTTTCTCCATCTTTTCCGCGGGCCCTTCGGTCAGCGGACCTCTTCTCGATCTGACGCTATTCCGGCGCTACCAGGCCTCGCGCAGTTCGGCAAAGGCCAGCAGGGAAGACAGCCTTTCCACTCGCGAGCAGGTAATTCTGCTCGTCGTTTCGCAGTATATCGGGACATTGCGCTCCATGGCGGACGTCCAGGCTTCGCAATCGCGCGTGGACTTGGCGCAGGCGCTCTTCAACCAAGCCGCGGACTTGCAGAAAGAAGGAGTAGGCACGGGAATCGATACGCTGCGCGCCAATGTGGAGCTGCAGAACGAAAGCCAGCGCCTGCTGGAAGCGCAGGCCACACGCGAGACTTCGCTCTTCGGTCTGAGCCGCCTTTTGAACCTCGATCCCCGGCAGCAAATCGAGCTTGCCGATTCGCTGAGTTTCTTTGAAACGCCGCAGCCCGATGTGGAAACGAGCATCGAAGAAGGCTTGGCCGCGCGCCCCGAGTGGAAGTCGCTGCAGGAGCAAGTGCACGCCGCGGAACTGCAGAAGAAGGCGGCTTCCGCGTCGCGCCTGCCTTCCGTGCGCTTCAATGGAAATTGGGCGCAGCTCGGCACCGATCCTTCGTCGGTGATCCCCACATACACCTACGCGGGCACGGTCAGCGTGCCGCTATTCACTGGCGGCCGCATCCGCGCGGAAACGGTGCGTGCGGCTCTCGACATCCAGAGATTGCAGCAGCAGCAGGCCGATTTGCGCAACTCGATCGCGCTCGACGTGAAAACCGCGCTGATCAATTTGGATTCCGCGCGGAATCAAGTCCGCGTCGCCAATCTCGGCGTGCAGCTTTCCAAGGAAGAGGTGGATCAGGCCCGCGACCGCTTTAATGCCGGCGTGGCCAACAACATTGAAGTCATTCAAGCCCAGGATTCTCTGGCCCGCGCTAACGATAACCAGATTGCAGCGCTGTATCGCTTCAATCAGGCGCGTGCCGACCTAGCCCGCTCCATCGGTCAAATGGAAAAGGTTTACTCGAAGTAATACGAGGAGACGAATGAGCGTTGAGATCGAGGTGGGACTCGAAAATGCAACGAAGGTCAAGCGGGGGCCTCAGGAGGAAATATTTCTGGAGGAGCCGCCGAAGGGACTGAAGAGTCCCAAGGTGCGGGGCTTGCTCGTCGTTGGCGGATTGGTGCTGCTCGCGATAGCCGCCGGACTTCTTGTGTACTACCACAATCGCGAGACGACGGACGACGCGCAGGTGGATGGGCACATCACTCCGATCGCTTCCAAGATTTACGGGCGCGTCGCAGAAGTTTTGGTTACGGACAATCAGCCCGTGAAGGCCGGTCAAGTGCTGGTGAGGATTGATCCGCGCGATTATCAGGCCAACGTGGACCAGGCCAAGGCCGCTCTGGCACTCGCGGAAAGCGATGCAGCATCGGCCGGAGTAGATGTTCCCCGGACACGCGAGAACGTCGCCAGCGGCACCTCCAGCGCGGATGCGCAGTTGGCCGGCGCTGTAGCTGCTCTCGAGAGCGCTCAAGTTACCTACGACCAGGCGCGCACATCGGATCTCGCCTTTGCGCAAGCGAATATCGAGAAGAGTAAAGCGAATGCCGAGCTGGGGCAGGCCGATTTGGCGCGCTATAAGCCGTTGCTCGACAAAGGCGAAATTTCCAAGCAGCAGTACGACGCAGCGAAAGCCAATGCCGACGCGACAGCCAGCGCGCTGAGAGCGGATCAGGAAAAATTGGCGCAGGCACAGCGCGCGGTTGATATCGCCAGGGCACAGTTGGCCGCGGCGGGTGCTCGCGTAGAGCAAGGGAAAGCTGGCGTCGCTTCAGCCCACGCAGATGTGCGGCAAGTCAGCATGCGGACGTCGGACGCGCAGGGCAAAATCGCCAAAGTGCAGCAAGCTCGCGCGGTCCTGGCTGCGGCGGATTTGAATCTCAGCTACACCGAAATTGTCGCGCCGGTGGACGGCGTAGCCACACACAAGCAAGTCGAGCCCGGCCAAATCGTGCAGCAGGGTCAAGGGCTGCTCGTCGTCGTACCGCTGCAGGATGTTTGGGTAACCGCCAATTTCAAGGAGACGCAGCTTCGGAAAATGCGCGCAGGCCAAAAGGCCTACGTGGATGTCGATACCTACGGAAAGACATTTTCCGGTCACCTGGATTCCATCGCCGGCGCCACCGGCGCCGTATTGAGTCTGCTGCCGCCGGAAAATGCCACGGGCAATTACGTCAAGGTGGTGCAACGAATTCCCGTGAAGATCGTGCTCGATCCGATTCCGCCGGAAAAAGCAATCCTGCGGCCCGGAATGAATGTGAACGCGACGATTCTTACGGAATAACAACAAATCCTTGCGCTTGTGGTGGAATAAATCGGCAGCCTGAACGTATTAAGGATGAGGAAGAGAAAACGAGAACAGCGGGCATGTTGAACCGGATCTTATCCAAATTGCGAACGCCGGAAGGGAATATCAATCCCTGGGTAATCGCGATTACCGTCACATTGGCCACGTTTATGGAGGTGCTGGATACGTCCATCGCCAACGTGGCGCTGCCGCATATTTCCGGGAATTTATCGGCGGGCGCGGACGAATCCACTTGGGTGCTCACATCGTATCTAGTATCGAACGCGATTGTGCTGCCGCTATCCGGCTGGCTGTCGTCGCTGGTAGGTCGCAAGCGTTTTTACATGTCTTGCGTGGCGTTGTTCACGGTCAGCTCGTTCTTGTGCGGGTTGGCGCCGAGCCTCGGCGTGCTTGTGCTATTCCGCATTTTGCAGGGGGTCGGCGGCGGCGGTTTGCAGCCCAGCGAGCAGGCCATCCTGAACGATACGTTCTCGCTGGAAAAGCGCGGCATGGCGTTTGCCGTGTACGGTATCGCGGTCGTTGTGGCGCCAACCATCGGCCCCTGGCTCGGCGGCTGGATCACCGACAATTTTTCGTGGCGCTGGATTTTCTATATCAACGTGCCTGTCGGAATCATTTCGCTGTTGCTTACGTCTGTACTGATTAGCGATCCGCCGTACATGAAGCGCGCCAGCGTCAAGAGCGGATTCCGTATCGATTACATCGGCATCGGATTGATCAGCCTCGGCCTCGGCAGCATGCAAATTATTTTGGACAAGGGCCAGCGGGACGATTGGCTGTCCTCCGACTTCATCCGTGTCTTTTCTGTGCTGATGCTTATCGGAATCATAGCGGGGATCTTCTGGGAACTGCGGCAAGAGCATCCTGTGATCGATTTGCGAATGCTGAAGAACCGCAATTTCGCGATCGCCACAACGGCCATGTTTTTCCTCGGATTCGTGATGTATGCCAGCACGGTGCTGATTCCGCAATTTCTGCAGCAAATGATGGGCTACACCGCTGAGCTCGCGGGACTGGCGCTTTCGCCGGGTGGCGCGGTGATCATGTGCATGATGCCGGTAGTGGGCATATTGGTCTCGAAGGTCGAGCCGCGGTACCTGATTACGTTTGGTTCCATCGTCGTGGCTTCGTCACTTTTCGTGATGGCTGGATGGAATCTGCAGCTCGATTACCGCCACGCCGTAACCGCGCGCATGTTCCAGGGGCTGGGCTTGGCATTCTTGTTTATTCCTATCAACGTGTCCGCATTCGCGTACGTACCGCGAGAGAAGAGCAACATGGGCACGGGAATCATCAATCTTGCCCGCAACATTGGGGCCAGCGTGGGTATTGCGACGGTCACGACGATGTTGGAGCGGCGGACGCAAGCTCACCAGCAGCGGCTCATAGATCACGTAAATATGTTCAGCACGGCGTACCACAACATGCTGAACGGCACGCAGACGAAACTTGTTTCCGCGGGCTCCAGCCTTGCCCACGCGACGACGCAGGCGCAGCAAATGATTTACGGCACGGTGCAGAGGCAAGCGACCATGCTGGCGTTTATCGACAATTTCAAAATGCTGGGCGTGGTGCTCTTCGCGATCATTCCGGTGTTTTGGCTGCTGAAGAAGCCGAATAAGCAAGCCGGCAGTGTGCCGGTGCATTGAGATAACGGCGCGTACCGCGCGTCTAAACGATTCTGGGTAAATGGGGGAAGACAATGGCAACGCAAATGGCAACGCAAGTGGCAGTGGGACTGCAATTCAACGAGGAAAAGCTGATCCGCGCCGGTCAGCGTGGCGATTCGCAGGCGGTCGAGGCGCTGTTTCGCCGCTATCATCGCCCGCTGTTCCAGACGGCGCTGCGCGTGCTCGGCAATGCCGAGGATGCGGAAGATGCCTTGCAGGATGGCTTGCTCTCGGCGTACCGCAACTTGAAGCGGTTCGAGGGGCGCTCGCAATTCTCCACCTGGCTGACGCGCATCGTGATCAACGCGGCGCTGATGCGCAGGCGTAGCGCCAAGGCGCGTCCGGCCGTTTCGCTGGACGAAGCGCCGCGCGAAGACGAATTGCCGGCCACGGAACGCTTCGCAGCCAAGGGCCCGAATCCCGAGCAGGTGTTTGAGGGGACGGAGTTACGCGAAATCATCAGCGAGAATCTGGATGAACTCTCGCCGCTCTTGCGCACCGCGTTTGTGCTGCGCGAAGTCGAAGGCTACTCGACCGGGGAGGCCGCGAAAAAACTCGGCGTCACGGAAAACACGCTGAAGGCTCGCCTGTGGCGCGCCCGGCACCAACTTGCGGAACGGCTCGGACGTCGCCTGCGCCGCATCAGCGATGATGTCACCGGCCGCAACGGAAATGGCGCGGGCATGATGGGCGAAGAAGCGTGCAGCTACTGCTAGTCGTGATGTGGCGAAGCGAAAAGGCAAGGAAACAGAAGAAGGGGCTGGCGCGTGCGCCGGCCTTTTCTATTTCAGGTTTTGTTTTTCGCGGCCGGATACAAGCCCAAAACACGGACTTCATGGGCGGCCTCGCGCACTTCGCGTAGCGCCTCTTCTAATCGGCTGACCGCATCGGCTTCGACGTCGAGGAAAAACTGATACTCCCAGGGGCGCCCGTGAATCGGGCGGCTCTCAATTTTTAAGAGGTTTACACCGTTACGCGCGAATGGCTCGAGTGAGGAGAGCAGCGAGCCAGGCCGGTGTGCGAGGCGCATGGCAATCGACATCTTGCGTGCTTCCGGACCACCAGCGCTTGCCCCTTCCTTCGCGGGCTGCAGCAATACAAACCGCGTAAAGTTTTCGGCGTTGTCCTGAATTCGTTCGGCGATGATTTCGCCGCGATAACGATCCGCAGCATATTTACCTGCGATCGCAGCGTGCGTTTTGTCGCCACGCACTAACATCTCGCGCACGCTTCCCGCCGTGTCTTCCGCGGGCAGGCGTTTAATGCTGGGGTGCTGGCCAAAGAAACGCTCGCATTGTGCCAGGGCCATGGGGTGCGAAGAGATGGAACGTATTTCGCTGAGTGCAGCGCCGGGACAGCCAATCAGGTTCATCTCAATGGGCAGAATTGTTTCCGCGGTTATGGTGAGTTCGCTCTCGAGAAGTAAATCGTAGACGCGCACCACGGAACCCGCGAGTGAATTCTCTACCGGAACCAGCAGCGCATCGGCGTGGCCATCGGTGATGGCGCGAAATGTTGCGTCAAATGTGGGGCGGGGGACGGTGACGATGTTATCGCCATACAATTGCACTGCGGCGGCTTCGCTGAAAGCGCCGGCTTCTCCCTGAAATGCGACGCGAATTGTTTCGACTCGCAAAGTGAGCGACTCCATCTTGTATATCGCGTCCTCGCCGGCGGCTGCGTTCCGTGCTTACACGCGCTGCATCCAACATTTTGACGGCGGACGGCCATCAAGTATGATTCGCGCAGCTTCCTGAAACAAAGCAGAATTTGCGGCGGGGCACTCGGAGAGACCCAAATGGGCTACGTCGATAGAAATCTTGTGCCGGGAGAGACTCTGCTCTATCGGACCCGGCACCATTGGCTGGTGCTGCTCGGCCCGCTGATCGGCGGCTCATCGCTGCTGGTGCCGGGCATCGCGCTATTGGCGGAGGCGATTAACACACGAGGTACCGCCGGGCTCGTGGTCGGCAGCTCCACGATCAGCCCGGAAGTGATGGCGATTGCCGGGGCCATTCTCGTTTTGGCAGCGATCATCACTTTCAGCTACGGAGTAGCCAAGCGCAACGCCACGGAAATGGCGGTGACGAACCGGCGCGTGCTGATCAAGACGGGTATCGGCAGCCGGCGCACGCTGGACTTGATGCTTTCGCGCGTGGAGAGTATCGGCGTGGAAGAGAGCGCCGTGGGGAGAATGCTGGGATATGGGTCCGTAGTCGTGCGCGGTACGGGCGGCACGCCGGAACCGTTTGTAATGATCGCGCATCCGCAGGAGTTTCGCCGCGCTGTGCAAGAACAGATTGGTGCGCCGCAAGCCCCCACATCGTAATGCGCGGCAGTCTTTTTGTGGGAAGCTTGGGGTCCGGTAAGTACGTTGAATTCACCTTAGGCACCGGGGCTATACTATGAAAATGGAACCGAAACGAGCTGTAGCCGCCCGTCCCGAACCGGGCGAGTACGCACCTTACTACGAAACTTATATCTCCAAAGTCAAAGGCAACGATATTCTGGGCATCCTAGAAGCGCAGCGGTTGCAGATGGCGCAGCTATTTGCCGCGCGCAGCGAGCGCGACGGCAATTTCCGTTATGCGCCGGACAAGTGGTCCGTAAAGGAAGTAGTCGGTCACATGAGCGACAGTGAGCGTATTTTTGCTTACCGCGCATTGCGGATTGCGCGAGGCGACCAGAGCCCGCTTCAGGGGTTCGAGCAGGACGACTACGTGCGCGAAGGAAATTTTGGAGAGCGCACGCTTTTGGACTTGGCCGAAGAGTTCGCGCTGGTGCGCGCGTCCACAATCGCATTTTTCAAGTCTCTGCGGAAAGAGGCTTGGACGCGGCGAGGCATGGCCAACAAAACCGAAGTCACCGTGCGCGCGCTGGCTTTTATTGTGGCCGGGCACGAACTGCACCACCGGCAAGTTCTCGAGGAGCGTTACTTCCCGGCGATTCCTCGCGCCTGATTCCCGTTTAGCGCTGAATGCGAATGCGCGCGCGATCCACGTAGCGGCCGCGCGGGGGCAAATCTGCGGCCAGCCGTGTCCGCGAAGCTGACCTGGCAACAACCGCATTCTTCTGTTCCCAGGACACTGTGGCTGTCAACGCAGCAATATCGTGCCGCGATTTTCTGGAGAAGTGCAGCAGGTAATACAGCAATGTGCTGGCTGTGGCGATCAGCAGCGCCGCAAACAATAATCCGACGGACTGGGCCTGCATGGGATTCGCGAATTCCTGCTCGATCAGATAGCCGCCCAGCGCAAGCAACGCGAACACAAGAAAGAAGCCTATTCCCGCAAACATATTCAGGCATTGACCGCGAGCCGATAGCGATCGCGGCGAGCCGGCCCCGAACTGGAGGCCGAAGAAACTGCGCGGCATTTTATTTCTCGCGGGCGGCGACGTTTGGCGTTTCTTCAATACGAAGAAAATCCAGATAGGCGAGCACCGGCGATACATAGCGCTTTTTCATGGCCGCGCCGCACGTGCAACGCGGGTTCTGCCCATCTTCGTTTCCGCTATGCTCTACCAGCACTTCGCATCCGCAGGCGGGATTGGTGCAACGCCAGCGATCTTCCGATTTCATGCGCATGGCCGCTCCTTATTGCGCCAGGGGTTCCTGTGCGCCACACCAAAGGAGCGGGAGTATATCCTAAGAGTAAAACATAGGCAAGTGTACTATTCTATTTATTTAATGTAGTCCTAGGCGTCTGGGAAGACCTGGTCTAGCCCGTAGTAGTTCACTGTGGAAGCCCGTTTGGTGATTCCGGAGGGCCGAGAATGGCCTCCAGTGGCGAGAACAGGTACCCCACCCCCCCGTGTTTTTCGTAAAAGCGGATTCTAAAGAGGTTACGGGCGCATTCGTCGTAAAAGCGGATTCTAAAGGACTTACGTTAAAAATAGCCTCGGATGGCGCGGGTTCCACACGGGTGGCAAGAAGCGTTACCCGGAACTCTGGGGCCGAAAAGGAAAAACGCCCCCAACCCAGGGGGCGTTGCGTAGTTATCTACGGGAGTGAGTATACCAGTTAGCAATAATTAGTCAACCGGTTTTTGCGCCTTCTTCGTACGCTAGATGGCTGGCGCAGCATGCTGCGCGGAGACGAATCGAGACACGAAGGACTACAGGACCGGCTCGCTCCAGTTTTCGAGCGTTTCCTTAACCTTGTGCAGGAATTGGTGGGCGATAGCGCCGTCCACCACGCGGTGGTCGTAGCTCAGCGTGATGTAGCACATGGAACGGATGGCGATGGAGTCGTTGATCACCACGGGACGCTTTTCGATGGCGCCGAGACCGAGAATGCCGACGTTGGGCTGGCTGATGACCGGCAAGCCGAACAGGCCGCCGAAGACGCCGGGATTGGTGATGGAGAAGGTGCCTTCCTGGACTTCTTCCGGCTTGAGCTTCTTGCCGCGGGCGCGCTCGGCGAGGTCGTTCAGGTTGCGCTGGATGCCGAGGATGTTCTTTTCGTCGGCGTTCTTGATTACAGGCACGATCAAGCCCCAATCGAGGGCCACGGCGATGCCGATGTTGATTTCCTTGTGCAGGATGACGTTCGTGCCGTCGAGCGACGCGTTCATGGTGGGGAAGGCGCGCAGCCCGGCTACGGCGGCTTTCACGAAGAAGGGCATGAAGGTCAGCTTGGTCTCGTAACGCTTCTCGAACTCGTCCTTGGATTTTGCGCGCAGGGAGGCGACCTTGGTCATGTCGATTTCATCGACGGAGTAGACGTGCGGCGAAACGTGCTTGGAAGCGATCATGTGTTCGGCGATACGCTGGCGCATGATGCTCATGGGCTGCACTTCGTAGTTGCCGAAGTACATTCTCTCGCGTGGCACGGCGGACTCGAAGGCCACGTGGGTCTGGCCGCCGGAAATGGCAGGCGGCGGAGGAGGCGGAGCGGCGGCGCGCTGCGGAGCCGGAGCGGACGGCGCGTAGGCCGCCGCCTCGACCGCGGGTTCATCGGCTTCAACGGAGGGTTGAGCGCCGCCGGCAAGGTAGGCCTCGATATCTTG
>WNFS01007445.1_pt1 | contig 17245 bp, 14 predicted proteins | sample 5400141 | NCBI WGS metagenome assembly WNFS01 (sample SAMN13153358, study PRJNA577476) | soil metagenome | isolation source: 60 cm saprolite under Madrone tree | place: USA:California | collected 2016-06-14
TCAGAGCAATGAAACATTCATTGGGAAGCGAATCCATCCATCCCGCGCGGCGAAGAAGCTCCAGGTGGAAGAACTTCTCGTGCGCGGGAATTTCGCCGGGTTTAGGGACGGGCACAGGCTTGGTGAGGAGAAGGCTGCGGCCATCGCGAGCGTATCCGATGCGTTCAGGAATATTCGCGCGCCAGACAAGCCAGGCAGCGTCAAACGCGTTCTGCAGCAGGAGGGCGACATCAAAGTTCTGCGCGCGAAGTTCGTGCGCCAGCCGCTCGCGTCCGGAAATGCCGGCGTGGATGCCGTTCGGGTCGTAGTTGATGAACTGATTGCAGATTCGCTGGTCGCGGTAGATGTCCGCGACGTAGGGCCGGGCCAGAATCGCGATCTCCGCATCGGAGAATCGCGCACGAACTACACGCAGCGCAGGCAACGCCATGATCGCATCGCCGACCCAGTTCGTGGCACGAATTAGAATTTTCACGCGGCCGCCCCTGCGCCCTGTTGCAACGTTTGATCAAGAGCGTTCTTGAGGTCGGCTTCCGGACTCACGACGAGATCGATCACGGAGACATACACAGGCGGGTGTTCGAGTCTCATTCCACGGAGATTCTGCTCGTCTTTTTCGGTGGTCACAAATGCATTTGCGCCGGCGCGTTTTGCTTTCAACTGGATCTGCAAAACATCCTCTTCTGTATAGCGGTGATGATCAGGAAAGGATTCTTGTTCACAAACAGCAATCCCCCAGCTCCGAAGATCGCGAAAGAAGGCATCAGGATTACCGAGCCCGCAGAAGGCAAGGAAAGGCCCAGCTCCAATTTCAGAAGAAGAAAGCAAAGTGATCTCACGGCCGAGACGGCGGAATCCGACCAACTGCGTGGCAGCCGCGAAAACCGGATACTGATTCAGCTTCTGAATCTCGTCGACAGTTCCGGGCATGTTTTCGGTGCGTGTAAAGACGAGAATATTCGCACGGCTCATTGCCGAAAGCGGCTCCCGTAAACGGCCGGCCGGTAGCAGCAACTCGCCGACGAGTCCTCGAGACGCATCCAGCAGGAGAATGTCCAGATCGCGGGCAAGTTGTAAATGTTGAAAACCATCGTCGAGAAGAAATACGTCGACGGGTTGCTGCGACTCGATGCGTTGACCTTCCGTGAAGCGATCCTTGCCGACTCCAAATGTGGCGCGGCCTTGAAGGCGGAATTTCATCAGCTCGATCTCGTCGCTGGTGCCATTCACTCCGCGGTAGCCACGACTGAGGATGGCGACGCGCTTCCCCTCCGCCAGAAATCGTTCTGCAAGCCAGATCACCATCGGTGTTTTGCCCGTTCCGCCAACGGTTAGATTTCCGACGCTCACGACCGGGGCCTTCAAGCGTTTCTGCTTCAGCAAACCATTGGTATAGAGCCAGACGCGGAGCCGGACGATTCCGCCATATAGCAGCGACAGAGGCCAGAGCAGCATCCGTACCAGCGCCGAAATATTCATCGAGCCGCTCCGTTCATGAGTTTTGCGATTTCCGCGAGCGCGCGATCGGTGGCACCGCGGCTGGTTTCGACAAGGTTGCGTGCGGAGGCACTCATTTTCTTCGCTCGCTCGGGATTGCGGAAAAATTCGATCCAGGCAACGCCGACATCTTCGGGACTCTCTACCTGGACGGCGGCGCCTGCGGAGACGAAGCGCGAAGCAATCTCCGCGAAATTCTCCATCGAAGGGCCGAACACGGGAATTTTCCCGAAGGCCGCGGGTTCGAGAATATTGTGTCCGCCGGACGGGACCAGCGAGCCGCCGACGAATACGCCGTCGGCAACGCGATAAAGGGACGCAAGTTCGCCGATGCTATCCACCAGTATCACCGTAACATCTTCCGAAATCGCGCCGTTCTCGGAGCCTCCAGCCGGATGCGATGGGCCTGGGATCGGGAGCTTCGAGCGCCGGATGAATTTGCGATGCGATTCGTCGATGAACTCGGCGGTCGCTTCGAAGCGTTCCGGCTTTCGCGGAGCGAGGACCAGAAGTGCTTTGGGATATTCGCCTTGCAATGTTCCGAACGCGATGAGGGCAAGGGGCTCTTCCGTGGCGACAACGCTGCCGGCGACGATGATTGGTGAACGGCCGCTACGCCGGGCTTGTTCCTCGAGCCAATTCGAGAGCGGTGTAGGCGCGGGAAGTTCCAAATCGTATTTCAGATTGCCGCTGACAAAAACGCGACCCGCCGGAGCTCCAAGAACACGGACGCGTTCGGCGTCCTTTCCGCCTTGCATGAGGAAGCCGCTGGCGTTCGAAAGAGCATCCTTCAAAAAAGGCCGCAGGAAAAAACCGAACGCCCCGAGATAGATCTGGTACCGCGCGAAGGATCGGTCAGAGATTCGTCCGCTCACGAAAAGTACGGGAACCTCTCGTCGGCGCGCTTCGCGCAGAAAGTTCGGCCAGATTTCGGTCTCGAGAATCAAAACGAGAGAAGGCCGCACCGCGTTCATCGCCTTCCGCACGCAAAAAGCCCAGTCGAGCGGAAAATAAATAACGGCATCGGCAAAGGGCATCCTCTCGCGTGCAAGCGCCTGACCTGTGATGGTCGTCGTGGAAACAATGAGAGGCCGGTCCGGATAGGATTCTTTCAGGCGCCGGGCGAGTGTCACACCGGAAAGCGCCTCACCCACGGAAACCGCGTGAAGCCAGATGGCTCCGGGCCGGTCCGCAGGCAGGTTCGTGACCGATGGAAATGAAAAGCCGAGGCGCTGCCCGAGATTGCAAAGATATTTGCCGTGGCGCAGTCCCTGCACCAGCCAGTAGGGCAAGAGCAAAAGGGCCGCGAAGCCCGTCAAAAGGCTGTAAATGAAATACACTAAACGTGGCTCCGGTCTGTCCCCGCTCCGCGACAAACAAGCGGCGCGGTGCAGGGCAACCCTGCGCGTCCCCCAGGAATCGAAGGCGTCGAGATGAGAAAGGTCTATTATAACCGGATGTTGAAACTAACCATCTCAATTCCCATCTTTGCGCTGCTGCTGGCGGCGATGCCCCAGGCGCCGAAACAGCCGGCTTCGCTGCGAACCGCGTCGCTGCAATCCCACGAGGCGATGACCATCACGGCGCTTCCCTGGACGGATCCGGCTCTATATAAGGAGAAGTTCCCAAAGAAATCGCCATTCGCGGCAGGTGTCCTGGCGGTGATGGTTGCCTTTCGAAACGATTCCGATGAGAGCATAAAGCTGAATCTCGATCGCATCCGCATGACGGTGCGGATCGATGAGGACAACCGGCAGCAGTTGGAGCCGCTCACGCCCGACCAGGTTGCATACGAGACGTTGGCGCCAAGCCGAAAGGATCCGACCAAGTCCAGAAAGAAGTTCCCATTTCCCACAGGCGCGCCTAAGACTTCTCCCGACAAGAACTGGTTTGAAGTGCAGAAGCAGGCGGAGAACGCTGGCGTTCCATCGGCCGTTGTGGCGCCGCACAGCACCGTGCAAGGACTTCTTTACTTTGATCTGCAGGGGCAATTTGACCTGCTGAACACCGCACACCTCTACGTGCCCGATTTATTAGTGATGGAAAAGAACCGTTCTTTAACATATTTCGAAATTGATCTAAGCCGACCGGGCAGCAACTAGCAACGGAAAAGAAGGCAGGTTTGCGCGGGCCGTCGCGGTCGGCTACCATGACGTGTGCAAACTTTCTACGATCATCGCGGGCCAATGCTCACCCTTCTCGACGAATTGAATCCGGAACAACGACTTGCCGTGGAAACCATCGAGGGCCCCCTGCTGATCCTGGCAGGCGCGGGAACGGGCAAGACGCGGGCGATCACCTATCGAATGGCCAGCTTGATCGCCAATGGGGTGCCCGCCGAAGCCATTCTGGCGGTAACATTCACCAACAAAGCAGCGGAGGAGATGCGCAATCGCGTCTCAAACCTTTTGCTCCGCGCCGGAATTCCGCCAGCGCAGCCGTGGCTTTCGACATTTCATTCGCTTTGCGCCCGGCTCCTGCGGCGCGAGGCGGCCGTCGCCGGACTGGCGCGGGATTTCGCCATTTACGATGACGATGATCAGCTTGCCGCCGTCAAGCTGGCGATGAATAAATTGCAGATCGAGGATGATTCCCTGTCACCGCGAATCGTTTTGAGCCGCATCAGCTACGCGAAAAACCACGGCCAGACCGCGGAACAACTTAGAGCGGAGGCGTTCGATCAGGATGGGCGGCGTACCGCCGACATTTTCGCGGCGTACGAAAAACTTCTTCATGACAGCAAAGCGCTCGACTTCGATGATCTATTGCTGCGGTCTGCCCGCTTGCTCCGGGAATCGACGCCCACGCGATTGAAGTGGCAAGCGCGCTTCCAATACCTCCACGTGGATGAGTACCAGGATACGAACCGCGTGCAATACGAGCTGATGCGGCTGCTCACCGGGCCACAGCAAAATGTCTGCGTGGTCGGCGACGAAGACCAATCCATCTACCGCTGGCGCGGCGCGGATGTTTCCATTCTGCTGAGTTTTTCGAAAGATTTTCCGGCAGCCCGCATCGTAAGGCTGGAGCGCAATTATCGCTCGACACAGAATATCCTCAACGCCGCGGGGGCAGTGGTCGCGAACAATCCGGAGCGGCTGGGAAAATCGCTCAGCGCGGAAAAGGGCGAAGGCGCCAATCTCAGGTATTTCGAAGCGCGTGATGCCCAGGCCGAGGCGGAATTCGTCGCCGGCGAACTCGAGCGCATCCTGAATGACGACCCCGACCAGACGTGCGCCGTGGAATACCGGACGAATTTTCAGTCGCGCGCTTTCGAAGAAGTCTTCCGTCGCCGTGGTCTGCGATACAAACTAGTTGGCGGATTCAGTTTCTACAACCGCGCGGAAGTGAAAGATGCCCTGGCTTACGTTCGGCTGGCGATGCATCCCAAAGATGACATTTCGCTCTTGCGCGTGCTGAACCTGCCGCCGCGCGGCATCGGCAAGACGACCGTGGACGCTTTACGGGAGACCGCGAGAGTAGGTGGCAGTCCCCTGTGGACTGCCATCGAGAAATTGATCACGGGTGCGTCCGCTGGGAGAGCGGTTACGCCGCTGCGAACGTTCCGAGAAATCGTCCGCAAGCTTCAGAGTGCGCTAGCGGAAAAAGAGCCGCCAGAATTCCTGCGAACCGTTCTCGAAGAGTCCGGCTACATGGACATGCTGAAGGACCGCAACAGCGCGGAAGACGTCGCGCGCATGGAAAACCTGGAAGAACTCACACGCGCCGTGGCGGAAAGCATGGAGGCCGGCGAAACGTTTACCGATTTTCTGGACGCCGCGGCTCTGGTCAGCGATGCCGATCAATTCGAAGGCAAGCCCGGAGTGACGCTGATCACACTGCACAGCACAAAGGGGCTGGAGTTCGACCATGTGTTTTTGACGGGCATGGAAGAAGGCATCTGCCCGCACAGCCGCTCCATCACGGAAGACAAGGGCATCGAAGAAGAACGACGGCTGGTGTACGTGGGGATGACGCGGGCGCGCCAGTCACTTACGATGACGCGCGCTGTATACCGGCGCGTTTTCGGAAACGAGCGGCAACTGCGCGCTTCCCTGCCCTCGCGGTTCCTATCGGAGATTCCGAGCGAGCTTGTGGACACAGTTCGCGGCTCGATGGCTGATATCGGGGAGACGCGGCGCTACGAGCCGGATCCGGAGTACTCTTACTCGCCGGAAGAGTTCGCGCGACGCGTGCGCGGGGGACAGAAACCGGCAGCCGTGTCAGCTCCAAAGAGGCCGACGACGCAGAGTTCGTTTGGCCGGCCCGGGGCAAAGCGCGGCGGAGATGCAAATCCCATGCTAGGGCGAAAAGTGCGCCATCCCAGCTATGGCCTCGGCACGATTGTGGGCGTTGAAGGCGAGGACGAGGACCGGCGCGTGTCGGTCAGTTTTCCGGGTCGCGGCACGAAAAAATTTATCGAGCGCTACGCCCAGCTTGAACCTGCGTGAACTGAACACCCTGGGCTCCAAGCCGGGTGTACCCACAAGTTGCGTGACAGGTCATCTCGGGGTACATTGAGGCACGAATTAAATTCGCAAAGGCCTATCGGCTAGCTTCAGGCTTCGGGTTTGCCCGAATGCGATCGGAGAGCATGGGTGGGATCACAACTCTTCCGCTGCAAGAGCATCGACCAACTGCTGTCAGATTGCGAAAACGCTGAAGTCCGATTAAAAAAATCCCTCGGATGGCTGAGCCTTACGTCGCTCGGCATCGGCGCGGTCATCGGCTCCGGAATCTTTACGATCATCGGCACGGCGATCGCCGGACAGAAGTTTCAAGCCTCTTCGATTCTAAACGCTCCTCTCCTTGAGTATCTGATCCATCACTCCGCCTCGTTTGGCAGGCCCGGCGCGGGGCCGGCCATTGCCCTTTCGTTTATCCTGGTCGCAATTGCCTGTGGATTCGCATCGGTGTGCTACGCCGAGCTTGCCGCCATGATTCCCATTGCAGGCAGCGCGTATACCTACACCTACGCGACGATGGGAGAACTCATCGCCTGGATTATCGGTTGGGACCTAATCCTGGAATATGCGGTCAGCAATATGGCCGTCAGCGTGGGGTTTTCACAGCACATGGTCAACTTGTTGGACTGGTTTGGTGTAAATCCGAGTCCACGCTGGATTTCCCCCGCCTATCTCCCCAGCGGACTTTCGGACTTGCAGGGCAACGCGCTCTATGAACCGGGGTGGCATTTCGGTTTCAACTGGCCCGCATTTATTATCGTGATGCTGCTGACTGTGATCTTGGTGCGCGGCATCAAAGAATCGGCGCGCACCAATAACATCATGGTGTTTCTGAAAATTGTGGCCATCCTGGTGTTCGTGACGTTTGCGGCCAAACTCATCCATCCCGCGAACTATCATCCGTTCGCGCCAAATGGCTGGCCCGGCATCCTCACGGGCGGCTCGATCGTCTTCTTCACCTACATTGGATTCGATTCAGTCTCAACTGCTGCCGAGGAATGCAAGAATCCGCAGCGTGACCTGCCAATCGGCATCATCGCCACACTGGTGATTTGCACGCTTCTCTATATTGCCGTGGTCGTAGTGCTCACAGGTCTGGTCCGATGGGACACGCTGGTGGACGACGCCGCTCCAGTGGTCAACACGCTGAAGAAGCTTCATTTCACGGGAGTTCGGCTGGTCGTGCTGATCGGCGCATTGATGGGAATGATCTCTTCTTTGCTGGTTTTCCAACTGGGTCAGGCGCGTGTTGCGATGTCGCGCGACGGGCTCTTTCCTCGAATCTTTAGTCGCGTGCATCCGCGCTTCCAGACGCCAGACTTTTCTACTTGGATGGCAGGATTCGTGGTGGGTATTCCCGCAGGCCTGCTCGACATCGGTACCCTGGCGGATCTTTCCAATATCGGGACGCTGTTTGCGTTCGCTCTGGTCGCAGGTGGTGTGCTCATCCTTCGTTATCGAGAGCCGGACCGGCCCCGAGCTTTCCGGGCCCCTGGCGGCCCGTTGGCTCCCATCCTCACGATACTCACGTGTGTTCTTCTGATGGCGGGCCTGCCCATCATGAATTGGATCCGATTCTTTGTTTGGATGATCCTTGGCCTGGTGCTTTATTATTTCTATGGCCGCAGGCACAGTACACTGAGGGCCGCGAATCGTGCGCAAGAGGGATCGTAGAATGCAGCGATGGTCCATTTGCCATCCATGGAAACGAGCGGGAATTGTTCTTGCTGGTCTCCTGGTACTGCTTTCGTTCACGCAGCAATCGCGAGCGTGGGGTCGAAGCGGGCACAGGCTCGTCGCCAATAAGGCGATTGATACGCTGCCGCCTGAGATCCGCTGGTATTTTGAAGCCAACCGCGCCCTGCTTTCCCAGCATGTGACCGATCCTCTCGATGCCATGAACAAGCTCCCTGCCGAACGGCGCACTCATTTCATCGCTCTTGACCGATACGGCCGGTTTCCGTTCGAGGCGCTCCCTCGTGTGTACAAAGCGGCGGTGACAAAATTTGGCAAAACCAAGCTGGATGCCAACGGCCTTCTGCCCTGGCAGATTGGCGTGTACAGCGAAAAACTCACGGAAGCCATGAAGGCTGGGAAGTGGGAGGAGGCCAGACTGCACGCCGCGATTCTGGCGAACTACGTGGCTGAAGCGCACGACCCCTTTAACACCACGGACAATTTCGATGGCCACCTGAGCGGGCAGCCGGGAGTGAATGAACGGTTTGGTTCGGTACTGATTGACCGTTACTCTTCCTTCTTCCCCATGCGGCCGAATGACGCCATTTTCGTCGAGGACCCCACGGATCGGGCTTTTGATGCTTGCCTGAGTTCGCATAGCTGGCTGGAAACCATTCTTCTCGCCGACCGCAGCGCGCGCCGCGGCACGAATTCCTTCACAGATGAATACTACGACCGCTTCTACAATCAAGCCGCCGCCATATTGATCCGGCAGCTCTCGGACGCGGCCACGGACGTAGGCTCGTTCTGGCTCACGGCATGGATCAACGCCGGCCGACCGCAATTGCCGCACTGATTTTCCGGATGGCTTCATCCTTGCTCTCCTCCCGCATTGCCTCTCTGCCAAAGGCGGAATTGCATCTGCATCTCGAAGGTTCTATCCGGCCTGTGACGGTTTGCGCCCTCACCGCGCGGCATGGCGTGACGATGACGGAGGCGGAAGTCCGCGAGCGATATTCCTATCGCGACTTCCACGGATTTATTGAAGCGTTCAAGTGGGTCACTTCTTTCCTGCGCGACCCGCAGGACTACGCACTCATCGCGCGCGATCTTGCCGAACACCTATTGTCACAGAACGTTGTCTACACCGAGGTGACGCTTTCCATCGGCGTGATGCTCCTGCGAAAGCAGCAGCCCGAAGCCAATTTCGAAGCACTACTCCGCGCAACGGAACCTTTCGAAAAGCGCGGCTTGCGCCTCTGCTGGATCTTCGATGCGGCGCGTCAATTCGGCGCGGACGCCGCAATGGAAGTCGTCGAGTCCGCCCGAAGATGCGATTCACAAACGATCGTAGCGTTCGGCATTGGAGGTGACGAGCTCAGCATTCCGACCGAAACATTTCGCCCCGCTTACGAGAAAGCGGCGGAACTCGGCCTGCACCGCGTGATGCACGCTGGCGAGGTCGGGGGCCCGGAAAAAATCCGCAAAGCCATCGATCTCCTCGGTGCCGAACGCATCGGCCACGGCATTGCGGCAATTCACGATCCAACCCTGATGGACGTGCTCGCCGAACGCCGAATCCCGCTGGAAGTCTGCCCCGGAAGTAACCTGAAAACGGGCGCCCTCGCCCGCCAACTCCACGACGAGGCCGTTCGAATCGAAGACCATCCGCTGCCAAAGTTCTTGCGCCACGGCATACCGGTGGTCCTCTCCACCGACGACCCCGCGATGTTCCACACCACGTTGCAGGCGGAATACGAAAACGCGGCGCGCATGGGACTTCAGGAAACCGAACTTGCCCGGATCGTCGAGATGGGTTTCCAACACGCTTTTTCGCCCGCAGCCAAGAACCGCCGCCCCTGAACCGGCCGAAGGCAATGTTATACTGAACGCATGAAAGCACACGTCTGGGTCATGCCAAAAAGAACGGTACTCGATCCGCAGGGACAAACCATACAGCACGCGCTTTCCGACCTCGGCTACGCCGCAGTGAAAGACGTACGCCAGGGTAAATTCTTTGTTTTGAATCTCGATGGCTGGAATCGCGATGAAGCGCAGCAGCAGCTCGAGCGCCTTTCAAAGGAAGTGCTCACCAATCCGGTCATCGAGGAATATCGCTTCGAGATCGTTGACTAAGCCGCAATTAGGCTTTTGAACTCGCTGTCAGGAGATCCCGCGCATGTGCGGAATTGTCGGCTACATCGGCCCAAAGAAAGTTGTGCCTGTAGTCATCGAAGGTCTGCGCAAGCTTGAATACCGCGGCTATGATTCCGCGGGTATTGCCGTCGTCACGAAAGACGGCAAGCTGGAGATTCGCCGGGCCCCTGGGAAGCTTCGTAACCTCGAAGAGGTCATCGCCAAATCTCCGATTGAGGGCACCTACGGAATTGGCCACACGCGCTGGGCGACTCACGGCCGTCCCACGGAAGAAAACGCGCACCCGCACCGGGACTGCACCGGACAAATCGTCGTGGTGCACAACGGAATCATCGAGAATTACCTCGAGCTGAAGGAACAACTGCAAAAGGAAGGCCACAAGTTTGTAACGGAGACGGACACGGAGATCGTGGCGCACCTGGTGGAAAAGAATTCGCAGGGTGGCGTTCCGCTCGAGGAAGCCGTGCGCCGGTCGCTCAAGGAATTGCGCGGCATCTATGCTCTGGTATTCCTTTCCGCAAGAGATCCACAAAAAATTGTAGCGGCACGACTCGGCCCGCCGTCGGTGATCGGTCTTGGTGAGGGAGAATACTTCGTAGCCAGCGACATTCCTGCTCTGCTCCAGCACACCCGCGAAATGTTTTTCCTGGCTGACGGTGATATCGCCGTTCTAACTACAACTGGGGTGCGCGTGATGGATCACGACGGCCGCCCTGTCGATCGCCCTGCGCACCACGTGGCTTGGGATCCCATCATGGCAGAAAAGGGCGGATACAAGCATTTCATGCAGAAAGAGATCTTCGAACAGCCGCGCGCCGTCCGCGACACGCTGCTCGGCCGCATTTCCCAGGACACCGGGAAAATATTTCTCGACGAAATGAAAATCACGGAGAGGCAGTTCAGTGAGTTTCAGAACGTGCGCATCGTCGCCTGCGGCACGAGCTGGCATGCGGCGCTAGCCTCAAAATTCATGATCGAGCGCCTGGCGCGCCTGCCCGTCGAAGTGGATTATGGCAGCGAGTTCCGCTATCGCGACCCCATTATTGATTCGAACACCCTGACCGTGTGCATCAGCCAGTCCGGCGAAACCGCGGACACCCTCGCTGCACAGCGCGAAGCAAAAACCAAAGGCTCGCCCACTCTTGCCATCTGCAACGTAATGGGCTCCATGATCACGCGCGAAGCCGCCGGCACGATTCCCACCCACGCCGGCCCGGAGATCGGCGTAGCCTCCACCAAAGCTTTCACGTCGCAATTGACCGCGCTGCTTCTCCTGGCTTCCTATCTTGGGCAGTTGCGCGGCAAGTTGACGGACGAAGCGGCCAGGACTTTGATGCAGGAATTCACGCGCATTCCGCACAAGATCGAAACGGTCCTGCAGACGGATGAAACTGGATTCTACGAAAACCTGGCACGGCAATTCTTCCGTTATACTGATTTCCTGTATCTCGGCAGAGGCATCCACTACCCGATCGCGCTCGAAGGCGCGCTGAAGCTCAAGGAAATCTCTTACATTCACGCCGAAGGCTACCCTGCCGGTGAGATGAAGCACGGGCCCAACGCATTGATCGACGAAAACCTGCCTGTCGTTGTACTCGCCACGCGCGACGAATCCGACCCCGAAGCGATGACCCGCTACGAGAAAAGCGTTTCAAACATCAAGGAAGTCAAGGCGCGCGACGGCATCGTCATCTCCATCGTCACCAACGGAGATCATCTTGCGCGCGAAGCCTCCGACCACGTCATCGAACTTCCGCCGGCTCCCGAGTTGCTCGTGCCTCTGCTCGAAATCATTCCTCTGCAACTGCTGGCGTATCACATTGCCGTGCGGCTGGGTTGCGACGTCGACCAGCCGCGTAACCTGGCGAAATCCGTGACGGTTGAGTAGCCCTAGACGTTTTCCGCTAAAATGAATACATGTCTCGCGCCTTTCTCGCGCGCCTCGGCGCGTTCATATTTCTTGTCCTGACGGCGGGCGGAGCCGCTTCCGCCCAATCACCGACGTCAGGCGGCGCACCCCTCCGGGAAGTCCACGCCGAGGGCGCCAAGATTCTCACCGAACCGCAAATTATCTCTCTTGCCGGACTCCAGCCCGGTTTGCAGGTTGGCAAGGACGACTTGCAAGCAGCCGCGGACCGTCTCATACAGAGCGGTCTGTTCGCAAAAGTGAATTTTAATTTCCTGACTCGCGGCGGCGGCGTGCTTGTAACTTACCACGTCGAGGAATCTCCGCGCCTTCCAGTCTACTTTGACAACATTCCGTGGTTCGCGGATTCAGAATTGGCTGACGCCATCCGCAAGACATTTCCCTATTTTGACGGGACGCTGCCGGAAGGGGGAGCCGCTGTGGACCGCGCCGGCGATGCTGTAAGAGAGTTGCTCTCTTCTCGCGGCTTGCAGGCGGCGGTCGAACACGCCGTCATCCCGAATCCGGCGGGGGACGGCAGTGTTCAGGAATTTCGCATCGAAGGCGCGTCTGTGCAAATCGCCACACTCGAATTTAGCGATCCATCTCTCCTCGAATCCAAGGCCGTCCAGCAGCATCTATCCGAGATTCGTGGCAAGGCATATTCCCGAATGGCCATTGATCTTTTCCTGACGGAGGCGATTCGGCCGGTTTATTTGCAGCAGGGATACCTGCGGGTGAAGCTCGGGCCCCCGGAGGTACGGTTGACAGGCAACCCCAACCAAAAGTTTCCCAGCAAGATTCCTGTGTACGTGCCGGTGGTGCCCGGAGCAATGTTTCGTTGGAAGGAAGTCCACTGGACCGGAAACACTTTGCTGTCGGAATTCACTCTAAGCAATTTACTGGGATTGAAATCAGGCGACATCGCCAACGGCCTGCAGATGGAGGACGGCTGGGACCGCATTCGCGAAGAATATGGCCACCATGGATTTCTCGAAGCCAAGCTCGATCTTGCCCCAACCTTCGACGAACAGGCCCACAGCGTCTCCTTTGCGGTGAGTATCCAAGAGGGGATTCAATACAATTTCGGCAAAATCGTCCTGACGGGCCTCTCCCTCGCGGCGGAACGCAAGCTCTATGCCGCATGGCCCATTGCTTCGTCCAACCTCTTCGACAAAACAAAGTTTGAAGAACTACTTGTCAAACTCCAGTCCCATCGCGAACAGGTCTTCGGCGAATTGCCGGTACATTACGAAACTGTGGGACACTTTCTCCAAGCGGATCCCGGCAGGCGCACAGTCGACGTCCTCTTGGATTTCAAGTGAAGCCATCGCTGGTTCTTTGGCCACTGCAACTCAAGATGCACTCTGCGCTATACTCACCGCTGTGATGAAGGAACTCGTTCAAATCCGGGCTGGCGATGAAGTTCCTCTTTCGGCCGAAGAAAGGGAAAGTCTTCTGCTTTCGCGGCTCTCCGGTCTTCCTTCCGTTCTCATCGCGCTATCCGGAGGTGCGGACTCCGCCTATCTGGCTTGGGCCGCGTATCGCGCCCTGGGAAGCCGCTCCCTGTCCGTCACGGCGCTCTCCCCAAGTTATTCCGCGCACGATCGCGCAGTGGTCGAAGAATTCGTTAGCAAGTTTCGTGTGCGCCACGAATTCATAGAAACGCATGAAATGGAAAATCCCGCGTATCGCGCCAACGCCTCAGACCGTTGTTATTTCTGCAAGGACGAACTGTTTACGGCGCTGGATGATTTGGCACAAGCGCGCGAATTCGCGGCGGTGGCATACGGTGTGAACGCCGATGACACCCTCGATTTCCGCCCTGGCCACCGCGCGGCAACGGAACACCAGGTTCTCGCGCCGCTCCTCGATGCCGGCCTGCGCAAAGCGGAGATTCGGTTTCTGTCGCAGCGCGCTGGGCTGCCGACCTGGGACCGCCCCGCCTCTGCGTGTCTCGCCTCCCGCCTGCCTTACGGCACGGAAGTGACTCCGGACCGTCTTGCGCTAGTGGAACGTGGCGAAGCCGCTCTCCGCGAACTCGGATTCCACCAATTCCGCGTGCGCCTCCATGACAATCTGGCGCGCGTCGAAATCGCGCCCAACGAACTGTCCCGCGCCTTCCAACCGCAAATGGCTGCCTCCATCGCGGACCGTTTGAAAGCCGCTGGTTTCACCTATGTTTCTCTGGACCTGGAAGGTTACCGGCAAGGTTCTTTGAACGAGACTCTCATCTCGCCCGGCGGCGGTTCCATAAAGTCCGCATCGGGAACATAGCGGGCCGCTTTTGCGTAACTATGGATAGCGGGCCATGGAGCGAAACGCCTGGGCCTAACGGAGGACGAATGTTGCGCCAGCGCCGATTCTTAATCCCACTCCTTCTGACGATGGCCGCAATTCCCCTAGTCGCTTGCCACAGCGGACCAGCCGCCAGCGGCAGCTTTGACCGCAATTACACCGTGACGGGACCGATTCGCATCGAGATCACCAACGCCTCCGGCGACGTGGACGTCACGGGGAGCGCGGACGGCAAAGTGCACGTGCATGGCGATGTGCGCGCTTCGGGGATGGGTTTCGGGGACCCGCGGAAACGCTTAGATGAAGCCATTGCAAATCCTCCCATCGAACAAAAAGGCGATTCCATCCGCATTGGAAAAGAATTATCCAGTCTGCGGCACCTTTCCATCTCTTACACCATCCAGGTTCCTCATGACACCGAAGTCAGCACCAGCGTTGCTGCCGGCGCGCAGACAGTTCGATCGGTTCGTGGCCCGGTGAATGTGCAGGCAGCTTCTGGCGCCATTCGGGTCGAGAAAATCGATCGTGATGCCCAACTCAAAACGGCCAGCGGTTCCATCTCCGCAAATGACGTTGGCGACGACGTCCGCATCTCTAGCGCTTCTGGCAGCGTGAGCGTTTTGAACACGCGAGGCGACGTGCGCGTAAGCGCCCTCGCCGGCACCATACAGGTGACCCATCCAGGCGGCCGCGTCGAAGCAGATACGGCGAGCGGCAGCGTTGACATCCAGGGCGCTTCGAATGACGTGAAAGCGCACGCCGCTTCTGGCCGTGTGTCCGTTCAAGGAAACCCCGGCGCCAATAGCTACTGGGAATTGAAAACTGTGTCAGGTAGTGTCTTGCTGAAAGTTCCAGTGGCCGCGAATTTTCATCTCTCCGCGCAGGCCGTTTCGGGCGAGATTCGAACGGACATTCCGATTATGATCGAAGAACAAGGTAAGCGTCTGCTGCGTGCCCGGATGGGTAGCGGCGGCGCGCGAGTGGATGTACAGACCGTTTCCGGCGAGATCCGCGTGAGCGGATCGAACTAGGCTTGACCTGCAAACCTTCCTCGACTTAAGTATGCGGCGAAGAACCAGCGACAATTTTCTTTGTTACCCTTAGAATTCCCTCGTATGGCTTCCTCGACTTTTCTGGCGCCGATGGCCTCTCTGTTTTTTCTTTGCGCGGCGGCGCCGGCTCTCGGACAGACCGGCACACAAACTGAAAGAACTCAGAGCGCTGCGCAGAAACCGGCAAGCCCGTCCCTTTCCAAACAGCCTGCGGCCATCAGGCAACCCACCCCGGAAGATGAATTGCAGATGGCCGTCTCCACCGCGGGAAACGACCGCGGCATGCTGGTCCGCAATCTGGAAGCGTTTTTGAACAGGCATCCGGAAAGTGAAAACCGCTCGCAGATCTATCGTGCCCTGGTGGAAGCCAGCCTCCAGTTGCGCGACGACGCGCGCGCCGCCGAATACGCCGAACGCATCGTCGCCTTGAACCCCAACGACATTCCCATCACCATGCTCAGCCGTCAGTTACGCCACTCGCGTCATTGACTTCGTGAATCGCACCTCGGCCTCCGACCGGTCTCCGCGCGTCTCTGAGGAACAATGGCAGCGCGAGAAGAAGAGCGACCAGGCGTCCGCGCTTTTCATTCGCGGAAATCTATACACAAAATTGAAGGATTACCGCTCCGCGCAGCAAGATTTCGAGACCAGCTATCAAACCAGTCCCACAGCTGGCACTGCCGAGAGGCTCGGGGAAACCGCAGAGCTGAAAAAGGATTGGAATTCCGCCATTACAGAATATTCAAGAGCCTTTGCCCTAGCCGAAGGAAAAAATGGCAATGTCAGTCGCAAGGAAATCCGGCAAAAACTCGGCAACGTCTGGCGCATGGCCCACGGCTCCGACGAAGGTCTGGGTGCGTTTATGCTTCACACTTTTGATGATGTCTCGCAAATTTCCAGCAGTGTGAAACCCCAGAAAAATGCGGATGCCCGAGAGCCTTCGGAGTTTACGCTGCGCAAAGTGCCCGAAGGCACGCCGTTTCCCTTGCAGAAATCGCGGGGCCAGATTCTCGTCCTTGATTTTTGGACCACGTGGTGCGGGCCATGCCGCGCCCTTGATCCGCTCTTCGGCCGAGTTGCAATGCAGTTCAACGGGGTGACCGACGTGACTTTCCTTGCTGCGAATTGCGACGAAGACGAAACGCTAGTGCCGGCCTACCTGGCGGAATCCAAACCACACACTTCGGTTGTCTTTGCCGATGGCCTCGAACGGCTGCTAGGCGTCAACTCATTCCCCACCGTCGTCGTGATTGATCGCGATGGCAAAATAGCCTATCGCGCAAATGGATTTAGCCCGGACACCCTTGAACAGGAGCTGACAGCGGCAATTCGCCGCGTATTGGAAGCCCAGAACAAGAATCCTTAATGCCCGCCTCAGGGCGCAAGGTCGGCGCTATATCCATCCACGACATCCAAGAAGTCAGACACTTCTGCCATATCTTTCCCCACAAATCGGATCGTGTGTGAATCCACTCGTTGCACCGAGCGCAAGTAGCTCAGCATCTCCGCCGGCATGTAGTTTTTGAAACTGATTTCGAGCGTCACCGGAGTTTTGATGACGTACGGCTTGAACTCAGCGAGGCGCTTCAGCGCGGCCTTCACGCCGGTCGCAATTTTCTCGCAGGAGGCTTCCGGCGTTGTCGTCTCTGCAGAATGGAAGCCAAGGCTTTTCTTGGTTTCAGCCGTTTCGATCTTTCCCAATCGCGACTTCAGTTCTTCAACCGCGGCATCGTCGCCCGATGCGAAAATCACCGGAACAGCCACCGCCCCGGCAAAAGCAGCATTGAACTCCCCTTCCGTCACGGCATTGCCATTCAATGTCACGCGTGTAAGGTGTGCGCTGGAAAATGTGTGCGCGCGCACGCCACGAACGCTGGTTGTCGAAGCGTGGTAACCAATGAACAACGCCGCGTCAAAGCTCGGGTCGAGACCCGCCATCATTCCCCCATGTCTCGGCCAGGAGCGCACGATGCGCACGTCTTTCGGAAACTCATCGATCAGCAAGCTTTCTCCGTTCCCATGCGAATCGCTTACGACCACCTCGCTCGCCCCAGATTCCTTTGCAGCGCGGATCGCGGCCAGCGTCTCGTTGGTCATGAAGTGCCGGAATCGCTCGTATTCGAATCCGGCAGGACCGAGTTGGTCGGCCGTCACAACACCTGCCACTCCTTCCATGTCCACGGAGATATAGA
>WNFS01006289.1_pt1 | contig 17242 bp, 16 predicted proteins | sample 5400141 | NCBI WGS metagenome assembly WNFS01 (sample SAMN13153358, study PRJNA577476) | soil metagenome | isolation source: 60 cm saprolite under Madrone tree | place: USA:California | collected 2016-06-14
GTTTTTAATTGCGCACCATCCGCGTAATCCGTGCAATCCGCGGCTACGTGCTCCGGCTGCGATGGCGTGGATCTACAGTGCGGCAAGTTTTTCCAGACCTGAAGTGAGGAGGCCCTTGGCCATATCGATCTTCGTCGCATTGTATTTCAGCGGTGCGGCGTCGCGCAGCGCCTGCGAAGGCGCCTGACCGGCCAATTCCGCGCTTAGCGTCTTTCCCTTTAGAAACTCTTCAACGGATCTTTCCCGAAACGGTTTCCCGGATATACCGCCGAATACGACGCGCGCATCCTCGATCGTTTTGTCGCGAAGCTGAAGACCTAGCGCGGTTGAGGCCATGGCGAAGTCCCAAACGCCTCGTGGTCTCAGTTTCTCGAATGAGGCCCTGAAGTCCGGTCTTGGCGGAGGAATCACTACTTCCGTGAGGATTTCATTGAAACGTACAACATGAGATTGGATTCTGCCGTCGACCATCATGTCCCCGGGTACGAGCTGCTCCACGGTCAGCTCCTTGATTCCGGAAGGAGTGGCAAGCTTGACCTTCGCATCCAAAGTGATCAGAGCCGGCGCCGCGTCACCTGGGTACACGGCGTAACATAATCTTCCTCCCATTGCCGAGTGGTAATAACTGTTGTCTCCGATTGCTCCGTAGCAGATGTATCCACCATTTCTCCAGCAGGAATAGCCACCTCGCAGATACTGGCACCAGACTTCCTGCAGCAAGTCTCCTCCCAACGTTGACGCATTCCTTAGCTCCGGCGAAGAGATCATCTTGACGGCCTGCACCAGCATCGGGTATTTCCTCGCCAACAAATCCGATTCGGCCACCTCCGCCAGTTTTGTCAGCGCGCCGATCCGGACGCCTCCTTGCGCGTCTTCTTTGATGTATCTGAGGTTGTTTATCTTCTTGATGTCGACGAGATATGTCGGCGCTTGCTTCAATCTGTTTTTCAACCGGATCAGCAAGTCGGTCCCGCCCGCATAAACTCCCGCCTCAGTTCCATGCAGCGACAATATCTGTATGGCTTCTTCTATTGTCGTTGGCCGATAGACGGAGATTTTCTTCATGTTTTTACTCCCCTCCTAACTTGGGGCACTAACATACTTGAATCGTCGTGGACTGAGACGAAAAGAGATTTTGAAATTGGACGAATCCTGCATCTCAAATCCGAAATCCGAAATCTCCAATTGGACTGGCGATCCTTCCAAAGCCGGGTAGTCCAATCTGATATCTCGGATTTCGGATTTGAGATGCAGGATTCGTCCAATTTCGAAATCTCCTCTCGCCGGCACGATTAGTCAAGTATGTTGGTGCCCAAACTTAGGAGGGAAATGTTTTTACCCAGAGCCCCCCTTGGCCTTCAAACCCGCCATAATCTTTTCTCTGGTGATCGGATGTTCTCTTATCCTGACTCCACAGGCATTGTAGATTGCGTTTGCCAGCGCGCCTGGAGGGGCGCCGATGGCCGTCTCGGCAAAGCCTTTCGTTCCGAAGAACCAGCGGGGCTCCAGGCTATTCACGAATACCTGTGTCTGTTCCGGGACGTCCATGATAGTGGGAAGCCGGTAGGACAAGTAGCCGACGCTGAAGTGACGCGTGCCCGGAAATTCGCGATCCCATGGAATGCCCTCCGTCGCGACCTGAGTGCTCTGGACCAAAGATCCATTCATATCGGCTTCGGCCAATAACGGGTTGATGACATTTCCGGTGTCATGGCAATAGGCCGCTCTTACAAACCGCCAATTGCCGGTCCACGTGTCGACCTCAACTTCGGCGAAGCATGCCCCAATGCCACGGTTCATGGCTCTTCCAATAGCGCCGGGGTGACAGCAACTGGCGTGTTCGCGAATCACCCGGCCTTCATTGGCTCTGGCGAGCGCTGCAAACGTCACCGTCTTTCCTGGATTTTCTTTGGATGAAATGACTCCATCTCTGATCTGAAGTTTCGCGGCATCCAGCTTCAAAACATCGGCCGCGCGTTTCAGAACGTCCTGCCGGAGCTTGTCTGCCGCTTTGCACAGAGCGCCGCCTTGTAGCTGAGTGGTCAGGCCGCTGTTCCAACCCGGGGCCGGCGGTGCGAGTTCAGAGTCGCCCCAGATCACGCGCATATGAGCGAGACTCGTGAATCCGAGAATTTCGGCGATCTCCATCGCTATTGCGGTACCGTGATTCGTGCCGCTGTCGGGCTGTGCGAAATGCAGGAGGATGTTACCCTCGGCATTCAGCTCAATTTCAGATTGATAGACGTCGGCGCCGCCGCGCTTCACCACTCTTTCGAAGCCGACCTCGCCTTCGTGGTAACCCAGGCGTCCGGCATGGTGTTGGGACATCGCTACTCCGAATCCGCGCTTGAACCTTCCAGGATTGCCAGCGGGTGTGGGATTCCTTTTCTCCCATCCGATGGCCTTCATTCCTTCCTGGAGAATCTCGACAGATGCATAGGAGTCATATGTGAGAAGACCCTTTTCACTCTCGGGCATCGGGACCATCGTCGGGCCTCCCGATTGGATGGAGACTTTCGTTCCTGGCTTTTGAACGTTCAGCAATCGAAACTGGACGGGATCCATTCCCACAGCTTCCGCCATTTCATCCATCATCTGTTCCCAGCCCCATTTGAACTCCTGCTGCAAGTTGCTTCGGGATGCGCCTGTGGTCATGGAGTTGGTTCGGTAGTCGTTACCGATTTCCTTCCAGTTGGGGATGACGTGAAGGTAAAGCTCGGAGCGCCCTCCGCTTCCGCCACCTCCGCCGAGTCCGCCGGTTCCGTTTCTCTCACCATTATTTACATGGTATTCCCGCTGGCATGCGACAATCCGGCCGTCCTTTTTGGCTCCCACTTTGAACTTCTGAATGTTCTCCGGCTTCACCTGCATGTGAGCCAGTTCCTGATCTTTCGTGAGCGTTAACTTGACGGGCTTGCCGGCCATTTTGGCCATATAGGCCACCCAGGGATAAAACTTCTCGGACGCTTGCCGCACGCCGCCGAACGTGCCGCCGTTCCATTTATTGATGAACCGGACATTCGATGGCTCGATGCCGAGGCCTCGGGCGATTAGCGCGCGCGCCGGATAGATGGCCTGACCATGGCCCCAGACCGTTACTTTGTCGCCATCCCATTTGGCCACGCTGCCGCAAGGCTGCAGTGGAGCGACGACGGCTCCCGCGTAGTAATACGTAAACTCCTTGACGATGTCCGCTTCTCGAAAACCGTTTTCGACATCGCCATATTGAGCAAGCGACGTGGTGAGATTCCCCCTTCGTTGTCCTCCTCCTCGACTCAGGTCTGGCGCATTCGGCGACATGATCTGCGCAAGATTCGCAGCGAAAGGAAGGACCTCATACTCCACCTCGATCGCTTCCACAGCGTCCTCGGCCAGGTCTTCGGTTTCTGCGGCAACGATAGCAACGACGTCCCCCTGGAAGAAAAGTTCTTCGGGCAACGGATAGGTCTTCGGGGAATTATCACGCGTGAGTATGTAGGCGACACCAGGCATCTGCTGCGCCTTTGCAGCATCCAATTTCCGAACTGTGGCGTGAGGATGCGGGCTCGTGAGCAGCTTCGCAAAAAGCATGTTCGGAAATTGGATTCTGGTGGCGTACTCGGCCTTGCCTGTGTACCGCGGTATTGCGACTTCCGGCAACGGGGGAGTCGGCTTTCCGACAATGTTGAGATTCTCCGGCGGATAGCCCTGCCATTTCTTCGTCACGATCTTCTCATCACCTTCGACCAGCGTATCGCCGGGTAGATGTCCGCCGCCCGTTGAGAAGTCCCGGACCATGGGTTGGTTCACGATGATCGCGGAATGCAGATGGGGTTCGATCTTCCTCTTCGGAGTTTTCGGTTTTTGATTCTGGCTCATTTTTTTACTCGCTTCGCCCTATCGGGCTTGCATTCGCAGCCGCTCATGCAATTTCCGCCTCCCCTCGCAATACCGCAGCGGTATCCACCACTGTGCGCACGATCCCTGGATATGCTGCACATCGGCAGATATGTCCGGACAATGCGGACTTGACTTCATCCTCGGACGGATTGAGGTTCTTATCCAGAAGAGCCTTCGCGGTCACGGACCAGCCCGCTGTACAGAAACCACAGTCGGCGGCCATGTACAAGTAACCGACCCGCTGCAATGGGTGCAGGTTTTTCTCGTCGCCTAATCCTTCGATCGTGAAGATCTTCTTTCCCGCCGCCTCCATCGCCAATGTATGGCAGGAGTAGAATGGCGTCCCATCTATCAGGACACTGCATGCGCCACAACTCGCCCGATTGCAGCTTCTGGTCGTTCCTGTCAGGCCCAACTTCACCGCAATGACTTCCCACAGTGTTGTTCTGGCTTCATATTCGGCCATGAGAGGCTTTCCATTGATGATGAAGGTGGCTTTTTCCTTCGTCATCGGCATTGGCAAGGCCAGAGGAGAAGGAGATGCGACCGCAGCCAGGATTGCTTCCTCTCCAACGGCTGTCAGGGCGATGCCTGCTCCAGCAGCCTTCAGGAAATTCCTACGCGAATAATTCATCTTCAAGCCTCCTTAACACGAGCCCGTGAAAGTTCCGCCTTGTAGATGATCTACCTGCAAAGTGTGAGTTAACGCGAACGTTAGCAGGATTCAATGGAGCGTGTCAATTTGTGGCCAAGGCCATCCAAGTTATTACCGTCCGCAGTGGCGCGTGCCGCCTTATCGAACCGTTGCCGACGGATCATCAGCAGCGAACTACATTATTAGAATCCATCAGCGGCGGTACCTAAGTAGTGCGTTTCGTAATTACGGTGACGTATTGATGGGCCAGGCGCATTCCCCTCCTTGCAAAGGAGGGGTGGCTGCGCCATTAATAAAATGATGCGAAGCCACCGAAGCGGCGCAGACGGGGTGGTCGCTCACAAGTAACGTTCCGGACTCGCATTCCGAAAACATCGTCTGTGAGCGACCACCCCGTCCGCGCCTTTTCGGAACGGGGCTTCTTCTTGATGGCGCGGCCTCCCCTCCTTTGCAAGGAGGGGAATACGCACTACTAAGTAACCGTTTGACACCAGTGAAGCCGCGGATATAGTCTGCCCAAACACACCTCCGGATAGGGAACTGATCAAATATAAAGGAGAAGGACCATGACTCAGTTGGGTCGAGCGTGGCGAACCTCACGGGCGATTCGGTTGTTTGTTCTGGTTGCCTTATTTGGGACTGCAACACAACTCGTTTTGTCGCGCGAAGGCCGTGCGCCTCAAGATGGAACACGGCAGACGAAAATAATCGGGAAGGATCGGCTCGTTTCGGTAGAGCCGCTGCCCGAGATGGACGGGGAGATGTGCGTGTATCCCGAGCTGATGGCGTCGCTGCAGCAGGGGTCCGCTTCAACTCTCATGGCCTCGTTGCCGCAACAGCAATCGGGAGCCGCACCAGTGGCTTCCACTCCTCCTCGCCGGCCGAGCGATGCGGTAAGGTCGGCGGTGGCGGCAAGAAAACCGACCAGCACCGTCAAAGACCCCCGCAATTCGTTTGCCGGCCTTGTCGTCGACCCCATCCGCAATGAAGTCATAATGGCGGAAGAGAATAATTTCAGTATTCTCGTCTATGACCGAACGGCGAATACGCCTCCCGGCGCGGCGCTGAGTGAGCCCAAGCGCATGATTCAGGGAGAGAGTACCTTTCTTGAATTCGCTTGCGGAGTGTATGTTGACCCGACGACGGGCGACATCTACGGCATCAACAATGACACGTTGAATTGGATGACCGTGTTTGACCGCAACGCCAGGGGCAATGCAGCTCCGAACAGGAAGCTCGCAACTCCACACAGCACGTTCTCCATCGTCGCGGATGAAGAGAATCAGGAATTGTTGATGACGGTCCAGGACCCTCATGCGGTAGTGACGTTCAAGAAAACGGCGAAGGACCAGGACGCTCCGGTGCGGTTGCTCCAGGGACCAAAGACCCAGATGGCCGATCCGCACGGTCTGGCGCTGGACCCGAAGACGGGCCTGATTTACGTCACCAACTGGGGCACACATAATGAACGCCGAATCCCAGCTGTGGGCGGTGGCACCGGCCGCGGAGCGCGAAAGCCGAACTGGCCCGTCGGAGGCGACCAGAGCATTCCCGGCTCGGGATATTTCCGGCCTCCTTCGATTACGGTTTATCGCAAGGACGCCCAGGGAGATGTCGCGCCGCTGCGGGTAATTCAGGGTCCCAGGACCTTGATGAACTGGCCGACGTCGATTGCGGTGCACCCGGATCGCGGGGAATTGTTTGTCGCCAACGATACGGGTGACAGCATTACCGTTTACCGCGCGGATGCGGACGGAGACGTTGCTCCCATTCGAATCCTCAAGGGACCCCGCAGCATGATCAAGAATCCTACCGGAGTGGCCCTGGATCTAAAGAACAACGAGCTGTGGGTCGCGAATTTCGGCAACCACTCGGCCACTGTTTTTCCGATCGATGCGGCAGGAGATCCGGTCCCGAAACGTGTGATCCGCAGCGGGCCTGCTAATGCGCCGTCGCCCATGCTGAGCAATCCGCATACGATCGCTTACGACACGAAACGAGACGAGCTTCTCGTCTCGAACTGAGTGGGCCACCCGCAGATTGCGGCATTCGCCAGGCTGGCGAATGGTGGTGCAAAACCGACGAGAGCAATTGCCGGTCAGAACACGCTGTTCAACCGAACGATTCACGGCATGGCCTACGACCCGGTGCGCGATGAAATCCTCGTGCCGGGGAACCATGCTTTTGCCATCCTCACCTTCCGCGGGGATGCCAATGGTGATGTTCCGCCCGTTCGCAAGATTTTCGGACCAAATACAACGTTGTTAAATCCGAGCAACGTGTCGATAGATCCGGTGCATGGAGAAATCTTTGTCGCGCAGGGCAACCGGGTGGTGGTCTTTCCGCGGGATGCCGACGGAGACGTGGCTCCCATCCGGATTCTGCATGGGCCTGATACGGGATTTTTGCCCAGACCGAACGATACTCAGCGGGTGACCGTAGACCCGGTCCGCAACTTGCTGATTGCTTCGGGCGCGGGCGGCTTGCGAATCTTTGACCGCACGGCTTCGGGCAATACAAAGCCTCTCCGCTTCATCACCGGTGCAGGGGCGAAAGATGTCCGGTTGCTGACGAACAATCCCGCGAACGGGATGATTTTCGGAGCGGTCCGTGCCGGAGAAAATGAGAATGAAAACATCCAGGGCAGATACGATCTGGATGACTTCGTGGGCGTGTGGAGCGTCTTCGATGACGGAAACGTGCCACCACGGTTGACGATCGGAGGACCGAACCTGGCCTTGAAGGATGCGCGGGGAATCGCCATAGACCCCAGGCATAAAAACGTCATCGTCTCGGATAAGACGCTCAACGCCGTACTGACTTTTAGTGTGCCGGAGGCCTTCTAACCTGGAGTCCACGCACCCGGGCGGAGGACGCGGAGAGAAGTGGCGTCAAACGCCGGGGTTCCGAAACACGCGCCGGGTGGACGGTCCTGGTGGCTCAAGCTTCCTGGTAAGGCTGTCCGATCCGGGCCGCTGACCGGCGCTGCCGAATCACTTCATAGAGTGCGATGGCTACGGCCGTCGATAGGTTGAGTGACCGGACACGCGGTGACAGGATCGGCATCCCGACAAACCGGTCTCCATAGCGCTCGTGCAACTCCGGTGGCAGGCCGGCGGTTTCAGCCCCGAAGATGAGGACGACATCGGACGGCACACCGAGTGGCACGTCCCAGAGGAGTCGCTTCGCCTTCGCCGAGAAGAAGAATGGATTGCCGAGGATCGGAAGCTCGTCCTCGAAGGCATCCCAGTTTGGCCACACGCGCGGATCGACATGTTCCCAGTAGTCGAGTCCGGCTCGCTTCACCTGACGTTCATCAAGCGAAAAGCCAAGCGGTTCGATGAGGTGCAGAATGGCGCCGGTGGCGAGGCATGTACGGCCCGCGTTTCCGGTGTTCCAGTGAATTTCGGGATGCACGAGTACGACGTGCGTTGCCATTGTCGCTCGCCTCTCCAGTGTTTTCTTGTCCGCCCAACGGCTATGGCATCGGCGGCGGCGTGTTGGTCTCCGTGCCCGTGTGTATGTCTACAGTGTACAACCGATCAAAACCCACTCCGGTCAACGCAAGTGAGTCACGCATGTTAGAATCCGGCGTTCAGGCAGCCGGAATCGCTTTAATAACGACGGCAGTGCAAAGGGGCCGCCGAAATGGAGGTTTTCATGAGAACGCTCTTGCAGTCTCAGACCAAGTATTCAACCGCGGCCGATATCACTCCGTCGAATGTCGGCCAGCTGGAGCTCGCGTGGCAATGGCGCCCCAGGGAACTGGCGCTAGCGGATCAGACGCAGCCCGGGAATTTTCAAGCGACGCCGCTCATGATCGACAACGTGCTGTATTTGAGCACGCCGTTCAACCGCGTGGTCGCTCTGAATGCGGAAACAGGCGAAGAACTATGGACGTTCGACCCGAAGGCCTACCTGGACGGCCCGGGGATTAACCTCTATTACCAACATCGCGGGGTCGCTTTCTGGCGCGAGGGCAACGAGTCGCGCATCTTCATGAATAGCCACGACCGTCTCTTCTCGGTCGACACAAGAACGGGTGAGCTGGTGACCCGTTTTGGTCAAGGCGGCTACGCGATGCTGAGGGACGGACTGAATAACCATGAGAACAAGATCGGGATGCGGCAGAGCTCGCCCCCGGTGATTTACAAGAACCTGGTGATTGTCGGGAGCAGCATCCCGGATCGCTTGCAGTACAAAGGCGATCCTCCCGGGACGGTTCAGGCCTTCGATGTGCGAACCGGAAAACGAGTGTGGGTTTTCTACACCGTTCCGCGGCCTGGTGAATTTGGAAACGAGACCTGGGAGAACGATTCGTGGTCGGTGAGCGGACATGCGAATGTCTGGGGACCCATGACTCTGGACGAAACGCGCGGATTGTTGTACGTGCCGACGAGCACACCAGGCAGCGACTACTATGGCGGACGACGGCCGGGCGCCAATCTGTTTGCGGAAACGTTGTTGTGTCTGGATGCGGCGACGGGCAACCGGAAATGGCATTTTCAGGCAGTGCACCATGGCCTGTGGGACTACGATTTCCCGGCCCCGCCTAATCTGGTGACAATCACTGTCGCCGGCCGAAGGATTGACGCGGTGGCACAAGTGTCGAAGCAGGGATTCACGTATGTTTTCGATCGCGTGACCGGCCAGCCCGTGTGGCCAATCGAAGAACGCCCGGTCGATACGGCAACGGACGTACCCGGTGAGAAGCCCTGGCCGACCCAGCCGTTCCCAACCAAGCCTCCCGCCTTCACTCCACAGGGGGTCACCCTGGAGGATGCGAATGATCTGACGCCCGAAATCAAGGCTCTTGCACTCGAACACATGAAAAAGTTTCGAGTCGGCCCGATCTTTACCCCGCCGAGCTTGCGAGGCACGCTCATGCGGCCTTCGAACAATGGCGGCGTCAATTGGGGCGGCGCGGCCTTCGATCCGGAGACGGGCCGGCTGTACGTGAAAACATCCAACTATGTCTACATCAATCAAGTCTGCAAGAACGACGGGAGCGATCCTCGCATCGATGCTGAATACCATAACTACTGCAGCGGGATAGTAGAGACTCCCGAAAGCCCGCTCGGTCCGATTCCCATCACCAGGCCGCCATATGCCGAGCTGGTTGCGATCGACCTCAATAAGGGGGAGATCGGATGGCGCGTGCCCTTCGGTGAAGGAAGTGCGGCGCTTCGCAGACACCCACTGTTGAAGGGGATTACGCTCCCGGCTCGATTGGGAACTCCTGGCAATGCGGGATCTATCGTAACCAAGGGTGGGTTGGTCTTCGTCGGAAGCGGCGATCCCTATCTATATGCCTTCGACAAGTCGAACGGCCGGGAGGTGTCGCGCGTGCCGACCCCGTTTCCAGTTAGCGCCACTCCGATGACATACAAAGCGAAATCGGGCCGGCAGTTCGTGGTCGTGGCGACCGGCTCCGGCCCGGACGCCGCCCTGGTGGGCTTCGCGCTTCACCGGCAGTAGGCCCGCGCCGCGTCGACATGGCGACGGGCAGCCGATGAAACCTGATTTACGATGGCCAAGACAGACTTTAAGTCCGTGAAAGAGTATATCGCCTCGAAGCCCAGGGACGTGCGGGGCATACTCAAGCGCGTGCGTAGCTTCGAACTGGATCAAATCCTGATGAAGCGGAGGCAAAAAGAAAAGTCACGCCAACGGTCCGTAATGACTCAGTTTGAAAATGGATTTTCTAAAAGTGGGTTATCGATGGCCAAAAAACAAAAATGTCACAAGCCCTTGTGGCGATTAACGGCCCGGACTTCCTGGCTCCTTTTTCAGGAACTTCGCGGAGGTAACAACAGTTCGACCATGTGGCTGCGCTCGGCTCCACACAGGCCCCACAATCTTCGGTAATATATGTTTCCTCACACCTCGAGTGCGGCTACGATACCGACGAGGAGGGTAGGCTATGAGCGCCATTAAGAGCGCTGTGGGCATCAGCAAGCACAATCTCATCGACGACGTCCGCAGCGTTCAGCGGTTATTGAACGCACGCATGCAGTCGATGGTTGGTTTCGTACCGCTCAAGGACGATGGACAATTTGGACCAAAGACTGCGCAGGCGATTCTCGATTTTCAATCAAGCGTCCTTCATATGAAGAGACCCGATGGAATCGTGGATCCGCGAGGGCCGACCATCGTCGCGCTGACTGCGGGTTCCCACAACGCACACCACGAAATTCCTCCTAACGTAAAGTCGTTCATAGAGACAGCCTTGCCGGCCGCGAAGAAGGTCAAGGCGAAGTGGGGTGTTCCGATTGCCGCTACGATTGCACAATCGGCGCTTGAAACCGGATGGGGAAAGAAGGTCGTGGCCAATGCCTATTTCGGAATCAAAGGTAAGGCGCCTTCCGGGGCTAAGACCAGCTTCGGGACGACCGAAGTAGTAAATGGGAAGGTCATTCACATCAAAGACGAGTTCCGGGCGTATAAGAATTACGGTGAAGCCGCTGATGATTACGGCCGTTTCTTAAGCGAGAATAGCCATTACAAGAACGCATTCTTATACAAGAACGAACCCTTGAAATTTGTTAACGAAGTTGCGAAAGGAGGCTATGCGACAGATCCGAATTATGCAAAATCGCTTGCAAACATCATCCGCTCTTACGGTTTGGAGCAATATGATCGGTAGATTCGGTGTTAGGAATTGTCGCACACCCTCGATGGCGGTGATTTTCGTCATGATGCTGGCATTTGTCTCAGGGTGCAATGCGAATGAGGGCCAAACTCAAAGCAACAGCCCTGCTCAGACATCTTCGGCGACACAAAGCGAATCTACACGAGCCGGGCAACAAAGGCCGAAGGAGGCGACGTCAACATCTGACGAAGACAAAACCGTACTCGCGGTAAGCCGAGCAATCCGGAAGAATAAATTGGTGGACAAGCCGGACCAATGTCTCGCTTATCAGTTCGACGCGGAGAGTTCCAAAGACTATTTCGTTGTCGAAGTTCGCGAAAACCACCGGCACACTGAGTGCGGAGGCGACCCGCAGACCTCGCCGCGCCTTTTTACGGTGCGCGTTTCAAGAACTAACGGCGAAATGTCAACGGACGCGAACTCGCCCTCTGGTGAATTCCACCCGCTACCGCAGTAAGTCCCGGCTGTCTCGGCCGCTCAGGTTCTCCATAACAGACTTGGCTTTAAGTCTGCCGTCAAAGTCCAGAGATTGTAAGAAAAATAAGCGGGTGTACGGAAGAGGATCCGTGCAAACAAAGCGTGGATCTAGTGGCCAGCAGTCGCTGCGACCGGCGTGACCGCGACGCCGGCGCGGCCCGGGATGGGTTTGAGCGGGGTGAGCAGGGTCCGATGCCCCGTGGGAGATTGGCAGCCGTGGCCTGAGTGGGCACACGACGCCCACAACAGCGTCACACGCCGTTGTTTCAGGACCATTCCAGTTGATCGGAAGACGTTCGAGCGGGAGCGGCGAGGGCCGGCGCCCGCGACGGTAGGCCCAGACAGTTGAGAATCTTTTGAATGGCGTTGGGAGAGTTGATCGCTGCCACGATTTTCATACGTCCCCGGCAGCGAGGGCATTCGAGGACGTCCAGTTCCCATACTCTTTTCATGAGTTCGGCCCATGTGTAATTCCGGCCGTGCCGACAGGGTCCCGGCTGCAATGCTTCCTGTGCAGTTGCTGCCGGAGTCGCCGGCCCGAGTAACCGGCATCCCGGAAACTTGAAAATTCTCAATTCCCTAGACTCCTTATCGTCCATGACCACAACTTCCGCGATCCGGACATCTGGGACTTTGGAGCATTCCGGCGAGAGGCCGACGACTTATGGAGGAGCTGGTCTTTCGTAAACACTAAAGCGTAAGAGGAATAAACGTGGTCGGCTGCAGGATGGCGCAGAGGTTGGCGCGTAGCGCCTTATGTCACCCGCTGCTGGGTCGGTACGCGGGCCGAATAATGAGCCACAACTGAACGGATTCAAATCCGCGGAATCCGCATCATCCGTGGCGAAAACGTGCTCATCGCCAATGCCTAAATTTATATTTGAAATTCCGCCAGCCCAGCCGCATGCGAAGGGCGAACGACATGGGCGCCTCGTCCGGCAGCCGACGGACTCGCCGGAATTCGCGCGGCGGGAGGAATAGATCCGCGGCCAAAGGGGCCTCGGAGAACTCGATGACCTCGTCACGATCTTCCGACGTGTGGATGCGAATATTTCCCGCGGCGTCTTTGCAGTTCGAGCGATGAGTTCTCGTCACCAGCAGCGGAAAACCAGTCTCGCGGGGACCAACGTCCGTGAATACCGGTGTATCGGTGCGGCCCCCGACAGCTATTTGAAAAATCGCATGTCCTCGGATCGGAGGATGAAGAGCAAGCCACGCGGCGGGTGCATCGATATACCAGCCGTCCGCTTCGCTGTCGCGTGAACCGGCATCGTCGTCAGGGCTATATCGATACGTTGTCCTAATGATCACACGCCGCGCAGTGTACCCGAACATTTCTTGCCGCTCGCCCGTGTTGATCGTTTCCGTACGCACATGCACGGTGCGGCCCGAAGGTTCGTGCGATTCCACCTTCGGCGTGAAGCTTCCTGGACGACGGTATTCGTGCAGCTCGAAGCCCGTGTAGACGCGAGACTCGAGATCAATATCGAACTGATAACCGAGATCGCGATTCTGGATCAGCGCCCGCCTCGGCCCAAATTCAAGTTGCATCGTCTCCGGACGCTTCGGGTCGCCACCAACAAGGAACGGCCCATTCCGGTATTCAGAACGCGAGTTTCGACCACAAATATATTCAGTGCGGCTGAAGTGCGCCTCCCCCTGCACGATAACGTATCGAAGACTCGCCTCGGCCATAGCGCAAGCCGCCTATTGTGATCGAGATCTCCAGTTGATCTCGATGCCAGTAACATCCCTGTCTCCAACATTAATCATTGTGTCGGATGGTGATCGCGGGCGCGCGGCTCCGCCTGTTCCGCGCCTTTGGACGCAACACGGATGACATACCGGCCGGGTGTTACGCTTGGGAATTCGAATGATCCATCGGCCTCGACGGATGCACTGATGGAAGCGATGATCTCTCCACTCAAGATGACTCACGTTCCGCTCGCCTCCCGGATCGATGCCGAGGACCCGGCCGCTCAGCTTCGTCCATGAAGCCGGCGTGATCGTTCCGAAGGTCACTCGAGTCTCAGCTGCTTCAGGTGCCGGAATGACGGCGGATCGTCGTATGTTCATGTTTCCCCCGATTCCTGTGTGCCCGCTTAGTTGGTTTCCAGAGCGGCGATGGCCGCTTTCGCCGTCACGGCGACAGTAACCAGGGCGCCGTAGGTACTGCGCTCAGTGTCCTCCAGCAGACGATGCAGAGCTGGGAGAGCTTCCTTCGCCTGCAGAAATATCAGCGCTTATTTAGTCGCGGATTCTGTTGTCCTCCTATTGCTGCGCCGGGATAAGTTTGACTTCAAGAGTGATTTTGCCGGATTCGGGAATGCTGACTGCCTTGCCGAGTTGCTCGAATTGCCGCAGGACATCCGGATCGAAGTAAGCGAACTGCTCGATGGCCTCCCACGCGAAGATTTTATATTCACCTGGAGGAATGCCGCGGATTGTGAAACGGCCGTCTTTGTCCGTGACTGCGGTCTTGATCAGATCGGCGCGATCTCGAAAACGGTCCGGCACCATCACGGCCTCAATGCCGGGGACAGGCTGGGATTTCTCATTAACAAGCGTTCCGTTGATTTGTCCGGCTCTGGAACTAAGGACAATTTCGAGTGTGCCGGAGACCGGTCCTGAAACTTGAAAAAACTCATTGATGACATCCGCGCCGTCGAGGCGAGCATCCTTCACGTAGAGATCCGGCGGAACATGAACCATGAGGCGATACTCTCCGGAAAAGACGTTGTCCAACGAGAATGCTCCATCGGCGGACATGGGCCGGGGAAGTTGTTCGTGCCCGCCGGGACCTGCCGACGCCAGCTCAACGTGGATCGTCTCGAAGCCGTTGATTGTGGCCAGCTCGCGGTCTTCAACGCGAACACGCCCGCGGATGGAAAACCCACGCGTCATCGGGAGTACCAGATTCTCGATATCCGACCCGGAAACGTCGACGGCGGCCTGGGCCGCAGGGCGTGAAAAAACTAACGCGCCGAAAAGATCCGCCAAGCTGACCGAAGTGGTATTCGGAGTAATTGGAGCATCGACATTTGGCTCCATTGTTGCCGAAAGCCAATACGAGCCTGGAGGGATATCGCGGAATTCAAAATTTCCATTCGTGGGATTCGTGACCGTCGATCTGGAAAAATTGGAAAAGCCGCCCGGCTGGCGAGGACCGAGCCTGACTTCGGTTATCTGCGGGGGCTGACTGGTTCTGGCATCGATCACTTTGCCACGAATTCGGTATAACAGCTGCGAAGCGAGGACAAAATCGGCAGCGAGATCCGCGCCGGGCTCAACAGCAATGACCGATGCTTTGTCCGGATCTGCCGTGCCCGGATACAACGTTGGAGGATAAGGCTTCGGCGCCACTTCGTTGTCGCTGCGTCCGGCAGAGTTGCCCGGTCTCGACTGCGAATCGACCTTGAGGTAGTAACGGCCCGGTGTGATCCAGTATAAGCGATATTCGCCGCGATCATCGGTCAGAGCTGAACCGGCAATTCGGAAATCCCGTTTTCCCGGTTGCACGTAAGCGGCTCGCAGAAGTTCGACACGCGCTCCGGTGATCGGCTCGCCTCCGTCATCTCTGACCCGCCCGCTGATCGTACCGCCGGGAATCAAATAAAAAGCGAGACTCTTGAGCGTTTGTCCGCCGGCCAAAGTGACGACCGTTCCCTGACCCGCCGGTATCCGCTGCCCATATTCTTGTTTGGTATACCCATTGCGAGCGGCCGTAATCTTGTAGGAACCCGGCTCCAGATCCTTCAGAAGGAAATGACCTTCCCGATCCGTGATAGCTGGAACCGGGGCGAAGGGATCGGATCCTGTGAAAACGACGGCCATGCGTGGTCCGACTCGGCCTTCCTCACCCGGCGTGGCCACTCTCATCACCCGGATCTCGGCTCCGGCTATCGGCTCTCCGGTCCCAGCCCGCTCAACGACACCTTCAATCGAACCCCTTGCAGGCTGCTGTTGTGTTGCGAGCACCGCCAACTGCAGCAGAAAAACAATTGAAGCCGCGATCCAAGCCATGAAAGTCATGTAGAAGAAATCGTCTCATGCTTGAAACTCTGGATGCAAGCGGGCTGGTGGCGCATGCTATCGGTCACGGCGACCAGTTCTACATCGCCTTGCGGAAGATGAGATTGATACGGCAGTTCCCGGTCAGGGGATGGGAGACGTAGGCCAGGCGGTCGAATCGCGCAGAAAGATCGTTCGTTTTCAATGCTGGCGGAATCGACGATTAATGTCCGCAATCGATTTTTGCGCTGTTTCTCGGACAAAGTAGCGTCGCGTTTTTTTATCTGGCAACAGCACGCCGGGATCCTCGTCCGCAACGCGACGGAGTAGCGGTATATCGTCGCGAGTGCCAATTATTCCGAGGTCTTTAACCGCGTTTTGCCGGACTGCCATGCTTTTGTCGGCAAGGCCGTCTAGGACTGCTGTCCGAATTGTCGCCAACGTGCTTGCCGTTGGGGACGGCATGTTTAAGGCGAACGTCCCCAGCGATTCCTGCGCTTGCATGCGTCGTGGCGTGATGCCACCCTTGCACATTTCAAGAATTACAGGTAAGGCTTCCATGCCGTGTTCCTTCGCCAATTTCTTGATGAATTCGGAATCTCCGTTGTAACTGCCGTTTGCCAATGCTGCGACGACCTTCGGATTCCGTTTGTCGCCGATCTGATCGACCGCGCCGAGAACTTGTGCGTAATACTCAGAATATCCCTCTCCGTACTTCTCTGGCATACCCGCAGCGCCGCCTGATGCTCCGTGCGCCGACTCGATCTCCTCGTTCTCGCGGATCAAGAGATCCACTAAAGCCGCTGAGGTCGCCAGCGTCCGGAAAACCGCGGGATTCCGACTTAGTATCTCAAAGGCTTTTTCGCGTTTCTGGAAATCCGAAGACTGCAGTTGCTTGAGAAGATCCATCGTGGTTTGTGTGCTGGTACCTTGCCCAAATGCGTGGAAAGAAACCATCAGCACGAAGAGACCTGCGTACAACGATGCACTCTTCATATCAACCTACAATCTGTTCATGACGGCACAATGTTACAACAAGTCCGAACTGACGCGACACCGTACGGGATATCGGACTTGCCTTGTCCGGTGTCGAGGAGAGCACAGCGTACGGATCCCCGGCACTCAGGGTCCACGGAAAACTCATGGCGGGCATCGCCGTTAATCGGTCGGCCGAACCTGGTTCGCTTGGGATTTGTGTGGATTTCGACGATCGCGCTGAGTTGCTCGCTCCGGCCCCCCGATATTTACTACGTGACGGACCACTACGTCCCCTACAACGTCGTGCTGGTTCGCCTGTCTCGCCTCAATCGAGATATGTTGCGCGACTTGTTCGGCATGGCCCACAAGTTTGTGACCCGAAACGCCAGCGCGGAAGCGCCGAAAGCTCGCTCCAAGAAAATGAATAAAGTTTAGTGGGCAAGCTCGATGCGATGGGTAGCGTCAGACCTTTAACGAGGCTTCTGAGAGGTGCTTAGACAGGAAAAGCCCTGACCAATGAAGCAAGAACTGGAAGGACTCCACGATCTGCAAGCCAGCACAAAGCATATCGAGACCAACGCTCAGGATTA
>WNFS01001554.1_pt1 | contig 17228 bp, 19 predicted proteins | sample 5400141 | NCBI WGS metagenome assembly WNFS01 (sample SAMN13153358, study PRJNA577476) | soil metagenome | isolation source: 60 cm saprolite under Madrone tree | place: USA:California | collected 2016-06-14
GCTACTTCTCCCAATCTCAAAAACGAAAGTGTTCCCGTCCCCGTCGCGTACAGCACGTAAACCAAAAGCAACGCCACGCTGTACAACCAGCCGGCCCCAGGCCCAGCCGCGGCAACTCGTTCGAGCACGCCCCGCGCCGCAAACAGCAGCATCCCCGCAAAGAGAATCCCGAACGCCGCAAACGACGCTACAAACGCTCGCCCGCCGTACGAGTACCCATACCCCGACACCGTGGCCAACAAAATCATCCCAACGCACAACACTCCCCAAACACCCAGCATGGGCATCGGTCCGATTTGGCGCGTCGCAGGCAAGCGAATATTGTACAGTAACGTTCCGCAATCACTTTTTCGCGATGAAACGCTTCGTCTACATCTACCGGATGCGTCGGCCGCTTGACGGCCGCTTAAGAAAAAGCAGGCCGCGCCGTCTTCGCAGTCTCGCTGGTTGCGAAACATCGCCGTCATGAAGCGCCTGGCCTACATCGACTGGATGCGCGGCCTCGCCTGCGTCCTCATGTTCCAAACCCATTGCTACGATTCCTGGCTCAGCCCCGAAGCACGCAAATCCCCTGTCCTCATCTGGTCGCATCTCCTCGGCACCTTTCCCGCTCCACTGTTCATCTTTCTCGCCGGAGTTTCTTTCGCACTAGTCACTGAACGCCTCCGCCAAATGGGAGTCGACCGCACTACTATCGCCAAACAAACCATCCTTCGCGGCGCCGAAGTACTTGGCCTTGGCATTCTCTTCCGCATTCAAGAATTTCTCCTTGGCTTCGGCTATGCGCCCTGGACCGATCTCTTCCGCGTCGACGTCCTCAACATCCTCGGCCTCTCTATGATTCTTATGGGAGTCCTCTGCTATTTCACCGGCAGCGCATCGCTCGGCACGGATCGTACTCGCTCGATACTGGCCGCCTTCGGCGCTGCAACCATCATTGCCATGCTCACCCCGCCGATCTGGACCACCGTCCGCCCGAAATTTCTCCCTTGGCCCCTCGAGTCCTACATCAACGGCGTCCACATCTTCAACGCCCCTCAACCCTGGCTTTTTCCGCTTTTTCCCTGGGCCGCTTTCGCCTTCGCGGGATTGGCCGTGGGCTTTTTTCTACAAACCGAATTCGCCAAGCATCGCGAATCGCTCGCCTTTGCCCTCCTCGGCATCTTCGGTATCGCCGCCAGCGCGCTTTCTCAACTCTTCGACAAATCCCCAGTTCATCTTTATGCCGTCTACGATTACTGGCACTCCAATCCAGATTTTCTTCTCATGCGTTCCGGTCTCCTCCTCGTCATTCTCTTCACCTCGTACGCCTGGTGCCGCTGGGGCTTCGCGCAAACCGGCTTCAGTCCCCTCATTCAACTCGGCAAAACTTCTTTGCTCGTCTATTGGGTTCACATCCAGTTCGTCTACGGCGGGCTTTCCATTTTGCCCAAGCGCCAATGCAGCGTGGCCAAAGCCACACTCGGCCTCGCCATAATCTTTCTCGCAATGCTCGTTCTGTCGTTGATTCGAACCAACTGGAAGAAATGGCGCTCGGCCCGTTCCGCAGCGCCAGCCGCGGCCTAGCGCTTTACGGTTTCGCTGAAGGGTTTTTCTCGCTCTGCTGCGATTGCGGAATCCTGATAATCACTTCGCCCGGCTTCGCCAATCCCAATCCATCCCGCGCGATCGCTTCAATCTTGTTCGGATCCGTCCGCAACGCTTGCACTTCTTCCGCAAGCTCCGCATTTTCTTTATTCAACCGGGCGATATCCTTCTGCACGTTTTCGATTTCCTGCTTCGTCCGCCGCATCGCTAAATATCCGTGCGTGCCAAACACGTCATGCACCACCAGTGCCGCAATGCACAACGCCAAGACAATCCGGCCGTAGCTATGCCACAGCGCTCGCAAATCCAGCGGCTCGCTCTTGGTGGCCTTGGTTGCTTTCATCTCATCCCTTCAAAATCCATTCCGTCGCATCCTTCACCAATTGCGCCGAGGCCGCCGCGCTCTCGGCTTCCACATACAAACGCAATAGTGGCTCCGTCCCGCTCAACCGCATCAGCATCCACGTTCCATCTTCAAACGCAAATTTCGCTCCATCTGTCCGGTCCACCGACGCCACTTTTCTTCCAATCAGCGTCGACGCGTCCGTCTTCGACTTCTCCATTGCGCTCGCCTTCTGCTCTTCCGTCAAATGCAAATTGTCGCGCACGGGCCAATATTCGCGCCCCAATTTCTTGAACAGCGCCATCACCTGCTCATGAATTGACGCACCCCGCGCCGCCATCATCTCCGCCACCAGCAAGCACGCCACAATCCCATCTTTTTCCGGCACGTGCCCGCGCATCGTCAATCCGGCGCTCTCTTCGCCGCCCATCGCAATCTTATCTTCACGAATCAATTGCCCGATGTATTTAAATCCCACCGGTGTCTGATACGTCTTCTGCCCGCGAGCCTTCGCCGCCGCATCCACAAGCTCCGAAGTCGCCACACTTCGAGCCGCCGGCAAATTCCATCCCCGCGATTCCACCAGGTAGTCGTACACCAGTGCCAAAATGTGATTCGGCGCCACCCAAGTCCCGTCGCGATCCACAATCCCAAACCGGTCCGCATCGCCATCCGCCGCCAGGCCCGCCGCTGCTTTCGAATCCACCACCGCTTTTCGTAACGGCGCCAGATTCTCTTCGCTCACGTCCGGCCCAGTCCCGTCAAACAAAACATCTCGATTCGTTCGCAGCGCTTCCACACCCACACCATGATCTGTCAGCACCTTATCGAGATACCCCGCGCCGCACCCATGTAACACATCCACGACAAATTTCGATTTCGCTTTAGCCAGCACGTCGAACCGCACCAGCTCTTCCACTCGCTTCAAATACGCCGCGCGAAGATTCACCATCTCCGCTTTCTTCTTCTCGTGATGCCCCAGCGGCGCCACTCCTCCCGCCGCAAACAATCGGGCCGACCGCGCCTCAATATCCTTCGTCACCTCCGGCAGGGCAGGCCCCGCATCCGCCGACGAAAACTTCAACCCGTGATACTGCGCCGGATTATGGCTCGCGGTAAAATTCACCGCCGCGTCCAGCTTGCTCCGTTGTATCTCGTAAGCAATCGCCGGGGTCGGCGTAAACGTCTCGCACAACAACGCCCGTATCCCGTGATGCTGCAGAATCTCCACCGCCAGTTGTGAAAATTCCTCCGAATAAAATCTCGTGTCGTATCCAACTAGAATTGTTGGATGATTTGTCTTAGACTTAACATGTTCGGCAATCGCCGTCACCGCCAGCCGGACATTGGCAAACGTAAATTCATCGGCGATCAGGCCGCGCCACCCGGATGTGCCGAATTTTATGGGAGACCGTCCATCGGTGGTCGCATTCGTTGGAGTCGCCATGACGCGATATTCTAGCCCTACGTCAGTCTCAGCGAAAGGTTTTTGCTGTGTCGTATAGTCGGTTGAATTGTCGGCTCACAGTGCGGCGAACCAAAGAATTCAAACCGGCCTGCTTACGCTGTTTCCACCAGATTCCCAGCTCATGAAGAGAGAAGAACATGCCCCCTTCTAAAACAGCTCGAATTGTGCTCGTTACCTGCGGGAATCTCATCGAAGCTCGCCGCATCGCCTCGAACGTCGTCCGCAAGCGCCTCGCCGCCTGCGCCACGATAATTTTGGGGCCGGTGCAATCCGTTTACCGTTGGAAGGGAAAAGTCGAGAACGCGCGCGAACAGTTACTGCTTATCAAGACCGTCGAAAAACAACTTCCCGCTCTCGAAGCCGAAGTCAAACGTCTCCACAGCTATGACGTCCCAGAAATCCTCGCCCTGCCCGTCCCTTGGGGCTCCGCAGACTATCTCAAGTGGTTGGGCGACAATTCGGCGTTGTAGGGCCGGCTTTTTTATCCCGAACGCAGCCGAGGGACCGAAGCCGGCCGCTCCTGGCACTCACACGTACAACAACGCCTGATCCAAATCCGCCACAATATCTTCCACGTCCTCAATTCCCACCGACAGCCTCACCAGCCCTTCGCTAATCCCGATGCGCTCTTGCACTTCTTTCGGCATCGACGCATGGGTCATCACCGCTGGCAGCGAAATCAACGTCTCCACTCCGCCCAAACTTTCCGCCAACGAACAAATCTTCACCTGATTCAAGAATCTCTTCGCCGCTTCACCCGACCCCACGTCAAACGACAACATCGCTCCCGGCCCGCGCTGCTGCTTCCGCGCAATCTCATGCTGCGGATGTGTCGGCAATCCCGGAAAATAAACTTTCCGCACCTTCGGGTGTGCATCCAGGTGCCGCGCCACTGCGATGCCGTTCGCGTTGTGCTGCAGCATGCGAATCGCCAGCGTCTTGATTCCGCGCGAAATCAAAAAGCAATCCATCGGCGCCAGCCCCGCTCCCGCCGACCGCTGAATAAAATAAATCTTCTCGGCATCCTCCGGCCGCGTCAGCACCACCGCTCCGCCTGTCGCATCGCTATGCCCGTTCAGATATTTCGTCATCGAATGAACGACGATGTGCGCGCCCAGTTCGATCGGTCGTTGCAAATACGGGCTCAGAAATGTGTTGTCCACCACCAGCGTCAGATTCCGGTCAGTCGCCACCTTTGCGATCGCCGCGATGTCCGTCACGCGCATCGTCGGATTCGTCGGCGTCTCAACGTAAAGCATTTTCGTATTGGGCCGCATCGCCGCGCGCACCAGATCCGGCGCCGACGTATCCACAAAGCTGAACTCAATCCCAAAATGCACCAGCAATTGCGTCGAAAGCCGGTACACGCCGCCATACACCGCCTCCGACAAAATCACATGATCGCCGGGGCGCAGCAGCCGGAAGACCGAATCAATCGCCGCCATCCCGGACGTAAACACGTATGCGCTGTGCCCGCCTTCCAGCTTCGCCAGCGTCTTCTCCAGCGCCTTCCGGTTCGGATGATTCGTCCGCGCGTAGTCGTATCCCTGCCGGTATTTACCGAACTCTTCCTGCACGTATGTCGATGTCTGGTAAATCGGTGCAACAATCGCGCCTGTCGCCCCGTCAGGCTCCTGCCCAACGTGAATCGCATTCGTCGCAAATCCCATGGTCTTTCCCCTCAGCGGCTCGGCGCACACTCGGAACCTGCACCAAGCCCTCTTCTGTCCGTTGTCATTGGAGCAACTTCAGGTCGCGCTGTGTAGCTTAGCCACTCCTGTTTATCCTGGAAGGGGCTGCACTCTTACCGCCCGTGCGCGCGCTCCTGCGGAGCAAGTCACTACAACTTACAAGACCCTGCCACACCCGTCAATGAAGTAGCGCAGTCGCGTTCTAGTAGCGTAGCCACTCCTGCTTGCCCGAAATCTCTTTTGAGGGGGCTGCGCTCCGACGATCTCAATGGAAAGTTGAGCTGAGGTCGACCTCGGCTCACTCATTGTAAATTGTAAGAGGGGCGCTGTTTTAGCGGCTGCAGGTCAGATCACTTAACGGGACTTTCATTTGCTGGAGGTAACTTACGCGTCGCCATATCTCCATACGGTGGACCACGTGACGGGGTGATCCCGGAAGTTCACTCCGATACCATAGCGCTCGTCCGGCAGTGTCTCGCAGTAAACCACCTTCCCGAAGGCCGAATGTCCGTTCAGCAGAGTGACGCGTAATGCGTCCCCGGGTTGCCAAGCGTGTTTGGAGAACATGCGCGCGCCGCGCGGACTGACGTTATCCGTATAGGTTTTTTCTTCTCCATCGACACCCCCGGGCACACAAGGGGCGAGGCGCACAGCCACAATGATCGGCAGCCGCCTTTCCATTCTGCCACTGAGCCATGGATCCAAAGGCATTTTGCTTAGACCTATGTCGGGCAAACGTGATGCGCTGTGGCGCTCGGATTCGGCCAGGAAACATGCAACCTGACCTTCAGCTGGGGGGATCTGGTGTGTCCGTGGTTTCTCTGTCTGCTCCGGCGATTGGCGCTTTATCTGTCTCCTGGAACGTCACGAGCTACCTTACGTCTCCATTTGGATACCATTCGTCCTGGCCTTCGGCAATCGAGTCAAGACCTTAGTACTTTTGCTCGTCGGCTGCCCTGGCACTTGGTTTCAAGGTCTTCCTGATTACGGCTTTCAACTGAACAAGCTTTAGGGTTATCTCCTGCTGGCCCTCTCCTTCTTCTCCGGATAGCGTTGAATCGACGCATCTGATGCGAAGGTGGAAGACGTGCATGAGAAATGATGAACGGGGAACGTAGATGACGCATTTGTGCGATGCGAAAAGGAATGGTTTTGCTTCCGACAATTGGCAAAAGGCGATGCCGAGGCATCTGGGCACGCGTTCAAAACGTTTCAAGGAGGCGCTACCACCGTGCCAGAAACTACCGAATGCGGCGGCGGTGGATGTAATCTGCCAACCGCCCGCAGAAAGAATTCACGTCGGTACGGCAGCGTTCTGGACGGCTGGTCTGGCGGCCGAACCGCAGGAAACGCGCGGTCCGATCCAGCTGCTATTCGACAGCTTTTCGCAGCCGCGCACGGTAGGCATACGCTCAACTGGAATGAGCATCCGACAAATGCTCTACCGGGCTGAATCCTATCAGATCGATTTCCAACTGGAAGCGCAGCCGGAGCGCAATCGGCTCGTCGTCACCGGCCAGTTGCTGGACGTCGGCGATCCGGAGGTCGTTGCTCGCGACGTGCAGGTTACGCTCTCGGATGGCCGGGAAAGCGCTGTCAATACGATGACAAACCAGTTTGGCGAATTTCACGCGGAAATCGAAAACTCCGGCGATTTGGAGCTTTCCTTCCTTGGCCGCACTGGAAAGCCTTTCGTCATTTTGCTCCGAGGCGCGCTCGCCATTCGGCCCTCCCACTGATTCCAAGTAGTCCGTCCGTTAGCTGAGCCCTCACGAACTCGCTCTCTTATCGGAGTCCGATCGATCTCAGCTCTCGGCATATTTGTTCGCCTGCAGTCGTCGGGGCCGCTTTTCGAAGCAGGCGACCATAAAACCAGGGGCCCGAGAACCTCCACATTCAGTGGACGGTCATGCGCGCGTTGCGTGCCTTCGGTTGACTGTCTCAGAAACAGGACAGGCCGAGGACCTGAACTAAAGTCCGGTACCGCTTCGGGCACATCCGTCCGTTTGGGAAATCGATGCCGCAACTGTCCATATGCAAAGATTAGGGCGGCGATTTTAGTTAAGGGGGAGACCATGAAATCGAACTATCTCGAACAGCTAAAATCTGATATCGCAGCACGTTTCGAAAGTGACCTCCGCAAACCAAGGGCTAAACCCGCAGTGAAGCCAAAGATGGAAGAGGACACGGCGTTGGAACAGCAGAAACAAGATCATTTCGCCAAGCTCTTGATGGCCGAGGCAGTACGTCAGCTCAAGTAGGTTTTAGAAACCATTCTCCCATCGTTTCGACACACACGAAGTTCGGGCAGCCAAGCTGGTTGCGAGGCCCGTCCGCAACGTAAGCACCGATTAACGGACAAGCCGGAAGTAATGCCTCTGGGTTGGTAAGATTGCTCCCGACAAGCGCGCATGCATTGACTGGTCTAGCCACGTTGTCGGTGGTCGGCTGACCGCAGAAATCCCGATTCACCAGCTGCCGAAACTCCTCTGAGATTGCGCCTCTTCTTTATTTCACGAAGACGTGTGTCCGCGGTTCCGTCGCTACGAACTCCCGCCGCTCGAAAAGCAGCAAATACCCCATCTCGCGCATCTTAACCACCCAGCACCACACTTGACCTGCCATGGCGCTTGCATGGACTATGTTTCTGGCAAACTCATGAGAAGAAAATACACTTGGCTCTTGGCCTGCGCGTTTTCAATTGCCTCACTCCTTCCGTTCGTCGCAGCCGCACAGAACAACCCCTCGGCAGACTCCGCCGCGACCCCGAAAACTACTCAATCGAATCGCGTTCGCATTGAAGTCGTCGGTGGCGATGCCGACGCGCCCGTGGAAAACGCCAGCGTCTATCTCAAGTACGTCGAAGAGCGGAAACTCCGCAAAGACAAGAAAACCGAGCTCAACGTGAAGACCAATCGCGAAGGTGTCGCCCACGTCCCGGACGCGCCGCTCGGAAAAGTCTTGATTCAAGTCATCGCCGAAGGCTGGAAGACCTACGGCAAGTGGATTGAAATCACCGATCCTCGCCAAACTGTCAGAGTGAAGCTCGAAAAGCCTCCTCGCTGGTACTGACCGTTCGCATTCGGCATTTATCGTCCCGTTTTCACCAAAAACTCTGCTTAACAGCGGAAATATTTCTGCAAAATATTTTTCCTCGCGCATGCTTCGTGCCAAACAAACCACTTCGCGCTTCCGTTTTGGTTCATTCTCCCCGAAAATCTCTCACGCTTCATCCCGTTGCACAAAAATTGTGCAAACCGCATTAGAGTGTTGAGGAGCGGCAGGTTAACCTCGTCGCGATACCTCTTTTGCACAACGTTTTCAACACCTGTGTTGATAACTTCATCGAGCCGAAATATTTCTTCTGGACTTCGGCAGAACTCGTGCCTTACATTGCGCCGCCAAGTTTTTCTTTGCTCTTCTCTGTGTGCTCTGCGCCTCTTCTCTCGAACTCCGTGTTAAAGATTTCTCCCTCCCTCTCTTTGACCCTCATTTGCCTTGCTCTTCTCTGTGTGCTCTGTGCCTCTTCTCTCCGTGAACTCTGTGTTAAAGATTTTCTCCCTCCCCCTCTTTGACCCGCACGAAATACAGGTGATACAGTCTTTCTCAGTCCAACTTTTTATGACCGACTCGCACGACGCACAGTTTTCTCCCATTCGTATGATCGCCGGAAATCTCACCGCGCGTCCGCTTCGCGCCGTCCTCAGTATTCTCGCCATCTCCATTCAAGTCATTCTTGTCCTTATGATTGTTGGACTTACGAACGGCGTCGTGAACGAATGGAGCAAACGCGTTGAAGGCGTTGGCGCCGACATTCTCGTGCAATCTCCCAACGCTTCGATTTTCTTCGCGTTCTCCAGCGCCGTCATGCAGGAATCTTTTGGCCAGCAAATTGCCTCTCTCCCCGGCGTTGACGAAGTTGCTCCCACTTTGAGCCTCATGGACCAAAAAAACTTCGTCGTCATCTACGGCATTGACTACAAGCGCTTTAACGCCCTCAGCAAAGGCTTTTTGTTCGGCTCCGGCCGCCCGTTCGAATCTCCCGACGAAGCCCTCGCTGACGATATCGTCGCGCAGTCGCGTCATCTCAAAGTTGGTGACCAGATCTCACTTATGAATCACGCCTTCATCATCTGCGGCATCGTCGCGCACGGCAAAGGCGCTCGCTTCTTCATCCCACTCAAAACCGCACAGGATATTTCCGGTGCCGAAAAGCGTGTCTCCGTCTTCTACGTGCGCAGCAAAGGCAACACCGAAGCCACTCGCGCCGAAATTCTCAAGCTCGAACCCAACAATCGCGTCCGTTCCATCGCCGAATACATGACGCTCATGAATTCCTCGAACCTCCCCGAACTCAAGCCATTTATCAAGACGATGGTCGGCATCGGCATCGTCATCAGTTTTCTCGTCGTCTTCCTGAACATGCACACGCTTGTGCTTGAACGCACACGCGAAATCGGCATCCTCAAGGCACTCGGATTTACGCGTGCCGGTATCGCGCAGCTCCTGCTAGGCGAAACGCTCGCTCTCACCATCATCGGAAGTATCGTTGGCATCGCTCTCACGTTTCTGACCAAAGCCGTCCTAACGCAAACCGTCCCCACACTGCAAATCTCCATTACCAATTCATGGATACTTGGCTCGATTCTCCTCGCCACTTTTGGCGCTACGGCGGGCGCAATCTATCCGACTTTGCGCGCTGCGAGTTACGATCCCGTCGTCGCCCTTGCTTACGAATGACGAATATGCGACTAACAGGACGTGTCGCCGCAGACTGCGATCCACGCAGAGCGGGCCGCACTTTCGGCATCACTGCAGTAGCGAACGTGTCTGCAGAAGCGTCTTGCTCAAGTCTTGTTTTTGCTCCAGGACGCGTTTTGCATTCGGGATTAGGTTCGCAAGTTCCTGCGGTGCGCTGTGAATCGCTTCATCTAGGGTTGGCAGTTTGGACTGATCGTCGAGAGCAGCGAGATACGATGAAATAATCCGGGTCAGAGCTGTGGACGTGACTGAATCTCTTCCGTAATGATTGCGAAGGCCTTCCAGATCAAGCTTTGCCGCCCTTCGCCAATCGAGTCCTCCCCGCAATCGTGTGATGGCTTCCTGCAACCGCGCTCTCTGAGCTGCAGAAAGCTGCTCCAGATGGAGTGCGCCGGCTACCGCTCTAAGATGATTGACGAGAAGGTCTTTTGCGATCAGCGTTGCAAAAAGTGATCCACCGTTCCCTACATCACGCGAAAACCTCAGCCCGGCCGCGAGAGTGCGAACTCCTCCATCCTTGTCGCCCGCAATAAACAAGTGAAACGCATAGAGAACGTTGAGCCGCCCGAGCACCAGTGCCTTTCGGGCATACTCAACAGGTACGTCTTCCGCTCCGTAGTCCAAGCCCCAGTCACAGTATGAAAGAGAAGTCGCGCGAGCCATGATTTCCAAGGCCAATCTGTTTTTCTCCAGCAAGTCTTTGTACTTCGAATCATCGTACGGGGCCGTACCGTCGAGGATCGCGTTTAGTTCTCTTGCCTGCTCGTCCGTTATAGCGGAGTCTTGCAACGCCGAGAATGCGGACCAGTAGCGCAATGCCGCATTGTCTGCAGGAGACACATTTCTGTCAGCGAATGCGGAAGCGGTAGACAACAGTAAAACAAGGACAATCGATGGAATTGCGGTGATGTGTTTCATAGCTTGATCTTCTCCTTGCCGAGCACGGCAACAGCGCTACGTTTACCCTTCGGAAGTGGAACGGCTTTAGAACGAAACGCCATGTCATCGACCATCGCCTTAAACGACGGCGATTTCGCCATCAGGGCATTTGCACTCCGCATCGTTAATGGCTGGCTGTCCTGAAGGTGCTCGGGGGTTCCGGCATTCCCGATGGTTCCGGCGACGCGGATGCGGTTAGTGTGAATGTGTAGTGTGAGCGCCCCCAGAACAAGGATGGCCACCCCTGCAGTGGCCCATGCCCCGAGGATGAACACGCGACGAGCCCGATGGCGAGGTTCTACTGCCGGGAGCGGCTCCGGAACGCACGGACGGAACTGCTTCAAATACGCCTCGAAGCGCTCATCATCAAAAGTTGGCACAGTAATTCTCCTTCGCGAACATGGAGTCGCGGAGCTTCGCAAGCGCATAGCGGTATCGCGATGCCACCGTGTTCGAACTGAGATTCAGCAGGTCGCTAATCTGCGAGAACGTCAGTCCGCCCCAAACATGCAGAACCATGACTTGTCGCTGATCATTCGGGAGAGCCTCTAGCGCACGTCTCAGATTCTGTTCTCCCGTATAGTCTCGGTCGGGGGGACGAAACCAGGCCGAGTCCGGCTCAAGCGGCGCATTTCGGTCCCGAAGCTTGCTGTCATTGAGAGCAGCGTTTCGTACACACGCGAACAGATAAGCCTTCTTGTCCACCACTTGGCTGAGACTCCCTTTCTCGAGCAACTTCAGGAACACTTGATGAACCGCATCTTGAGCCCGGCCTCGTTCACCCGTAACCGCCTGGGCGAAGAGGAGGAGCGCTGGCCCATGCTCGCGATACAGGAACTCGATCTCGGCGATATTTCCCTCAGTTCGGTGCACGTTGCGATCTCAAGCTATTTATACTGACTACGGCCCGTCCTCTATGCGTTGGAGGCACTTTAGTTGTGCCCGGATGGGGACTCACTTCGGCGCACGAGCTTCAAGCCCGGACCCAACTCTTTGTTCTTTTTTTCTTCTTCATTCTCTAGCATCCACAGGAGCGCCTCGTTTGGCCCAGCAAGCTCCACGCGGAACTTTACATTCGGCCCGAGTTCTGGGCAGGTGTGACATTTGTGATGCTGGACTTCAAATGTGAGAGTCTTACCTTCCAGATGCGGCACCAGCAACGGAACGGGGCTTTCGCCAGCCACATGCCACGGTTCATCGACGTTACTGCGTTCTTGATAATAAAAAATAATGGTGCCGCTGACCTTCCCGCCCGCCTCGTCAATCTTGAGATCGATCCCTGGGAGGTCATTCATTTTCCCTTCCCAGATCCCGGCGAACGAAGACTTCGCGTGAACTAGCATGGACGATTGAGCGAGAAGGAGTACTACAAAGCCCGCAAATGTGGCGATGATCGGCACTCGGTTGGTTTTCATGTCTTGACCCTCAATAATAAGACAATCGAGTCGGGAGGATTTGTCTACTGCCGGCGAGCTTTTTCATGAGGCGAGCTCCTACCGAGAACAAGCTCAACAAGTTGAAATGTTAAGGCAAGAACCTCCTGGGCGCTGCAGAACAAAAACTGTTCAGAACGATTGCCCGGCCGAGCGAAGTGCATGATACTCTTGGCAGAATATTGCGCCATACACTCTCTCCGGGAGCAGCGTAGACTTCAGGTCCATTCAAAGGAGCAAGGAATGAAGCGTACTCTTCTCAGCACACTGCTAGTTTGCGCTGGTGTCTCGTTCGTTCCAGCCGCCGAGGCGCAAATCGGCGGAGGCATGAATTTTTTCAAGAAGCCCAACATCGCCGACATTTTTCATCCCGTGGTCGGTTCCGGCGCCGCCTACGAGCGCACTGATAAAGACGGAGTCAAGACCGCGCTGGAAATGACGATCGTTGGCCGAGACACTTTTGAAGGCAAAGACGCCTACTGGTTCGAGGTCGGCCACAACGACAAGCGCAGCGCCGAAATGTCTTATGCGAAAATGCTCATCACCAAAGACGATTTTCAATTTCACAAGATGATCATCGTTATGCCGGGTTCTACGCAGCCCATGGAAATGCCTTTCAATCCCGGCGACAAAACCAAGGAAAAAATAAAAGATGATCTGGAAAAGTGGCACAAGGTTGGCGCGGAGCCCATCACCGTTCCTGCTGGTACTTTTTTGTGCGATCACTGGCAGAAAGACGATGGCAAACAAGACGTCTGGGTCAGCTCAAAAGTCACGCCTATGGGAATGGTGAAAGAGGTCAGTGAAGGCTCCACGATGGTGCTCGCCAAAGTGATTACGGGCGCGAGCGATCACATCACGGGAACGCCGCAGAAATTCGATCCGCAGATGATGCGGCAGATGATGATGCAGCAAATGCAGAAGAAAAAAGACGATCAATAAGCGAGTGACGTTCGTCACCGCACAGGAAGGTAATTGCGGGCGAAACTAGCTTCAGTTTCGTCCGTTTTATTTTTCGTGTACATTCGAAGTTTAACTTTTTCCATGAAGGACAGATCATGACCGAGACGCAGCCGAATCCGCCGGGCGACAAACACTACGTTGCGAAAGTTCTGGAGCGGAAAGACTTGAGCGAGGATTTGTGGCTGGTTCGCGTCGACCCGGGCGGGCCGTTTAAATTTGTCGCGGGGCAATATGCGACGCTCGGTGTAGACCACAACGGAAAAAGAATCGAGCGGGCGTATTCGATTGTTTCTTCGCCTTACGAAGACGGTCTGGAGTTTTTCATCGAACTTGTGCCGCAGGGCGAATTGACTCCGCATCTTTACAAATTGCATCCCGGCGATGCGTTGCTATGCCGGAAAATTTCCAAGGGGCGCTTCACTCTCGATTTGAAAAGCGGAAGAACGAATCATCTCTTGCTCGCCACCGTTACGGGCCTTGCGCCGTTTGTGAGTTATGTGCGAACGCTTTATAAAGACTGGAAAGCGGGAAATTCTCCGATGCCGGGGAATCACAAACTTTTCTGCATTCAAGGCGGAAGCCGCAGTTGGGAGTTCGGCTATCGCGAAGAGATGGAAAAGTTTGCTGCGGAGGTTCCATGGTTCAAGTACGTTTCGACGATCAGCCGTCCGTGGGAAGACGAGAAGTGGAGCGGCCAAACGGGACGCGTGGATGATCTGGTGAGACAGTACGCGATGGAGTGGGGATTGAAGGCGGCGGACACGACGGGATATTTGTGCGGTCATCCGAACATGGTGGAAAATTGCCGCGGAATTTTGCAGCGCGCGGGCTGGCAGAAAGGAAGCATGTTCGAGGAAGTTTATTTCCAGCCGCCGAAAGAAGATTGAGCGAAAATATTCTCGCTCAAAATTAAATTCAAAAACCATCCGGGCGCGCGAACGATTTGTTCGGGCGCCCGTTGTTTTTGTGCCGACAAATTATTGCGCGTGGCTGCGACTGCCGATGTTTTCGATTACGTCCTGAATCGTTGAGACGGGAACGGCGACGTGAACGTCGTCGTCATGATCCTTCACGTCGACGTAGACTTTCCCGTTGTGGACGGAGACTTTGACGTGGTCGTCTTCGCTGTCAACCTGGACAAAATCGGCGTTGGGATATTTTTCGAGTTCTTCAGCGACGATTTTAACGAGCGGCAGCGCGTCGTGAGCGCGATCGACCGCTTCCTGGAGTTTGTCGTTGGGGACGAAGTGCAGCGCCGCGGGAACGGCGGCGGCAGGCACCCAGAAGTGAACGTGAGAGCCGCCTGGGCGGTGTTCGTCGACGTCAATTTTGATGGTGCCTTCGCGGAAAGTGTAGACAGTGGCGAAAGCGAGAGTTCCGACGGCGCCGAGAGCGAGTTTTGCGAGAATCATTTTTGCTGCTCCTTCGAGAAAAGTTTCCGAAAAACCGGGCGGACTGAAGTCCCGCCCCTACACAACCCTGGCCCCGAGAAGTGCCACCCCGCCCCATCCCTGGGGCAAAACTAGTCCGAGGAATTCTTGGAGTCGAGCCAGACGCGAACGGTGTTTTCCTCGTCCTTGACGGAGACGAGTTCGGTGTCGCCGCCGTGGGCGGAGAGGGCGCGGAGCGCGGCGAGGACGTCGAGTTCATCTTTGCCGGCGGAGAAGAGCGCTTCAACGACCTTCATTGGGACTTTGACTTCGACGCGGGACTTTTCCGTCGATTTTCCATCTTTGATTTCTTTGCCGTCTTTGCCTTCATGCCAGCGCTTTTCAACGACGTGGACGAGCATGTAGCCGCCCTGCTTGGCGACTTGCACGTCGTTGTCGTGAGACTGGACGGTGACGAATTCGCCGTCCTTGGTGTCCTTGATGGCGGCGAGGAGCGCGCGGCAGTCCACGCCTTCCATCTCGGAGCGATCGATGGTGATTTTGCCGTTGTGGAGGCGATCCTTGTTGATGGCGGGAAGAACTTTTTCGGCGAGTTCGAGCGGAACGTTGACGCGAACGGTTTCGCCCTTGTTGTCCGAGCTGACGACGCGAACATGGAGCCAGCGGTCATTGGTGGCGGAACTGGAAGCGGTCTGGGCGACGGCCGCGAGCGGGGTGAAAAGCATGGCTGCGGCGGCGGCGATGGAAAAGGATTTCAGGTACTTGCGGAAGTGAGCGGTCATTAGCGAAGCCTCCCTAAAAGTGTGCCCGGGAGTGGTCGAGGACCGGGCAGTTGTAGATAAGTACGCGGGGGCGGGGAGAAAAGTTCCCGGAATGGAAGAAATTGAGAAGTTGTCAGTCATCAGTCGACAGTCTTCGGTTTCGGAGAGGGCCGACGGACAGGGCGGACCCGGACGAGTTCCAGATTGGCCCCTCGGGAATGGGCCTCGGGGTAAAGAACAACTGGGGTACACCCCGGTCTTTTTAGCAAAGAGTGCGCAAACGATTGGAAAGAAGGGAGATGCATTTCGCTCTTTGCAAAGAGTGGCAAAGAGTGAGGCGTTTTTCGCGAAGAGGCGGGATGAAAGAGAGCGAGGGGCCGAGTTGGGGAGCCAAGAAGGCATACCGCACCCCCGGCAGTTTGCATGAGTATCAAAAGGAAGGAGATGGGGAAAGAGGCGTTTGCATGAGTATGAAAACAATGGAGATCGCGGCTGGTGCAAATCGCTCGGGGGAAAGAGGCGTTCGGATGAGCATCAAAACTAGGGGGATAGGGACTGGCGGTCAATGCGGGAAGGGCGGGTTGGGGCGGGTAGAACACAAAGAAGGATAGCGCCGACAGATTATAAAGTCAACAGTTAATTACTTATGTAATTCGAATGAGCTGTGGAAAATCGTTCGAACTCGGCAGGAAAAAATCAAAGTACGCACCCAGGAACTGTACGGTGCAGCGCCCGGCAGTAGGGACTTGTCCAGTTAGACTTGTCAGGCGTTGTAAGGTCAGCGACAGTCGTAGACTGGGCCTGATGGAAAACGACAGAGCGTGGTTGGACGTATTACTCGCGGTCCAAAAAGACGAATTTCTTCCTCGTTCACAGTCCAGAACCATTGGGGGAACGGATTACTTTCAAATTGGCGAACCTAGCCAGGGTAGTGTTCCGGCTGGTCTAACCCTACCGAGCGATTTATCCTTCGTTTTCAATGCAAGTCGGGTTCGAGTTGAGTGCTGCGTCGACCCATTGAGACCACCCGACTTACCAGGACTTTAAGGAACCGTACTCGTTCGCTTGACAGAAGACACGCATGGGAGTAGATGGGAAACAGAGGTGACAGTCGTGAAAATCGTAGTGATTGGCGGCAGCGGACTTATTGGATCAAAACTTGTTCCCAAGCTTCGCGAGCAGGGGCACGAAGCGGTAGCGGCATCCCCAAAATCGGGCGTCAACTCCATTACAAGCGCGGGATTGGCCGAAGCGCTGAAAGGCGCGGCAGTAGTCGTTGATGTGACGAACTCCCCTTCGTGGGAAGATGCGGCAGTGCTCGAGTTCTTCGAGACGTCAACCCGAAACCTGCTCAAGTACGAAGAGGCCGCAGGCGTGGGGCATCATGTGGCGTTGTCCGTCGTGGGAACGGAACGCCTGCTCGGAAGCGGTTTCTTCCGCGCAAAAATGGCTCAAGAGAACTTGATCAAAGCCTCCTCGATTCCCTACACAATTATCCGCGCGACGCAGTTCTTCGAATTCGTCAAGGGCATTACGGATTTCTCCACCGAGGGCAACAAAGTACGCCTGCCAACTGCGTTCATCCAGCCCATGGCCGCTGACGATGTGGCCAGTGCCGTGGGCCGGATCGCGCCGAGCGCGCCAGTGAATGGCATCGTTGAAATAGGAGGGCCGGAAAAGTTTCGCCTCGATGAACTCGGCCGGCAATACTTGACCGCAAACAAGGATTCGCGCGAGATTGTTGCAGACCCGAAGGCGCGCTACTACGGCGTGGACATTAGCGAGAGGACACTCCTTCCCAGCGATGGCGCGCAACTCAGCGAGACCCGTTTCGAAACCTGGCTCACTCAGTCCGCGGCGAAAGCGGCGGGCGCCCACTAGTGGATCTGTC
>WNFS01003188.1_pt1 | contig 17212 bp, 18 predicted proteins | sample 5400141 | NCBI WGS metagenome assembly WNFS01 (sample SAMN13153358, study PRJNA577476) | soil metagenome | isolation source: 60 cm saprolite under Madrone tree | place: USA:California | collected 2016-06-14
GACTTTCAGCACCTGAGACGCTGGCGCAAGAGCGTCGTCATTACCATTATCGTCACCGGCTTTGTCGGCGCGGTGTGGCTCGGCATCAAGGTCATGCTCGGCAAATGATCCGCATCGTCGTGTTGGTTGCAGTCCTTCTTTCATTCCCCGCGCACGCCATTCCCTGCTGGGTCGTAAAAAAGGCCGTCGCCCAATATGGCGAAGCGGCCGTGGAATCCTGGGCGCGATCCAAGGGTATTTCCGACAGGGAAATCGAAAAGGCACGGCGATGCCTCAAGTGAACATTGTTCGATAGGCCGGTATTCAGGCGGGTGGCAGATGTACAGGATTCGCGAGGTCGACGGGAATGACGACGAAATCGCTGACACGCTCACAGATATTCATCGCCTGACGTTCTTTGACGGCGCGTCCATTCCGGAATTCGGTCGGGGGCACTGGTGGTTGGCGTATCGCGAGGCCGTACCGGTGGCCTTTGCCGGAGTCGTTCCCTCGACGCACGCTAACAACGCAGGGTATTTCTGCCGTGTTGGAGTATTGAAAAAAGACTATGGAAACGGGCTTCAATTGCGCCTGATGCGCGCTCTGGAATCGCGCGCGCGACACAATGGATGGAGTTCTGTGGTTTCGGACACCACGGACAATCTTGCCTCCGCGAACAACTTTATCCGCGCCGGTTATCGGCTGTATCAGCCGCAGACTCCCTGGGCTTGGCCGAACACGCTGTATTGGCGCAAATCCATCAGGTGAAAGTCTGCCGATGTAAAGTCGGCAAGTGCAAACCGGTCAAAATGAGGGTCGGGAAATTCCACGCCCTCCAGAAACTCGCTCGCCCGGTGGCCGAAACGGCCACCGGGCTTTTTTTGGTTTTCCGGGGTCTCGGCGCCGGATATCCGCGTGTCGTGGCAGAGCGCGCTCCTTGTCGCTCAACGGGCGAGCGGAACGGAGCCGTATTTGTTAGGCTCCGCGGTACCGCGCAGCTAGCCGATTTCGACACATCCCGACATCGTGAGCGCAAAACTTGCCTACGCCAGGACGTAATGCAGCACCACGCCCGTTCCTTCCGCAAACCATGCTGCTTTCGCAAAGTGGCCGAGTACTGCCGGCACCACGTAGAACACCAGACGCCACCACACGCTCTTGTCGCGGTCATGGAACCGTTCGGTGTAGATAGCGAAGCCCCGCATCAGCCATGGGATGAAGACGAGGATCACCATGACGATCAAGATCGACACGGCGATGGCGGCCGCGGCGAACAGCATAACCGCGGCGAAAAGCGCTGCCACGCTAAAGATCACAAGCGAGCGTCAGTATTGGGCCCGGTTGATGCGCCCCTTGGCGCCGAACAGGAATTCGAACAGCTCTTCCATGATCGCGCTACATACGAAAGCACCGGCGAACCGGCATCCGGGAGTGTGTCGCCCTGAAACAAATGCGGGTTCAAGGCAGACGAAGCCATTGAATCGCAGCGAAGCCTAGTCCAGCCCGGCCCGACGAAACCCTTCCAGATAGTGCTCGCGGTCGGCGTCTTGTCTCATTGGTAAATCTTTTGCGATCCAGGTAAGCTTGATATTGGGCTGCGCCCTGCGTAGCTCCACGAGTGTAGCCTTGGCGACATCGCGCCTTCCAGCCATACCCGCGGCGGCGGTCAGCACACGATGCCCACCGACGAAATCGCCACGTTGCCTAATCGCTTCGTGCGACAAACGGATGGCCTCGTCGTAGTGATGACCAATGAACTGGGCGTAGGCGGCTATGCCATAATAAAGCGCAGAGAATGGATCTCGTGGGCTGAGCCGCAGCGCCCGGCGCACGGCCAAGTCGCCTTCTTCCCAACGTCCGCAATAGCATAGCGCCACACCGTAAAAGGCCTGGGCCAGCGAGAAGTTCGGATTTAGCTGCAACGCCAGCTCGAACTCGGCAAGCGAGTCGTCGAAGCGCCGCGCGAATAAATAGACGTAAGCGAGCCCATGATGGGCCCAGGGGTCTTCCCCATCGGCTCGAACCGCCGATAGCGCCGCGTGCTGGGCGTTCGGCGCCACCGTTGACATATCCGCCCAGCCCATATGGGCGCCGAAGGTATGGCTTGTGGCGAGAACGCCGAGCGCCTGCCCATAGTTCGGATCGATCGCGATCGCCTTTTCCAGCAGCGCCTGTGCGGCCACATTGTCTTGCCTGGGTCACCCGCCAGGAATGCGACAGCGCCCGCATCACCAGATCCCAGGCATCGAGACTGCCGGGCGGCTTGCGTCGGGCGCGAAAATTCTCGGCAGCGTACAGCTGCGGCTCAATCGCTGCGACGATGGATTCGGTGATCTCATCCTGAACAGCGAAAACGTCGGCAAGGTCGCGGTCGTAACGCTCCGCCAAGATGTGGCTGCGGGTTGAGACATCGTCGAGCTGCGCTGTGATCCGCACGCGATCCCCGCTTTTGCGCACGCTGCCCTCGACCACGTAGCCGACCCCAAGTTCCTCGGCGACCTGCTTCATGTGCACGGCCTTGCCTTTGTAGACGAATGAAGAGTTGCGAGCGATCACGAAGAACCAGCGCAGCTTGGACAGCGCCGTGATGATGTCCTCGCTGATCCCATCGGAAAAATATTCCTGTTCCGGATCACCGCTCATGTTGGTGAAGGGGAGCACTGCAATGGCGGGTCGGTCTGGCAGCAGCAACGCTGGCCGCGACACGTCGCGGATTTCGTCCGGCGGCGGATCGGTGGCTTGGTTCAGCGTGTTGTCGTCAACTTGCGTGTGCACGGCACCGATGAAGCGCAGACCCTTGCGTGGGATGGTGCGGATCAGCTGCTGCTTCCGGCCGCTGTCGCCGACCGCATTTCGTGCCGCGTTGATACGGCTGGTCAGCGTCGATTCCGATACAATTCGACCGCCCCAGATCGAAGCGATCAGATCATCCTTGCTGACGACACGGTCGCGGTTTGTACTGCGGTTCGACGTGAACGGCGCGCTTTGCGCGCCACAATTCGCGCCGTTCAAGATCGATCTCGCAGTCGCCAAAGCCGAGGGTCATCCGTGGTTCCAGAGCATTCAGCAATGGCCAAAGTCTGCTGCTACCCGCAAAAGGCTTAGCATTTCCAGCCCTCCCCCGGGTGCGACGTTAAGGCGCTGAAAAGCAGGGCCGCCTGAAGCGCGTCTCAAGCCGGTCCGAAGGATAAATCACAGTTCCCTCAAAGCCTTGGCCGACCGCAACGGGCATGCTGCTGACATATCTCCGAGGCGAGGCTACCATTTCGGAGAACGGCAATGCCATTGATAGAAGTTCATCTCATCGAGAATGTGTTCAATCCAGAGCAATAGCATCAGATGATTCAAAACTTGACCGACGCGATAGCGTCGATCGAAGGCGAGAAATATGCGGGGGCGTGGCTTGGGTCAACATTTCGGAAGTCGCGAGCGGCGAATGGGGTATCGGCGGTCAGCCTGTGACCACCGAAGCGGTCAAGCATCCCGCGGCCGGGTGAAAGGCACCGTGAGGCCCGTCCGCAGTCTAGCATCTCCCCGCAGGTTGCCTACCCACCTGTGACACACGCTCGGGCGGCTACGGGCAGGTGCCGCAGTCATTGAGCGAAGCATAGACAGCGGCGTCGGCGGTGTTGGCGGCGCCGCCATTGTTTTTTGTTACTTTCAATACCGCAAACTGGCAGAATAGCCGCGCTAGACGATCCCACATCGGCATCATTGAAATCGGGGTCAAGAGGAGTTGTCATGAAGGCGATTGTTGGCGCGGGATTCGCGATATTCGCCTCTTTATTTGTTGTCACCGGCATCGCCACGGCGCAGCCCGCCAATATGGGGTGTTCGCTGGACAATTCAGCCGGCACATCGCAGACCCTGCGATGTGCCGGCGGCTTCACCATCGTCGCCGAAAATGGCGCGCGATTTACCCTTCTGGACCGCGATGGAAATGGCCGCGTGGATTCGGTCGAACTGAGCGGCAAGGCTTTGTTACTCGAGGTTCCAGAAAAGCCAGGCGGTAATCACTTCGAGGTGATGACGCCGCAAGCGATAGCGGCGGTGCGTGGCACGAAATGGGCGGTGGATGCAGCGGAAGGCAAGACGTCGGTTTTTGTGATCAACGGACGGGTGAGCGTGGCGCGGCGCGTCGGTTCCAATCGCGTCGTACTCGGGCCCGGCGAAGGCGTCGATGTGGAAGCGACAGGTGCCCTGACCGTGAAACGCTGGCCACCCGCCCGCGTTGCCGCATTGCTCGCGCGGCTTGCACGATAATACAGCGAATGGATAGTCGACATCTCCAGATGCTGATTGCGGTGTTCATGAGCGGCCTTTGGGGCGCGGCCGTGTACTTCGTACACGAGCATGGTCGCCTGGGCTTTCTCGATCGCATCGAGACCGCCATGACCGATCTTCGAACGTTGACTCGCGGCGTACGGTCTCCGCCTGACTTCGTTACTATCGTCGCGATTGATGATGCCATGGTTAAGCGAGGCGGAAGCTATCCGCTGGCGCGAACCGATCTTGCCAGGATTATCGACGCGATCACGCGACTGGAGCCGAAAGTCATCGCGGTCGATCTCCTGTTGGTTGATCGAGGAACCAACGATGGTGACGAGGCGCTTGAAAAGTCGCTCATGGGACGTGCGAGCGTGCTTGCGGCGGCTGCTGTGTTCGCGCAAGCCAGCCAATCGATCGCGGCGGAAAAGGACGAACCGCTTTCTGGCCTGCCGAAGGCCGAGAAGTTTTTGCTGCCGCTCAAGAGATTTTCCGATCATGCGGAAATCGGCATCGTTAATGTGACGACCGGTCGGAGTGGTACTCCAAGCTCGATTCCAATGCTGTTCCGAACACACGACAGGATCGAAATATCGTTTTCGCTCCGTGCTGCAGCGTTGGCGATTGGTGAGGAGCCCACTATCAAGCCGGACCGTGTGCTGTTCGGCGAGCGATCTGTTGCCACCGACGTTGATCATACGCTGCCGGTCACTTTCTATGGCCCGCGCCAGACCATCCGAACGATCGGTGCAGCCTCGGTGCTCGCCGGTGACATCGCAGCGGATGCCATCCATGATCGTCTGTTGGCGGGGGACGGGATGTTGCGGAACCAGTCGGTGCGTCACGTTGATGGTATCATTGCCGTAGCGCTGCCGATGATCTTCGTTACGCTGCTCGCATGGCGCCGAAGCGCGATTGGCCTTATAGCGACGCTCATTGTCGTTTTGACATTCGCGGTGGCGAACGTCTTGTTGTTTTCGCGAGGCATCTGGCTGAGCGCGGCGCTGCCGATCGCCGCGACCGCGCCACCGGCGATTTTGTTCGCCGCCGTGCAACTCTGGTCGGGCAGGCGGCGCGCGCAGTATTTCGCCACGCGAAGCAAACTGCTCGGACAATTTCAGGCGCCCGACATTCAGGAGTGGCTGACCCGAGATCCTGGTTTCCTCAAGGAGCCGATACGCCAGAACGCGGCGGTGATCTTCATCGACCTGTCTGGTTTCACCTCGCTCAGCGAGAGGCTCGGACCGGGCCCGGTTCGCGATTTGCTGAAGGAGTTCCATGCCCTGGTCGACAAGGAGGCGGTGAGCTCGGGAGGAATGATCACGAGCTTTCTGGGTGACGGCGCGATGATCCTGTTTGGACTGCCGCAGGCTACGCCGGACGACGCTTTCAGGGCAACTCAATGCGCGACAGGACTCTGCGTCAGCGCGGAGTGGTGGCTTGCTTCCTTGCCGCAACCAAGCAACTCGGGTCTTGGGTTCAAGGTTGGAGCTCATTTCGGTACCATCGTCGCCTCGAGACTTGGCGGCGGAAGTTATCAGCACATTACCGCGACCGGCGACACGGTGAACGTGGCGAACCGGCTGATGGAAGTGGCGGCCGGTCACGAAGTCGAACTCGTCGTCAGCGACGAATTGCTCCATGCCGCAGGTCGCAATAGTTCACTGTTTGACGTCGGTGTTCTCACCGGGCCGATTGAGACGCGACTTCGTGGCCGTTCGGGCTCGCTTGCGGTCTGGCTCTGGCGGGTGAGTTCAGGGAAATCGTGAACCCGCGCCGCCGAGGTAGAGCTTGGCGCTCACCTCAAGCGGCCGCTGCGTTCTGTTCGGTGTTATCTGGGCTCGGGCTCTAGCCGACCGGCAGCCTGCTGTGCTTTGATACGGGCAGGCTGAGGCCTGAAATAGCAAGCCGTACAAAAACGGCGGTCGACGGCGGAAGTTGTCGGTTATGAAAGCCAAGGGAAGATAGGCCAATGGAAAAACCCGGCCGTACACTGCTCGCCAAAATCTGGGCCCAGCACGTTATCGCGCATATCGGAGATGACACCGATCTGCTCCATGTCGATCGTCATTTGCTGCACGATCTCGGCGGGTCGCGCGGGCTGCTCGACCTCAAGAGCCGCAAGCTTAGTGTTCACAATCCGGAACTGACCTTCGCGACGCCGGATCACGCGATTTCGACAGCGCGCGGACGGGCCGGCACGAGCAAGATAGGGCAGGAACTGCTGGCGGGCTTGAGGACCGAGACATCAGCCGCTGGCATTGAGATGTTCGATATCGACGAGCCAGGGCAGGGCATCGTCCATGTCATCGGACCCGAACTTGGCCTTAGCCTTCCCGGGTGCCTCGTCGTTTGCGGAGACAGCCATACCTGCACGCATGGCGGGTTGGGTGCACTGGCGTTCGGCATCGGGTCGAGCGAACTAACGCATGTGCTGGCAACCCAGGCGATCATCCAGCGCCGGCCAAAAACAATGCGCGTGAGGTTCGCGGGCCGGCTGCCATTCGGTGTGGCCGCCAAGGATCTGATCCTCGCGCTGATCGGCCACATCGGGGCTGCCGGAGGCACCGGTTACGCCGTCGAATATGCCGGCAGTGCTATTCGCGACCTGGCGATCGAGGGGCGCTTGACCATCTGTAATCTTTCGATCGAACTCGGTGCCAAGATGGGTCTGATCGCGCCGGACGAGAAAACGTATGATTATCTGCGTGGGCGAACCTATGCGCCGCAAGGCGAGATGTGGCAGCGTGCCGTCGAGGCGTGGCGTCAGCTTCCGAGCGATGCTGATGCTGTGTTCGACCGGGAAGTTGTCATCGATGTCGAGGCTATCATTCCACAGGTGACCTGGGGCATCAGCCCGGAACATGTTATCGGCGTCGACGGTCATGTCCCTGATCCCCAAGGAATTGCAGATCCGGCGCGCCGCGCCGCGATCGAGACCGCACTCGACTATATGGGTCTCAAGCCCGGAGCTCCGATCATCGGTACGCCCGTCGATTGGGTCTTCATCGGATCATGCACCAATAGCCGCTTGAGCGATTTGCGTGCCGCCGCCGAGGTCGCGCGCGGCCGCAAGGTGGCGCCCGGCGTGCGCGCCTGGGTCGTGCCGGGTTCGGAGACAGTCAAGCGGGATGCCGTGGCCGAAGGGCTAGACAAGCTTTTCACCGATGCCGGGTTCGAATGGCGCGAACCTGGATGCTCGATGTGTCTGGCCGCCAACGGTGAAACGGTATCTCCCGGCCAGCGCTCGGTCTCGACCTCCAATCGCAATTTCATCGGCCGTCAGGGGCCGCGCGCCCGCACCCATCTGGCAAGTCCGGCCACAGCGGTGGCGACAGCGATATCAGGCGCAATTGCCGACGTGCGGATGATGGAACACTAGCATGGCAAAGCCGTTTACCAAACTGGCGGCAGTCGCCGCGCCGATCATGCGCTCCAACATCGATACCGACGTCATCATCCGCATCGATCGTCTCGTCGGGAATTCCGTTCGCGGCACTTTGGGCAAGTGGGCGTTCGGCGCGCTCCGATATCTACCCGATGGTTCGGAGAATCCAGAGTTCATCCTGAACCGCGAGCCCTATCGCCAGGCGGAAATCCTCGTCACCGGTCCTAATTTCGGCTGCGGCTCTTCCCGCGAAGGGGCGGTGTGGTCGCTGCAGGAGATGGGCATCCGCGCCATCATCGGCTCGGGCTTCGGCGATATTTTTTTCGCCAATTGCTTTCAGAACGGTATCCTGCCTATCGTTCTCGACAAGGACGTTGTCGACGGTCTCGCTGCGGAGGTTGAGGCCACCCAGGGGGCGGGACGTATCAGCGTCGATCTGCAGGAACAGACAATCACTTCTCCCTCCGGAAAGCGTCACAGTTTCGAGATCGATCCGCGCCGGCGCACTGGACTGCTCGAAGGTCTCGACGAAGTCTCATTGACCCTGCAGCGCGACGGCGAAATCCGGGCCTTTCAGGCGTCGGATCGCGTGGAGCGACCTTGGATACACTTTGCAAGGAAATCGGCATGAATAACCTATCCAACATGATCAAAGTGGCGGTGGTTGGCGGGGAGGGCATCGGTCCCGAAGTGACGGCGCAGTCACACCGAATTCTCAATTGGTTCGCCGGCAGACGCGGCGTTCCGATGATCCTGCGTGAAGCGCAATATGGGCTCATACCTTACCTGGCGACCGGCAGGGTGTTGCCGGAAGATACCGCCGAGGCGATGGACGAAGCCGACGCCATTGTATGGGGAGCAACCGGCGGGCCCGAGACGAAAGAGGTTCCTGCGGCGGCTCGCAAGGCGGGAAGCCTGCTGTCGCTGCGCAGCAAGTACGATCTTTATGCCAACCTCAGGCCTATCGTCGCCAATGCGGCGCTGGCGGGGTCGGCGCCTCTCAAGGCAAGTGTGCTGAAGGGAGTCGATTTCGTGATCATCCGTGAGTTGACCAGCGGCATCTATTTCGGAGAACCGCGCGGCATCGAAGCGCTCGCCGATGGGCAACGCCGCGGCTTCAACACCGAGCAATACACGACGAACCAAATTCGCCGCGTGGCGCGAGCCGCTTTCGAACTGGCGCGCACCCGAAAGGGACGCGTCTGTTCGGTGGACAAGGCGAATGTCCTGGAGACCAGCGCGTTGTGGCGCGAGGAAGTTATCGCGCTGCACGCTGCGGAATTTTCCGATATTGAGCTCAGCCATCTATATGTCGACAACGCGGCAATGCAGATCGTCCGGCAGCCGTCGCAATTCGATGTGATGGTGACCGGCAATATTTTCGGCGACATTCTTTCCGATTGTGCGGCGATGGCGTCGGGTTCGCTCGGCATGTTGCCGTCGGCCTCGCTTGGACCGGCCGACCGATTTGGTCGTCGCAAGGCGCTTTATGAGCCGGTGCATGGCAGCGCGCCTGATATCGCCGGCAAGGGCATCGCCAATCCGCTTGGCTCCATTCTCAGCGTTGCCATGATGCTGCGCATGACGCTGAATCGGCCCGACGATGCCGATCTGCTCGAAAAGGCCGTCGACATCGCCTTGGCCGCCGGTGCGAGAACGGTCGATATTGCCGAACCGGGCACAACAAGACTATCAACCCAGGAAATGGGCGACGCGGTGCTGGACGCCCTCGAACAAGTCGTCAGCAAGCAGACGGAGCCCGCGTGATGACAAGACAGTTCACACGACGTTCGGCGCTGACGGTCGTCGCCGGTGGTAGTGTCTCTGTTGCAGGGCGGCGTGCGTGGGCCGACGACAAGTCAGGCCTGGTGATCTATCCAGTGGCGGTCCCGGTCTACCAGACACAGTTCGTGGCCGACCGTATCGGATACTTCAAGGAAGCGGGTCTCGACTGCAAACTGATTCAGGGTGGCAGCGGCGTCAAAACGCGCGAGATTATCGCCTCCTCACAGGGCAATATCGGCATCGGCGACATCACCCATCCGATGCAGCTCAGCAATCACGGCCGCAACGGTCGGGTCCTGATGCCGGTCGACACCCGAAGCAGTTCGGTGATGTTCATCATCCGCAAGGATCTCAAAGACCAGGGCATCACGACGCTGGAGGCGTTGACGGAGTGGAAGAGACCGGACGGACGCAAGCCGATCATCTCGGTGTCCTCGTTAGGAGGTACAAACCATGTCTGGGCTTCCTGCTACATGGAAATGATGGAGCTCGACCAGAAGGTCACCTGGATCGGAACCGGCAACGTCGATACAATGCTGGGCTCGCTGAAGACCAAGCAAGTCGATGTTCTCGTGAGTTCGTTGTCGTTGCTGAATGAATCGGCCGAACAGGGCTGGGGAGCCCTGTTGTTCGATGGCACCGACGAAGCGATCTGGAACAAATATATCGGCGGCAAGGTCCCGGTAACGTCTCATTTCACCCTGCAGTCGACGATCGACAACGACCCGCCGAAGATGCAAGCGTTCGTCACCGCTTTGTGGCGGGCCACGCAGTGGATCAAGATACATTCGCCCGATGAAATTTACGATTTTATTGAGCCCTATGTTGGCAGCACGTCGCGGGCAGCCAACATCCTCGAGATCACGGCGCTGCAAAAAGTCGCCGACTATGAAGCCACCATTGATGCGGAAGGTTTTGCGCGCGGCGAAAAAGTCTGGTTTCGGGAAATGACCGGCATCAAGCCGCTCACCATCGCCGATGTCGTCAGCCCGACCTTTGTCGAAGTGGCACGAAAGGCGTATCCGGGTTGAAAGCGGTGGACATGTTGACGCCGCCGCATCGGCAGGATGTGCAGCGTATCGACGTCAGGGGATTAGGCAAATCATTCCAGCTGGCGGGCACGGCCATCGAGGTCGTGCGCGATGTGTCCTTCAGCGTCCGCCGCGGTGAATTCGTTGCGTTGCTGGGGCCGTCCGGCTCCGGCAAGAGCACCATCCTTAACATGATCGCGACTCTGATAAAGCCGAGCAGCGGCCAGATCCTGATCGATGGTGCGCCGGTCATTCCCGGCAAGGCGACGCCGAATGTCGGCTACGTGTTCCAGCGCGACACGTTGTTTCCCTGGCGCACGGTCGCGGACAACATCGGCTACGGCCTACAATTGGCCGGCGTTCCCGATGTTGCTCGGAAGGAGCGTATTTCGGCTTGCGTGGAGCAAGCTGGCCTGCAAGGCTTCGAACAGGCATACCCGTCGGCCTTGTCGGGCGGAATGCGTCAGCGCGCCGCGCTGATGCGAACACTGGTCGTAGAGCCGCAGATCTTGCTGATGGATGAGCCGTTTGGTGCGCTTGATACCCACACCAAGATCGATATGCACGACGTCCTGCTCCGGATCTGGGAACGCGAGCAACAAACGGTTTTGTTCGTGACGCATGATCTCGGTGAAGCTTTGACGCTGGCCGACCGCATTATCCTGTTCTCGGCGCGGCCGGGCATGATCAAGGATACGTTCGAGGTGGACTTTGCGCGGCCGCGCGACGCGGTAAAGGTGCGGGAGACGCCGCGCTACGCCGAACTGTTCCAGCAAATCTGGCACTCGCTTGGCGAAGAATTCGTCAAGGGCCGCAGCTCATGAGGAGGTCGGGGCGACGCGTGAGTACGTGGGCCTGGCAGGCCCTGATTTGTGTTGCCGTCCTTTCGATCTGGCAGTGGGGATATGATTTGCGTGCCAGCGTTCCCTGGCTGGTGCCCGATCTGCTCGATCCTTATTTCGTGTCGAAGCCCTCTGAGATATTCCAGCATTTTTTGATCCTGAGCTGCTTCAAATCCAAGCTGGGCGCCCTCAATGGCTGGTTCAATGGCGATTTTGCCAAATGCATGGCCCGCAATGAAAACAATCTATGGATTGCGACGGCCATCACGCTGAAGAATACCTTCTTCGGTTTCGTCACCGGCGTGTCCAGCGGCTTCGTACTGGGGCTGATTCTCGGACGCTCGGATCGCCTCAGCGCCATTTTCCAGCCCTTCGTCACAGCGGTAAACTCCATTCCCAGGATTGCGCTGGCGCCGATCATCGTGCTGGCGTTCGGGATCGGGGACACATCGAAGGTTGTGACATCGTGGATCGTGGTCGTGTTCCTGGTGTTCTTCAATACGTTCGAGGGTGCGCGTTCGATCGATGAAGGTTTTGTTAATGTTGCGCGGCTGCTTGGCGCCAACGAATGGCAGATCACCCGCACGGTCGTGATTCCCTCGACGATGGCCTGGGTGTTTGCCTCGCTTTCACCCGCGATCTCGTTTGCGCTGATCGGCGTCATCGTCGGCGAATTCATCGGTGCGGAACGAGGGATCGGCCGGTTGATCATCGAGTCGGAGGCGCGGGCGGAAGCATCGGGGATGATGGTTGCGGTGATCGTCCTGATGCTGGTAGGCGTAGCGCTCTCCGCCATGATCTGGCGATTGCAGGCCTATCTGTTACGCTGGCAGCAACACAATATGGTAGAGTAGGTGGAAGCCAAATATTAGACAATTTAGGGAGCTCCCGATGAGCATAAAAATCTACGGGTTCTGGCGGTCGATTGCATCATTTCGGGTGAGGGTTGCCTTGAGGCTCAAGGGCCTGGCGTTCGAGGAAATCCCGATTGACATCCTTATCGGCGAACAGTTCGAGCCGGGTTATGAAACGGTCAACCCCGAACGCGTGGTACCGACGTTCATTCACGACGGCCATTCCCTGTTCCAGTCGCTGGCGATTATCGAGTATCTAGAGGATATCCAGCCCGAGCCGCGACTGATACCTCGAGATCCAAAGGAGCGGGCCTACGCGCGCTCGCTGGCGCTGATGACGATCGCCGATGCGCATCCCCTCGTGGTGCCTCGCGTCCGCAATCATCTCGCCAAGACATTTGGCGCCGACGCCAAGGCGATCGAGGCCTGGGGCAGGCATTGGACAACCGAGGGGCTTGCGACCTATGAACGGTTGCTCGCGCGCCGCGCGCCGGCACCTTTTGCCTTAGGCGCCGAACCGGGCCTCGCGGATATCTGCATCGCCGGCCAGGTCGTGGGCGCGCACTTTCTCAAACTTGAACTGACCGCCTTCCCGGCGGTGGCACGTCTGGCCGACCGCTGCTTCGAAATGCCGGCGTTCGCGACGTCGCATCCGTTCGAGCAGCCGGGGTACAAGACGGCAGGCGCGCATTGATCGTGCCTGCGTCGGAACGCGCACTAGAGATCGAGGCCGAGCGCTCGGGCGGCATTGCCACCGGCGATCTGGGCTAATGTGGCCTCGTCCATCCCGTGCACCCCCGCGACATGTCCGATCGGATTATATTCGGCCATGTCGAACGGGTAGTCAGTACCCATCACGATGCGGTCGGGGCCGAACACATCAATCAAATACGCCAGCTGGTGATAGCTGAAAACCACGGTGTCGAGATAGACCTGTCTGAGGTAAGTCGTCGGCGGCAACGGCAATTCGCCATGGCAATCCTGCCGCGCGCCCCAGGCGTGATCAATCCGGCCGGAATAGCCGGGAAGATAGCCACCGCCATGCACCGCCATGAGCTTCAGATCCGGAAAACGCGCGAGCGTTCCCGAAAAGATCAGATTGTGAAGCGCGAGCGTCGTATCGAGCGGATTTCCCACAACATTGTTGAAATAGAAATGGGTCAGGCGTTCGCCATGGGTAAACCCATTCGGGTGCATCATGATGAATGCCCCGAGCTGCTCGGCCCTGGCAAAGAAGGGACGGAATTTCGGATCGGATAATTCCTGACCATCGACGTTGGTCAGGATCTCGACGCCCCTCAACTTCAAGTCGTCCATGATGTAATCGAGCTCACGGACCGCGATTTCGGGCTCCTGCAACGTAACGACGCCGAGTCCCACGAACCGATCTGGCTTGCGCGAGCAGTATTCCACGACGCCCTCATTGGCGAGGCGATGGGCGGTTTCCGCGATCTTGGTGTCGATCGAATAGTAACACTGGCCCGGCGCCGGCGCCACGACCTGAATGTCGATGCCCATCTTGTCGAGATCGAACAGACGGCGATCGATCGTCGTCATGACTTCGCTGACGTCCTTCTCCTGCTGCGCGTTGATTTCTTTGGTTGGAGCGTCCGCGAAATATGCAAGCGGAATCCGGCTGGTATCGACGTGCGGTTGCGCCAGCTTGGCCGCCTGGGGAACCACGATGTGGGCGTGGATATCGATCGTGACGGATGAGGGGCGGCGAGCGAGGCCGTCGGCGTCGTGGATACGAGCGGCGGTGCGGCCATAGCGATTCTTGCGATCGATCATTGAAATGCTCGTTTGCTAAAGGTGGTGGCTGGGGGCGGGCGACTACGACTTGGCCGTGCTTTGGGGCCAGCGGGTCGAAATCGCGGTTGCGTCGGCATCGCCAAGGCCTGCCGCTTCGGCTTCTTCATAGCAGGCCAGCGCGCTCGCCGTGACGGGAAGCTCGACATGAATTGACATGCCAAACTGAACCGCGGTGGCCAGATCCTTTTTCGCTGCATTGAGGCCGAACGCGGTTTCGCCGAACGGGGCTCCGCCCAATACCTTGGCGATAATGGCGCCGCGCCCTTTCATGGCGGTCGGGGTGCCGGCGGTGTCGGACAGAATATCGATCAGTCGGTCGGCGGGAAGATTGAGCGGCTTGCAGATGGTCAAGGCCTCGCCAAGCGCCTGCCAGTAGACCAGCAGCGGCAGATTGACTGCAAGTTTCATCATCGAACCCGAACCGAGCTCTCCGACATGTTCGATGCGGCGGCACATTTGCTCGAGAAGCGGCATTGCCCTTGTGACATCCGACTTCGTACCCCCGACGAGGCCGAACAGCTTGCCTTCCTTCGCCGGACCGGTACTGCCGCCCACTGGGCACTCGACAAAAGCAGCGCCTTGCTCCAACACAGAAGCGGCGTTCGATTTCATCGTGTCCGGACGGATCGTGCTCATATCGATCACGAGCTTGCCAGCGAGTTTGGATCTCAGAATGCCGTTCGGCCCGCGGTAAACAGCCTCTGTCGCCGCATCATTCAGCAGCATCACGACGACGACTTCGCAACCGTCGGCGAGCTCTGCGGCGGACGCGAACGACTTTGCACCGGCTTCGGTCAGGGGTCTTGTCTTTGCTGAATTACGATTCCAGACGCCGATTTCATGTCCGACCGACATCAATCGCTGCGTGATCGATGATCCCATTCGTCCAGTTCCGCATACGCCGATTTTCATGGCTTGACCTCATTGAGAGAGTGGATTCGTGGTTTTCTCATCTCTTGCTTCGCCTAACGAGCATGGACGACGCCGAGATTCTGCGCGATCAGCTGTTCATTGTTCAGGATTTCGCCGGCGGCGCCGGCGAACACACAGCGTCCGGTGTTGAGGATGACCGCCTGATCCGCAACGTCGAGCGCTAACTTGATATTTTGTTCTACAAGAACGATAGATTGTCCATCTTCCTTCAGCCGTTTGATGGTGCGACCGACTTCGGCGACGATCAGAGGCGCAAGACCTTCCGACGGCTCATCGAGCAGAAGCACTCGCGGATTACTCATCAGCGCGCGCCCGATCGCAAGCATCTGCTGTTCTCCTCCGGAGAGTGTGCCGGCATATTGCGCGTGGCGCTCGCGCAGCCGCGGAAACAGGGCGTAAATCCGCTCAACATTCCAGGGTTTCTCGGTCGTGCTCTCGCGCTGCTGCGCCACGATAAGATTTTCCCGAACCGACAGAGACGGAAAGATGCGGCGTCCCTGCGGCACGAGACCGACTCCAAGATGCGAAATGCGTTCGGGCCTGAGTCCTTCGATTGACTCACCAAACAGCGTGATCTCGCCGCCCCGGGGTGTTAGAAAACCGATGATCGCCGAGATGCAGGTGGTCTTTCCGGCACCATTACGCCCCAGCAGTGCCAGCACGCCGCCCGCCTGCAGTGAAAAGCTGACGCCGTGCAATATATGGCTGTCGCCATAGAATGCATGCACATTTGTCAAACTGAGTGCATCAGGCGCCAAGATACACCTCACGGGTCCGCTCATCCGCGATCACGGCATCGCGGTCGCCATCGACGATAACGCGGCCGTAATTCAGCAGGGTCACGGTCTCTGCAAGATCAAGGGCGGTATCCATGTCATGCTCTATCATAACCACGGTCGTCTCTCGCGGGATCGATGTGATCAGCGATTTAACGGTGGATCGCTCGGTATTTGAAAGACCCGCCAGCGGTTCGTCCAGCAGCAACACACGTGGCTTTTGCGCAAGCGCCATGGCGAGTTCAACCCGGCGCTTTTCGCCATAGGCGATATCAGACACCGGATGCGCCGCCAGATGCAACAGTCCGACCGTATCGAGGATTCGCCGGGACTCGGTCGCCAGGTCGCCGTAAAAAGATAACGGCCGCCACATCTGCCAACGCGTCGGCAGCAAACCGAGCAGGCCGAGCGTAACGTTGTGCTCGAGCGTATCGCCAGTGAAAAGCGTTATGATCTGGTAGGTTCGCGACAGCCCAAAATGCACGCGTTTGTACGGCGCAAATTGCGTAACGTCGGTTCCGAATAATTTGATGGTTCCCGAACTAGGTCGCATGTCGCCGCTGATTTGGTTGAACAGGGTGGTTTTGCCGGCACCATTTGGACCAATGATCAGACGGCGTTCGCCTGGCCGCATCGCGAGAGATACGTTTTGCGTTACGACAAGGCCACCAAAGGCCTTGTTCAGGTTGACGATCTCAAGCGCAAGATCTGATGTCAGCATCTCGGCCCTCTGCGCAGTCCCGCCAGCAGCCTGCTTAGGCCCGGAACGATTCCGGTCGGCATCACCAGAACGATGAACAGGAAGACCAGACCCAGCAGCATATTCCATCGCTCGATATAGGCCGAGGCGTAGTTCTTCAGCAACAGCACCAGTGCAGCGCCGACGACCGGCCCGCCGAGGGTACCCGAACCCCCGGCAATAACGCCGAGCAAGGCCTCGGCCGAACTGGTGGTAGAAAGCGACGTGGGGTGGATATACTTGTTGTAATAGACGTAAAGCAATCCGGATATGCCGCCCCAGAAGCCGGCATAGATGAACGTGATCCATCGGATCATCCAGGGATTGAAACCCAGCGCAGCCATCCGGCGCGGTTGATCGCGGACACCTTTCAGCGACGATCCGAACGATGACGAGACAAAGGTCGTTATCATGAAAAAGGCAAACGATGCCATGATCAGCGCGAACCAGTAAAACGACGTGGCGCTATCAAGCGAAATGCCGAATGGCATAGGCCGGGTGAGGCCGGCTATGCCATTGTCACCGTTGGTCACATCGGACATACGATAGGCGAGCCCCCACAGCACCTGCGACAGGGCAAGCGTGATCATGAGAAAGCCCAAGCCGGTGGCACGAAGCGCGATAACTCCGAAGAATGCAGCCATCGCGGTTGTGCCAGCTATCGAGATGATCGCGGCCGCGCCATGCCCCAATCCGTATCGGCTGGTCAGCAACGCTGAAATATAGGCGGCAACGCCGAGATAGGACGCATGTCCGAGTGACGTCATCCCGCCAAAACCTACCAATAGGTTCAGGCTGAGCGCGAAG
>WNFS01002480.1_pt1 | contig 17203 bp, 15 predicted proteins | sample 5400141 | NCBI WGS metagenome assembly WNFS01 (sample SAMN13153358, study PRJNA577476) | soil metagenome | isolation source: 60 cm saprolite under Madrone tree | place: USA:California | collected 2016-06-14
CGGCATTTCGCCCCCGCGCTTGAATCTCAGCGAGGCAAGCTGATCACTAATCACTGATCGCTCAGTGCCCGCATCGGCGGCAACTTCTCACCGTATTTCCAAATCAACCATGGCAGTTCCAACCCGCGGGATAGGCGCGGAATGAAAGTCCGCGGCTGCGCAACTAATCGCCAGAGCCAGCCGAGATAAAGCCGGTCCGCCCACTCGGGAATTGCCGTTTGGTCGCCAGTGATGAATCCAAGCGCGGCGCCTATGCAGTGGATCGCCGGCCGATACGACAAACTCTCGCGCAAATAAAATCCGAGCTTTTCCTGTGCACCGCTGCCGATCGCGATGATCGCGTGCGAGGGGCGGTGCTCTTCAATCAACGCAAGAAGATTTCGGTCTTCGACTTCAAACCCGTAGCGCGGGGCAACGTAAGAATTCTCCATCTTGATTGAAAAAAATTCCCGCCGCGACCAATTCAACAATTTTTCCCGCGCGCGTTCGTTTGGAAGCACCCAGAAAACTTCTGCGGTCCCCTCGCCTTTCAATCTGGCGAAAAGTCGTTTCAAATATTTGAGGCCGGAAATGCGCTGGACGTTTTGACGCCGGAGCAGACGCCACAACACGACGATCAAACCGCTGTCAGCAATCGCCAGATCAGCCGCGAGCACCGCCCGCCGATACGTCACGTCCTCGCGCAGTCGCGCGAAACAAGTCCCCGACGGGGCGACGAGAAATCCTCCACGTTGAAACATCGACGCAACCGCATCGTCAACATCGCCGTTGAAAAACTGAATACCGAGAATCTGACGGCTGGAGATCATGAACGAACATCGAGCATCCAACATCGAACATCGAATATCGAGAGCAAAGGAGTACAGCGCCACAAGACACAACATGCGTCGCGCCGAAGGCGCCATGTCACGACGAGCCTGGGGCAACGCCCGAGGATCCATGAAATAAAGAAACGCCACCAGCGCTGAAAGCGCGATTCACTTTCTGAGTGATTTCGATGCATGATTGCCCTCATGCCCCAATCACTCAGTAAAGTCATCCTTCACATCATTTTTAGCACGAAGAGTCGCGAGCCTTGGTTCGATTCAGACGTTCGGCCGCGCATGCATGCTTATCTAGCGACGATCTGCCGCGATCGCGGCGCTGAACTCGTGCACGTCGGCGGGGTGTCTGACCACGTTCATATTGTGACGACGCTGCCGCGAACCCTTTCCCAAGCTCAGTTAATCGAACAGATAAAGAAAGCGTCCTCGAAATGGATCAAAGCGCTTGACGCTCGCTATCGCGGCTTTTTCTGGCAGCGCGGATATGGCGCGTTTTCAGTGAGCCCGAGTCAGCTTGAGGCTGTACTGCAATACATCGAGACGCAACAAGAGCATCATCGCACTCGCACGTTTCAGGAGGAATACCGCGAGTTGCTGCGCAGGCACGGCGTCGATTTCGACGAGCGTTATGTGTGGGATTGAACACTGAATCGCGCTTTCAGCGCTTTGTCGTATGGATCATCGAATCCTGGGGCGATGCCCCAGGCTAAAAATTGCACAGCGCCTTCGGCGTTAAAAACGTCTGTCGCGATCTATGCGGCGCATTTTGGCAACTCTGCCCAAAAACATTCCCGGTTCGCTTTGCGTACAAATTTGGTAAGCTGTCGGTCGGTGCAAAATCTCGCAACTCGAGAAAGACCCGCTGACACTTCGCCGTTAACTGAGAGGCATTTTTCGGCCGGACTTGCGCTGATCTTTTTGTTTTTAGCCGTGCTTTGGTTTGTACTTTGGAGGCAGCTCAGCGGCGAATGGTTCGTGAACGAGCAATACAGCTTTGCTGGTTCGTACCCTTTTTTGCCCTCTATCGTTTTGGATTCTGTGGGAAGACCGCGCCGCCGGTCTCCACGGCGCAAAACGCATGTCGGGTCTGCCAGAACCTGCCAAATATCACATCCCAATCGGGAGGTTCAAAGCGCCCCAGACCAGCCAGCGGATGCAACGTAAGCTCGCCAAAAACCGGCTTTCCCGCATCGTACAGATCAACGCGAAGAAAAGGCTCCCGATCCGCGAGTCGTTCCGCAACGTGACGCATTTCGTAGAAGCACCCCGGGCGACCAACAGCGTACATACCATTTTTTGGGCGGGCATACTGCAGTGCGACCGGCAGAAGATTAAATTCTCTGTCATACAGCGAACGGGTGTGGTTTGTGAAACGATCAAAATCCACCTGCACTATCTCAGCCCGACCGTGGAAACAAAAGAACTTGTAGTCGAGCGGCACGATACCACGGCCGCTTTGCACAAATTCCTCTATAAACAAGCGCGGCTCAATCCAGCGATACTGCCACTCGGCAAAGGGAACAGAATGATCATCTTGCAGCCACTGCTGCGTCAGGCGATGTGCAGCATCCCAGTCGAATTGCAGCCCATCGGTAACAACGATATTGGTGCCGGAACTGTGGTTAGCTTTGACAACAAATCTGCTTGGCAGCCGCTTTCCTTGTGCGCGTCGGATATCTGTGCCGATCCAAAACACTTGAGTCAGGTGCTGTGCTCCGACTTTAGCAGCAACGTATTCACGGACTGCAATCTTGTCGGCATAGACCATATGACGAGCTTTCCGGCTGAATAGTTTTGCGTGCTGCAGCCGCTCATTGAATGTACGCGGTCGCAAGAGGCGGGGACTACGATCAAAAGCCCTCCGGTAAGTCGAACATACCTTCCAAACATCTGATGGCCACAGAACAAGATCGATCAGACATCGGCCAGCCTGGAATCGCGCAAGCCGCGAGCGCTTGAGATGATGCAAACGTTCCGCTGTTAGGAAGCTGGACGCGAAACGTCTGCATCCGCGCATGAACGAAAGCTAACTCCTTTTCGGTCTCCGGCCATAATGCCTTTCCTTACGGTGGAATCTAAATCTTCCGGCGCTCGCACAGCGCTGCCGGAAAACCGTTTACAATTTTACCTTTTCTCATATCCGATCGCTGAGCTCATGAACCATCAATGCGACCGCTTCATCTACATCACCGTTGAAGAACTGGATGCCGAGAATTTGGCAGGTCGAAAAGTTGCAGATCTCAGACACGGGAAACCTGGTCACAATAAAATCATGGTTCCCGCGTCACCTTTCGCAGCTCTTCCCAGCGAATCTTCGGAACGCTCTTCCAGTTTCGTATCGCCTTCAAAACCTCCGCTTTTGTCTGTTTCTTCTGTGGCGCAGCGCGATGCACTAGCCTTAGTACCAATTCAGGCCCTTTTCGCTCGCAAACGAACACGTCGCCTGGCGCCGCGCCGGGAAGCACGACGCGTTTTTTGCTATCTGCCTTCAACGTCATAGTGGGATTGTCCCACATCGCCTCGTCCGCAGTCAATCTAGCGGGCTGTTGAAAAACGAACCTTTCTCAACGTTCGGAGTTCCGCGTTTACGCGGCCCCGAGGGAGAAACCGCCTGAAGGCGGGACTCCAAACTCAGAGAAATCCGCATTCGCTTTGGACGGAAATTTGCTAAGCTGTCGGTCGGTGCAAAATCTGGCAACTCCGCAAAAACCGGCTGACACGTTGCCGGCAGTTGCGGGGCATTTTCCGGCAGGCCTTGCGCTGACCGTTTTATTTTTGGCCGCGCTCTGGTTTGTGCTTTGCAGAGAACTTAGCGGCGAATGGTTGGTCAACGAACAATACAGCTTCGGTTGGTTCGTTCCGCTCTTCGCGCTCTATCTTTTCTGGCTTCGCTGGCAGGACCAGCCGACGCCAGAAGTCAGAACTCGTTTGGTTGCAGCGATCATCGGCCTGGCCGCGCTCCTTTTGTTGCTACCAGTGCGCCTATTTGAAATTGCGAACCCTGAGTGGCGATTGCTCGCCTGGGTTCACACAGCGGCCGTAGTTACGCTGACGCTGTTATTGATATGGTGCGCAGGCGGCAGGCCTTGGCTCCGTCATTTTGCATTTCCGGTCGTTTTCATTTTCATCGCAGTGCCGTGGCCTACGCTGGTCGAGACTCCAGTCATCCAGGGCCTGATGCGCATCGTCGCCAATGTCGCTGCCGAAACAGCGATGCTCCTTGGAATTCCTGCTCAGATCGAGGGCAACCTGATTCGCGTGAGCACCGGCCTCGTCGGTGTAAACGAAGCGTGTAGCGGCATCCGTTCGTTGCAAACGTCGCTCATGATCGGCCTGCTCTTCGGCGAACTGAAACGGCTTTCGGTCTTGCGCCGCGTAGCGCTCGTCGCAGGCGCTGTTGCAATCGCGCTTCTCGCCAATTTTTTCCGCGCGGTGTTTTTGGTAATGGTCGCGGCAACGGAAAACCTTTCAGAGGTCACTCGCTGGCACGACGTCGCCGGCTACATCATTATCGCTCTTGTTTTCTTCGGCACGATAGGCCTCGCGTACTTGCTGGGCCGGAAGAAGGCAACTGTAGTGGCGGGCGTGCCGCCTGCAGAATCTGGACCCCCGCAGCCGGCACGGCTGCCTCTACAGTTTCCTGCTTGGTACGTGATGGCGGCGCTTTGCTGGCTCTTGTTCGTCGAGCTCGGGACTGCGGCATGGTACCGCGTTCACGAACGCAATCTCATCAGCGGCATACGCTGGAGTGTGCAATGGCCCGAACAGTCGCCGAACTTTCGCAAACTGAAAATCGATCCAGAAATTCGCGGTGTCCTCCGTTTCGATGAAGGCGAGACAGCGGCTTGGACGATCCCGTCGCCCTCCACTTCCGAAAATGCTCCGCTCGCGAAAGATTTCGGAGCTCGCGAACCGGACGGTTTCCAAACGCCCGTAAACCGGTCGCGGGAAAACACCATCTCCTGCTTGCTCTACGTTTTTCGGTGGAAACCGGGGCGAAACAGCGCGCTTCTGGCCAACTTGCATCGGCCGGACGTTTGCTTGCCTGCCAGCGGCTGGAGCCAGGCGGCAGATACCGGTGTGCGCAATTATCCGGTGACCGGTGCCTTTGAGTTGCCCTTTCGCCATTTTGAATTTCAGCGCGCATTCGGCGATTCCGCGCCCCAGACAGCGCACGCATTTTATTGTTTATCGGAAGACCGCGCTTCCGGAGCATCCGCGACATCGCAGGGCGCGAACTCGCCCAGCATGTCCGGGAGCCGTTCCGAATGGACACGTGCTGAACGTCTTCGCTCAGTACTGGAAGGACGCCGCCATTTGGGTCAGCAAGTCATCCAAGCGATATTCGTGAGCAACGAGCCGTTCTCCGCAGCAGACGCGGAATCGCATCTGCGCGATCTGGTTCGTGATGTGGTTGTTTCGCGCGAGCCGGCGAAATAAGTACGAGCGGTTCACCGAACTGCCTGTAGCGGCAAGCGTATCGCCGGCGGAATCTAGCGTGCTGTAGCGGCAGGCGTGTCGCCTGCGAACTCAAACCGATTGCAGCCGACACGGCTGCCTCTACAGTTGCGAGAATGATCAAGGACCGTCCGCATCGACTTGATCTAATCTACATCAATCAACCACTCTACTTCGTCACTTTTGCCACCCGCGACCGCAAAAGCATTCCTTCGCTGGTTTCCGCTCAGAATGCTCTTCAGCAATACGGTCATTACGCGGTTACCAAGTTTAATGTCGCACTTGGGCGGTACGTGATCATGCCTGATCATCTTCACCTTTTTGTTCGCGGCGGACAAAACTTCACAGTCTCATCCTGGATCGGTGGTTTGAAGCGCGCGATGTCTGTCGCTCTAACGTCGCCTGGACTTTGGCAACCTGGATTTTTTGATCACGTTCTGCGCAGCGACGAAAGTTACGCCGAGAAATGGAATTATGTTCGTGAGAATCCGGTGCGGGACGGCCTTGTTGAAACCGCGGACGTCTGGCCATACCAAGGCGAAGTTGTGGTGATCGATCGCGCGTAACTGTAGTGGCACGCGTGTCGCGTGCGTAACCGCAGCCGGCACGACTGCCGCTACAGTGTTCACCCCCCAAAAAAAATCTAAAAAAAGTCTTGCCATGCCAACAGGAATTGTTAAAAACGGCGTAATTCTTCGAGCCTTGGGAGGATATATGCGAAAATTTAAGACTTGTTCGCCACGCACTTCACCGTTTCGTCTGCTGCTAATTCTGGCGAGTGTGTTGCTGCTGCTGGCCGCGTTCGCCCCGCGCGCGAATGCAGCCGTAATCGCTTATTTTAATTTTGAAGATGCTACCTTGGGTGGGCCCCCGGATTTTACGTCGGAGTTTGACCAAGGCCTAGGGATTAACACGACAATCACCACCAATTACACCGTCGGCGACACGAACACCGTTTCGCCGGGGTTAGCTGCAGGAAGGCTTGCTGCTGACACGGACCCCAACAATTTTTCGATGCACCTCTTCAGGAGCGGAATGAATGACCCGGCTAATTTCAATATCCCTCTGTTCTCGCCGACGGGTTTCTTTCAGGACATGACGGTGAGCTTCGGGATTAATGTCGCGGGGAACGGCTTCGATCTGGTTACGCTTTTCTACAGCACGAATGGAGGAGCAAGTTTCATCAATTCGGGTAACTTTGCGAATATTGCAACGGGCGGGATACAAACAATAATGCTGGCTGTCCCTACCGCGGCCAACAACGCGCCTTTACTCGTGCTGCAACTGAAATTCACCGGGGGACACTCAAACGGCGTCAATGACCAGGACATTATCGATAATATCCTGATAGGTGGCACGATCGTTCCTGAGCCAACGACGATCGGGGGCGGGTTGCTCGGTGTTCTTGGGCTGTGCTGGCATCAGCGGCGGCGATTGAGATTGCTCTTGCCGCGCCTGCGGCGCGCTTAGGAGAACCAGTCTGTAACGGCGGGTGTGCCGCCTGCGGAATCCAAATCGTCGCAGCCGACACGGCTGCCTCTACAGAGCGCGCCAGTTGCTTTCTGACTTAACGCAGGCCGACGCTCGTTCATTCTCCGGGCGGGCACGGCGGCCTCGCAGAGATTGTTAGCTGCCACGCATTCATCATCAGCGACATTCTTGAATTCGAAAATCCTTGAACGAGTTCGTCGCATGGAAACGCAATATCACCGCCTTTCGGGCTTGCGGGCCTTTTCTTCGCAGAAACGAAGATGATACTGACGTGCTTGCTCGAAATCAGGTTTGAGCCGCAATGCTTCAGTGAAATTTGCACACGCCTCGGAGTAGAGCCCATGATTACTCAGAAGCACACCGAGCTTGAAAAGAGTTTCTGGACGATCGGGCAGCAAGCGTCGAGCTGTCTGTAATTCGCGCAATGCCTCATCGAAGTCGTCGAGGTCGGTGAGTAGTATGCCCATATGGTAATGCGCGAGAGCGTGGTCCGGTTTGAGACGAATCGCCGTGCGGAAATGAACCATCGCCTGCTCTCGGTCGCCAAGTTGTCGCAGCGCGCATGCCAAATCGTTGTGAGCATCTGCGTCGTAAGGATTCAGGCGAAGCGCTTCAGATAAGTGCGTGATCGCTTCACTGTATCGGCCTTGCGCCAAGCGCACGTTGCCCAAACTAGCGTAAGCGGTGCCACGTGCCAGCGAGTACGTCGGCAGCAGCTCAATCGCACGCTCAAGACACGCGATGGCCGAATCGAATCGCCCCGCCTTGAAGTAGCAATAACCGAGGTTGCCCCACGCGCGGCCATTCTGCGGCCGTTGCCGAGTCGTGTCAGTCCAAATGGCAATCTCGCTGTGATAATCGTAATTGCGCTGTGCCGTTCGCCAAGCTAACGCTCCTGCAATCAGCGCAACGAAAGCCCATCCAAGCGTAGCTGGTGTCAATTTAAGGCGCCGGCTCAAGGTCGATAGGCCATTCCAAGCGGCTATTACCGTCAGCGTCACCACGGCGGCCAGCGGTAAATACATTCGCCGCTCGGCCACCATGTCCTGAATCGGCAGCACGCTTGAATTGGGCGCCAAAGTTAGAAAAAACCACGCGCCCAAAAATCCCACTGACGGGGCATTTGCCATCGCCGATGCCGTTGCCGCTACAAGCGCAACAGCAAGCACCACCCCGATCGCTTTCCACGATCTCGGCAGGGGGGAGACCTGCCAGCCATAATCAAGGCACAGCGTATCCGGCCAAAATGTCAGACGCAAGTAATGAGCGATCGCCCCGAATTGATTTTTCGCATAACGCCACCACGAAACGCCAGGGGACCCGATCAAGCCTCTGCCAAGTCTCGCCTGATTCACAATCACAAGCGAAATCAGAATCAGCCAGGTCGCAGCCAAACCTGCATATAACACTGATCGTTGTTTCCAGAGCTCCGCCCACGAGTCGGCCAGAAAAATGCGGTCATACAGCAGCACAATGATGGGTGCGATTACCATCCCTTCCTTGCTGCCCATCCCGAGTGCGCAACACACAACTGCCGTGGCGTACCACTCTGAGCGTCGCGGTGAGTCATGACCGCGAATAACGCAGTACAAGGTTAGAAGTAAAAACAAACCCATCAACGACTCCATGCGTTGAATGATATAGGTCACGCTTTCAGTCTGCAGAGGATGGACTGCCCAACACACTGCGACGGCCGCCGCCAGACCGTTCGCCTGCGTCCCGAAGCGGTCGCGCAATCGCGGCCCCTGCAGTGTGCGGCGCACAATCCCAAACAGGACCAGCGCCGCAGATGCATGGATCGCCAGATTGGCCGCGTGATAACTCCACGGGTCCAACCCGCTCACCGCGTAATTCAACGCCAGCGTCAAACAGACTACCGGCCGACCTGTCCCAGGTGCGCCCTGTGGCGGTTGTAATGCATTCCACAACGGCCAGAGACGTCGTACATGCGGGTTCGCTTCAATCCAGGGCAAATCATCGAAAATAAATGGCCCTGATAAGCTGTTCGCATAAGCTAGGAGCGCGGCCGCAGGAATGAGCAAGGAATAAATTCCGGCACGGTTCATCGGTAGCTGATTATAAACGGCTTCGCTGAGTCGACGCAGGTGGAATTTTTCGCGAGGACATGCTCAAAACGCGCCATACCCGCGTTGCCAGAAAAAACCCTGATATCGCGCGTCAAGGTCTTTGATCCATCTTGGATGACGCCTTCTTTATTTGCTCGATGAATTGAGCTTGGGAAACAGTTCGCGGGAGCATCGTGACAATGCGGACGTGATCAGCAACACCGCCAACGCGGACGAGTTCGGCCCCGAGATCACGACAGACCGTCGCGAGATAAGCATGCATACGTGGCCGCACATTGGAATTAAGCCAGGGCTCCCGATTCTTGGTGCTAAAAATGATGTGAAGAATGACTTTGCCGAGCGATTGGGACATGGCATCGATGATGTACTGAACCGGCGCCAGAGTGAATCGCGCTTTCAGCGCTTTTGCTTTCCGGTTTCCAAAACCTGGGGCGCTGCCCCAGGCTCGTGATGAGTTGCGCCTTTGGCGCTGAGCAACATGCGCAAAATGCTTCCGCCCTCCGCCACCCTGCCGTTGCATCTGCAGCGACGCCATAGTAAACGTCCTCCGTGCCCAAACAGCAGCCACGCACTCGCCCTGTCACGTCCGAAGCCGACCTGAGGCCGCCGGAAGAAATTCGCGCGCGACGCCTCAGGCGGATACTGTTGCTAGCGATTCCGGCAGCGGTCGCGCTCGGCGTGGCAATCTATTTCACTGCACGGCCGGTCGGAGGAGCAATCAAAGGTTGGCAATCGCGTCGCCTCGCCCGCGAGGCGTTTACTCTCATCGAGCAAAGAAAATGGAACGAGGCGACTGCCAAAGCACGCGACGCCTACCTGCTGCGACCGACTGAACCGGAATCGTGGCGTGCCATTGCGCGGCTGGCGTCACGCACAGGCCAATGGACAACGGCGCTGGAATGGTGGAAAAAAGTGGACGAAGCACATCGCCTCACAATTGATGATCGGCGCGACTACGTCGGGGCTGCGCTGGTGACCGGTTACATCACGATCGCCGCGAAGCAGGTGGACGCACTGCTGGCACAACGCGCCGGGCCAGCGCCTATCGATATCGTGTTCGCCGGTCAAGTCGCTGGTCGCCAGAGCAATCCAGTTCTGGCACTCGATTACGCCGAACGCGCGCTCGCCGATAAACGCGCAAAACCGTATGAGATTCTCGCCGCCGCGACGCTCGTTTTTTCGGTCACGAGTCCTTATTCGCAGCCATACGCCGGCGCGTGGCAGCGGATTGAAGCGGTTGCGCGTGATCCAAAAGACCCAGCGTCGCTCGACGCGCTCGTGTTTCTCTCACGCGAAGAGGCGCTGCCGCCCATGCCTCCACTCGGTGGCAACACATCGCTTTCACTCGAGAGCCTTGGGCGTCGTAGCCTCGGCGAAGACGGCACCCCGGCATCATCCCCAACACCTGCGACGCAGGGAGCCGCCTCCGCCGAGGCTACGGCAGCCAAGGCGACGGTCTCCCCTGGCACGCCGGAGGTCGCCGTGGCGACCGAAGGCGGCAGTCCGCCGTCAGAAAGTTCGCTGGCCTCGTCCCCGCAACCTGCCGATACGCTCACCCTCAATCTTTCAGCGACTTCGTTACCCGCTCCAGCCGGACGGACGATGAGCCTGACGGAGGTGGCGGACGCTCTTGAAAATCATCCTGATGCCCGCCCTTTTCACAAACTCCTGGCACTTGAAGTTCGTGCCCGGCGCGATCCAATCCTGACGGATCAGTTCGTTGCGGATGCTGTGGAGCGTTTCGGAAACGCCGCGCGTTTGGCACAAATCTATCAGGGCGGCGCAGAATTGGCGGATGAAACGCTCGTCGCCCTCTCTGCGTGGCTGAACAAGATAGGCCGGCCTGCGAAAACATTGGAAGTGTTGCCGCAGATGCGCGCAGCACAACGGCACGACCTTTTTCTGCATTACCTGAACGCGCTCTCGGCACTCCAGCGTTGGAATGACATCAAGGATGTGTTGAGTGGCGAACGTTTTCCCATCGAGCCGGTGCTGCAACACATGTACCTTGCCGTTGCGCAGACGCACCTCGGCTCAGCAAGTGGAGCAACGAACGAATGGCAGCGCGCGTTGGAAGTCGCGAACACCACCGAGAAGTTGCTGGCTCTTGCAAAGTATGCCGAGCTAAATTCCGCCAATGACATCGCTGATGGCGCTTATGCAAGCGCAATCAAGGTCGCGCCCAAAAATCGCGAACCGTACGCCGGCCGGCTACGCCTCGCTCTGGCAGCCGGTCGCACGGCTCAAGCGCAAACAATTGCAGCCGAGATCGCTCAGCTTTGGCCCGATGATGCAGCAGCCCGCAATCAGGATGCTTATCTGCGATTGTTACTCGGTGCATCAGGTGATGCAGCGGAAGCAGCAGAGCGCGAAGCTCAAGTGCTTGTCAAGAAGGAACCGCGGAACTGGCAAGCCCGGGCAACACTCGGCCTGGCCTGTCTTCGTCTGGGCCGGAACAAAGAGGCGCTGGCCGCAATCCGCGAGCCACGCATAATGGGCGGCGAGCCGCCGGGCGCGCTCGCAGTGCGCGCAGCGATTCTGGCGGCAAACGGCTACGACGAAGGCGCCCGCAACGACGCGCTCCTTCTCGCAGCCAAACCGCTTTTGCCCGAAGAACGCGCTCTCATCGCTCCGCTCTTGCAATAGATTTTGTTTGGTGGGCTGAAGGCCCGACACAATGGTAGCCCAGGGCAACGCCCTAGGTAAGATGATTCAAAAATGTGTTCTCGTCCTGAAGGGACAACACAAAAGAGCCCCTTTGTTTTGCCCCTTCAGGGCAAATGTCCTCACGATCATTGTACCCAGGGCGATACCCTGGGCTACGATTGTCATTGCGCTTTCAGCGCGACGAAACCGGCCTTTCATTTCTTTGCCGGCGTGGTTTTTTGCAGGGCTTCAAACGTTGTCAGATTGTTTCGGGCATGGATAAAGTTGGGATTGATCCGTAGGGCAGTCTGGAGTTGTTCTATCGCCTCGGAAATTCGACCGATCTGTGCCAGAGCAGCTCCCAGATTATTATGCGCGGAGGCAGAATTAGGTGTCATACGCAACGCCTGCTTAAAGTGACCTATTGCCTCTGAAGTTCGGCCGGTTTGGACGAGGGCGTTGCCCAGGTTATTGTGTGCCTCGGCATTATCAGGATTGATTCGCACCGCCTGCTCATATTGGTCTATTGCCTCCGAAGTTCGGCCTGTTTGGAGCAAGGCGTTGCCGAGGTTGTTGTGCGCCTCGGCGTAATCAGGATCGATCCGCAGCGCCTGCTTATATTGATCTATTGCCTCTGAAGTTCGGCCTGTGCTGAGGAAGGAGTTACCCAGACTATAGCATGCTGCGGCAGGTTTGATTCGCATGGCTTGGTTAAACAGATCCATTGCCTCGGGAATCCGGTTAGTCTCGTACAGGATGTTACCGAGGTTAGCCTGCGCCATCCAGCAAGCAGGATTACGGCCAATGGTCGTCCGATACAGCGTTTCGATGTCGGTGTACATCCGGCTTTGCTGCCAGGTAAGCAGAAACAGTACTCCTCCGACCAGCAGGGTGACTCCAGGCTCCAGCCAGGCCTGCCAAGCTTTCAATTTTCCAGCCAGCAGGACGATCCCACTGGCGCACGGCGTGATGATTCCGAGGCAGGCCAAATATTGCCAGTGATCGGATACAAACGAATAGATGAAGAAATATTGATTGAGAAAACCCAGCGTAGGCAAGAGCAGGAGAATATACACGAGCACTCCAGCCAATGGAGCTCGGAACCATCGCCGCAGACTCCACAAAATTCCCAGCAATGCCAGGACAGCGAGGGGAAAGAGATACTGCCACCATACGGCAGCGTTAATCTCCCAGCGCGGATAAACGAACATCAGGTTGGCGGGCCAGAGCACTTTCCCCAGTTGAAACCAGAAGGCTCGCCCGGCTATCAGGCAGCGGTCAACCGGGGAAAACGCCAGGGCCGTACTTGCTTTGTAAGCGATGTTACCGGATTCAACCCAGCGCGTCATCAACCCTGCTGCGGCCGAGAGGAAAAAGAACGGGATCGAAGGCACAACATCGCGCCGCAACGAGATCCAGCCCCGTTTCCACCACAAGACTACAAGCCAGGCCAAAGGCAGCGTTACAATGGCGGTTTTGCTTAGCAATCCCAAAAAGAACAGGCCGAGGGCCAAAGCGTACCTTCCGCTGGTTCGATTCTCGTCAAACTTCAGATACCAGAGGGTGGCCGCCAGGGCAAAGACTCCGGATAACGTGTTCTTGCGCTCTGAAATCCAGGCTACAGTTTCTACATTTACCGGGTGCAGGGCAAAGATGATCGCGGCTAGCTCCGCTCCCGGGATTCGCAAAAAACGGAGGATTTTCAGCACCAGCACGACACAGCCGATGTGCAAAAGAATGTTGACGAAATGATAGTCGGTGGTCGAATCGCCCAACAACCTTTGCTGGAGCCAGTAGGAAGTATAGAGAAGAGGATAGTATTGCTGCGTTGTCCTCGGCACGAACCAGATTCGCCTCAAACCGTCTAGGGAACGCAGCTCGGGAGTCGCCATATTCGCGTTGTCATCCCATAAAAGGGCGCCGTGCCAGGCGGGCTCATAGGCCAGGATCGTGACCACCGCCAGGATCAGACAGAAAAACCAGTCGCGTTTCCACCAACTCATGACTAGAACCCATCTCATAAATAAGGAAGGAGTGCGTTGCCAGAGATTTTGTGCTGCGGCAAGACGCGAGGAGGGAGAATATCCTTCATGAATCTTTGACCGACGAGCAACGATGCCGCAGCGCCAAAGATCGCAACCTCCGGGCTATGCTCTGCCGGTGACGTCTGGCTGCGTTGCTCCTCAGTCACAGAGCGCTTCGGCTATGCTTCTTCGTCACGCCTTGCCAGCCGACCGCCAGCGCGTAGCGCGCTCATTTCGTATCTATGAGATGGGTTAGCTCTGTTGAAAAGGTACTTGTACTATCTGTAGTTGTATATAAATGGTGAGGGCATGAGCGAAGTTGGACTTGTGCCGTTTGCCCATGTCGCGTTGGAAGTGAGCCGGGAAGTTGTGCCTCCTTATGGTCATCGTTGTTGTGCCTCCTTATGGTCATCGTTTTTCCCCGCAGCGTTTCACTCAGCCGCAATTGTTGGCGATTTTGTGTTTGATGCGTTACGAGGACTGGACGTTCCGCGCGGCGGAAGTTCGCTTGGCGGAACACGGTGAGTTAAGACGAGCGCTGGAACTCCAAACTGTGCCCGATTACAGCACACTCTTTCGTTTTATGCTGCGAGTGGAAGAGCAATTGATCGCGCAAGTTTTGGCCGAGGTGGTGCGCCGTTTTCAAAGCCGCAAGCCTGCTCCGGGCAACGGCAAGAGCACCGTGGCGGTGGATGCTACGGGGCTGGCTCCTGGAGCCATCAGCACGTTTTTCATTCGTCGACGGGAGCAGCACGGCGGCGCTGCGATGCCATGGCGTTATTGGCTCAAATGGCTCTTGGCTGTCGATACGCGTTTGCGCGTGATTCTGGCGCAGAAGGCTCACCAAGGACCGATCAATGACTGCGCTACCTTGCGACCTCTGCTCGATGAAGTCGCTCCAGGCAGCTCCATTGGAACCGTTTTGGCCGATGCCGAGTTCGACAGTGAACGCAACCACCGGCACATCCGCGAACAGATTGGCGCGCAGAGTATCATTCCGGCTAAACGAGGCAAGCCGGGCTGGAAGATTCATGGAGTGCGTGCGCAAATGCGCGCGGCTTTCCCGGCCGAGCGCTATCGGCAACGCGTACATGCCGAGACGGTCTTCAGCGCAATCAAACGCAAACTCTCGGCCAAAGCACCGGGCCGTTCGCTCGCTACCCAGCGCAAACAAGCTCTCCTGCTCGGCTTGGCCTACAATATCTACAAACTCCGGCCACTTCATTTTGGACTTCCACTTCATGCCTGAGCTTTTCAACAGTGCTACATGTCATCTAGACGGTTTCATCGTTGTCTCTTTGCGTTTTGGGGCTTGAGCATTTGGGTTTAACAGAAGGCGGTGAAGGGAACAGAGAATTGTCTTTCCGTCGATTCTGTTTGCTCATGTTCGACTTCCGTCAGTCGCCGGTCGCCTTCGGCGCGTTCTGCAAACTTTGCAGCGCCTGATCCATGCTGAAGCTGCCGGGCTTTTGACTGGGCGGGAATTCCTTAAAGGAAGCCAGGAATTGTCCGACGTATTGCTGCGCCGGCACCAGGACGAAGGCGTGATCGACCCGCCACCGCCCGTAATCAATGCTCTCGTGGTCGGCCGTCTCGAACGGATCGGAGCGTAGATTGAAAAGCTTCGGGAAACGCAGCGGCACGAACGGGTCTTGCCACACGTCCAGGCTGTGCGCGCGCTGTTCGGCAAAGACGATTTTGTATTGGTTGTAGCGTAACCCGACGAGCGAGCCATCGTCGTTGAAGAAAAAGAATTCCTTGCGCGGGCTGGGTGACTTGCCGGCCAGCGCGTCGGTCAGGTTGTAGCCATCTAGATGCACCTTGAAGGTCTTGTCGCCGACTTTCATGCCTTTCAAAAGTTTCTCCTTCACGTGAGGGTCACCCGCGGCGGCGAGCAGTGTGGGCAGCATGTCTTCGTGCGAGAAGATGTCGTTAAGGACGGTGCCTGGCTTGATAACACCGGGCCACTTGATGGCACAGGGCACACGGTAGGCACCTTCCCAGTTGCTGGCTTTTTCGTTGCGGAAGGGTGAGATGCCACCATCCGGCCAGGAGAATTTCTCCGCGCCGTTGTCGGTGGAATACATGACGATGGTGTTGTCTTCGAGGCCGAGTTCTTTGAGCTTGTCGAGTAAAAGACCGACGTCGTGATCATGCTCCAGCATACCGTCGGGATAAACACCCAGACCAGTCTTGCCCTCCCATTGCGGCGAGAGGTGCGTCCAGATGTGCATGCGAGTGGCATTCCACCAGCAGAAGAACGGCTTATCTGCCTTCTTAGCGTCGGTCATGAAACGCAGCGCCTCCCGGGTGAATTCGTCGTCCACCGTTCTCATCCGTTCGATATTGAGCGGGCCGGTCAACTCGATCTTCTGCGAACCGTCCGGGTTCGCCCAAGTATGAAGCACGCCGCGCGTGGCATATTTTTTTCGCATCTCCGGGTCTTTGAAATAGTCTGGGTGCTCCGGCTCCTGCTCTGCGTTAAGGTGGTAAAGCGAACCATAGAACTCGCCGAAGCCGTGCGCGGTGGGCAAATGCTCATCGCGGTCGCCGAGATGGTTCTTTCCGAACTGCGCCGTGATGTACCCCTGCGCCTTGAGCAACTCGGCGATGGTCACGTCGCGAGCCTGAAGTCCTTCCTTCGCGCCCGGCAAGCCGACCTTGAGCATACCGGTGCGGAAACCGGACTGGCCGGTGATGAAGCAGGACCGCCCGGCGGTGCAACTCTGTTGGCCGTACCAGTCGGTGAACAGCGCGCCTTCCTTTGCGATGCGGTCAATGTTAGGCGTCTTGTAGCCCATCATGCCTTGGTTGTAAGCGCTGACGTTCCAGTAACCAATGTCATCTCCCCAGAGGATTAGGATGTTGGGTTTCTTAGCGTCTGCCGCGCGAGAATTACCGGCGGCTATTAATCCGGCCAACGCCAACACTGCGCCTAGCGAGATGTTGTGCCACTTCCGATGCTTCGTCATCATGCTGCTTCTCCTTTACATTGATTGGTTGTTTCGCTGGTGAAGTCGCGGGCCATCTTGCGAAAGATAGCCCGCGTGTTTCACAATCGAACTTTCACGTTGCTTGAATGGCTCACGGTTTCAGGTCGAACTGATGGAGTTTCTTCGCCGCTGTGCCGTAGTGGCCGAGGTGATAGACAGCCGCGCCCGCTGGCGAGAAGGTGAAGTCTTCAAACGGTTCGGCGAGCATCTGGTCCAGATACTCTCTGGGGGCGAGGCCGGTGGTGACGTGCGGATGGAAATGCTCGCCGCACGACTTCGGCACAAAATCCGAAACGTAGGTGATCAACTCCGGGAGGACCTCGGGAACGTCGCCGGTGACGAACGCGGCCGAGGTTCCGGTTTCCACCACGAACGGGGTCACGGCGTCGATCACTTTTTGTTCCAACTCGAGCAATTCAGGAGTCGGTTTGATGACAATGCCCGAGAGGCCAAGGCTCTTGTCCGGCATGTAGTAGTATTTGAACGCTTCCAGCTTCAGGCCGGTAACATTGTTATTGGCGAAGACTTGGCCGACGGCGGCATACACTTTGTCAAGATTCTCGGTGAGGACGAAGCGCTGCGCCAGGGTGACGTGGGGACGGTGGGAGGCGTCGAGCGCGAAGCCCTTCGGGAAAACTTTGAGCAGGCGCTCGTTCACGGCGGTCGCGTGTTGAACCATC
>WNFS01004728.1_pt1 | contig 17202 bp, 13 predicted proteins | sample 5400141 | NCBI WGS metagenome assembly WNFS01 (sample SAMN13153358, study PRJNA577476) | soil metagenome | isolation source: 60 cm saprolite under Madrone tree | place: USA:California | collected 2016-06-14
TGAGCAGAACATTGTCATTAACCCGACCAACAACCGAAACATCGTGACCTCGGCGAACGACTATCGCTTCGGGTTCCAAGCCCTGATCTACTTCAGCACCGATGGCGGCAGCACCTTCACGGATGTCCTCCTTCCCGGATGGGACCCCGCCACGGGCGCTACAGGGTTATTCAAACACGTGCAGGCCGGGGGCGATCCTGTGCTGGCATTTGCTCCGGACGGCACGCTCTACTATTCCGCGCTCGTGTACAACTTCAGTTTCCCGAATCGCACCCCCAGCGGGGTCGCGGTGGCTGTTTCCCATGACGGTGGCGCCACCTGGAGCACCCCGGTGATGGTCCACTACGAAGACGCCAACACCTTCTTCAATGACAAGGAGTGGATCGCGGCGGGGGCGGGCGGCAACGTTTACGTCACCTGGACCCTCTTCAAGTTGAACGACCATGGTCTTGGATACATCTCTTCCCATATCGTGGAGGCTGTGTCGCACGACCACGGCGCCACCTGGTCTGACCCGATCGCGGTCAGCGACAGCACCCATCCCTTCGACCAGGGCTCGTCCCCGGCAGTCGCGCCCGACGGAACCGTCTATGTCGCCTACGGGGGCAACCAAGCCAGCAATGTTTTCAGAGATCAGATCGTGCTCGCGCGCTCGACCGATGGAGGGCTGACTTTCACCAACGTCGAGCTCGGGCGGGTGTACGACGACCGTGGCTGCTATCCGACGAATGTGGCCCAGGGCCGCGCGCGGCTGAGCTCTGAGCAGTTCCGCGTCAGCAGCTTTCCCTCACTCGCTATTGATCCGACTACGGGCGGCCTAGCCATCGCCTGGTCAGACGACCAGAACAACCCTGGCTGCGCCGCGGGCGCGGCCTCATTTTCAGGGACCACGAACAACCAGGTAAAGCTCGTGACCTCGGCCGACGGCATCACGTGGACGACCGCGAGAATCATTACTTCCGGCGCCGACAAGGTGTATCCGGCGGTCGGGGCCAATGCCGGCCGGACTGTGGTCGGCTATTACACCCGCGACTACTCGCCGGTTCCAACCGCGACCGACCATTCGTGCCAGCGAGGGTTCTTGAACACTACAGATCCGGGCTACCCCGCTTCTATTACAGTGCACTATATCGACACCGCGCCGGTCTGCCTGGATTATGCCTTCAGCAGCTCGACAGACGGATATGCGAGCGAGACCCGCGTCTCCACGCAGTCATCCAATCCGTACATCGAGTTTTCCGGCAGCTTCATCGGCGACTATACCGGCGTTGCGGTAGATTCCGCCGGCGGGGCACACACTGTGTGGACCGACTTCCGCGGACATCCCGGGGCTGCGACCGATCCTGCCTCGACGACTCCGAATCAGGACACGGTCGTCGGAAATGTCCCCTGAACCTTAACTGGACGGCGCTGGCAGGTTGTAACCGCAAACGGATTGATGGAAGGGGCAGGTTCATTCCTGCCCTTTTTCATTTGCGCTTTGAGAGGTGTCAATGCGACTGCTAAAAATCGTGATGGCTGGCTTGCTTTGCGTTGCTGGGGCGCGGGGTCAGACCGGCGCCGAGCAGCGGCATTACGAGACGGTGTTTTATCCCAGCGGGAAATTGAAGATTGAGGCTTACGTGTATAAGCCGGAAGGGGCGGGACCATTTCCGGTGGTCGTTTACAACCACGGTTCGCGGGTGGAACACGACCGTGAGGAGGTCCCCTTTATTTATGTGGGCTCGATGCTGATGGCCAGCGGATATGTGGTCGTGGTGCCGGAGCGGCGCGGGTATGGGAAATCAGATGGGCAGACCTTTGGCCAAGCGGTAGGGGAGGACCGCGGTCCGCGATTCGTGAGGCGCGTGCAGGAAGAGACAGACGACGTTCTGGCGGCGGTCGAATTTGTGAAGACCCTGCCGTATGTCGACAGCACGCGGATGGGAGTGATGGGGTGGTCGTTCGGAGGGATCACCAGCGTGTTCGCGGCGAGTCGATCTGAAGTGTTTCGCGTGGTGATCGATCAAGCGGGCGCGGCGCTCACCTGGGACCGCAGCCCGGAGATGCAGAAAGCGCTGAAGGAAGCGGCGGGGAGAGTTCGGGTTCCGCTGCTGGGCATGGTGGCGGAAAACGATCGCACGACGGAGTCGGTGAAGGCGGTGGTGCGACAGGCGGAGGGGCATGGCACGACGGCAAAACTGATTGTGTATCCGGCGTTCACGCCGCGGCGAGACGCCGGCGGGACCGCCGCGGGGCACATGATTTTTGGAGTGGAGGGGTGGCGGATCTGGGAAGGGGATGTGAAGGAGTTTTTGGGGAAGTATTTGTCGAATTGAGCGGCAGCCTAAAGGCCGCCGCCACTTTGGTTAGTCGCGGAGGATGCGGGCGGGATCGGTGCGTGTGGCGCGCCAGGCGGGTAGGAAGCAGGCGGCTGCTGCGGCGACGGTCATTACGATGAATGCGGAGGCGAAGGCTACGGGGTCGCGCGGGCTGACTTTGAAGAGGAGATTGCCGAGCAGGCGTGTCAAGAGGAGCGCGGCGGCTGCTCCGAGGACGACGCCGGCGGCGGTGAGAGCGAGGCCGTGGGACATGACGAGACGCAACAGATTGGACGCGCCGGCGCCGAGGGCCATGCGCAGGCCGAGTTCGCGGGAGCTTTGCGAGACGGTGTACGACATTACGGCGTAGAGGCCGATGGTGGCGAGGAGCAATGCGAGTCCGCCGAGGACGGCGAGTAAGGTGACGGCTACGCGCTGCGGAGACGTGGAGCGATCCATCTGTTCTTGCAGACTGATCACTTCGTAAGGGGCGAGGTTAGCGTCGAGGGCGTGTACTTCGCGGGCAAGAACGGTGGCGATGGTTTCGGCCGGCAAATGCGTTCGCATGTTCAGAGCGGTGCCGGCGGTGGAGTCCTGGTGGAGCGGGAGGTAGAAAAACGGTTTGGGATTCTCGCGGACGCTTTGATATTTGGAGACTTTGGCGACACCGATTACTTGCCGCCATTGACCCTTGACTTGAAGACGCTTGCCGACGGGATCGTCACCGCGCCAATACTGAGCGACCATGACGTCATTGACGATGGCGACGGGAGCAGAGGTTTCGTTATCGGCGCGAGTGAATTCGCGGCCGGAGAGAAGCGGGATTCCGATAGTTGAGAAATAGCCGGGGCCGACCTGGTTGTATTCGACGCTGGGCTGCTCGTCTGGCGGAGGTCGATAGCCATCGACGGCAATCGGCGAGGAAGAGTAGCTGCCGTAGCTTAGGGGAGTGTTGCGAGCGAAAGCCGCGGACTCGATTCCTGGGAGCGCCTTCACGCGATCGAGAAGTTCTTCATTGAAATTTATGGCGCGTTGAAGATCGTATCCTGCGCCTCGCAGGTCCACGGCGGTTTCGAGCACGCCTTTGGTGGAAAAACCCGGATTGAGATTGCGAATGCGCTGCAGGCTTTGCATGAGGAGACCTGCGCCGACGAGTAAGAGAAAGCTGAGCGACACCTGCAGGACGACGAGGGTTGAGCGAAGCAAGGACTTTCCGTGCGCGCCGCCTACGACGCCGGACATTTCGGATTTCAGCGCACCGGCGAGGTCGATTTTACTGGTCTGAATTGCGGGAACGAGGCCGAGCAAAAGAGTGGAGATAAGGCAAACGCCGGCGCTTAGCGCGAGTACGCGCCAGTCGATTTCACCTGGCAGGGTCATGGCGACGCCGCCCCGGGCTGGGAAAAGGAGAACGAGCGCGTGACGGCACCAATGGGCGACGAGGAGTCCACTGGTGGCGGCCAGAATGGAGAGGATCATACCTTCGGTGATGAGCTGCTGCATGAGGCGGCCGCGGCCGGCACCGACGGCGACTCGCACGGTCATTTCATGGCGACGGGCGAAAGATCTGACCAGCAGCAGGTTGCCGACGTTGGCGCAGGCGATGAGGAGCACAAAGACGACTACGGCGAGCATGATGCCGAGCGTGGGGAGTAGAGTGCCGGCGTTGTTGAATGGGGTTTGCCATAGGGGCCAGAGTTTGATGCCGCGACCGCGGTTCGTGGCGGGAAAATCGGTTTCCAGGTGTTGCGCGACAGTGGACATCTCTTGCTGGGCTTGCTGGAGACTTACGCCCGGCTTGAGCCGTACGTAGGACTCAATCCAACGGGCACTGCGATCTTCCAGCTTGTATTCCCCTCCTTCAAACGTTTCCTCCATGGAGGCGGGAACCCAGAATTGCATGCCCCAGCCCACGAAAGTGCCGAGAAACCCCTCCGGTGCAACACCTACGATGGTGTGCTCGATGCCGTTCAGGCGCTGGGTTTTGCCGATGATGGCGGGGTCGGATTTGAAGCGGCTCTGCCAAAGCTGATAGCTAATCACCGTAACGGGATGAGCCTTGCTGCCCACGTCTTCGCCCGGCTCGAAACCGCGCCCGAGGATGGGGTGGACGCCGATGGCGTCAAAATAATTCGCGGATACGATGCTGCCGATAGTGCGCTCGGCGCGATCGCCGAGGCTGAGCGTGGTGCCTGTGATTTTGGTGACGATGAAGGAGTCGATGAGCGTGCAGCTTTTCTGCAAATCGAGGATGTCGGGCCAGGAGATACCGGTCGGGCCAGCTTCACCGCGAGCAGTTCCGGTGAGTGCGAAGAGTCTTTCTTGCTGAGTTACGAGCGGATACGGGCGAAAGAGGATTCCTTCGATCCAACTGAAGACCGCGGCGTTGGCGCCAATCCCCAAGGTGAGGCAAAGGACGGCCAGAATGGAAAAGCCGGGACTGCGGCGGAGCATGCGGAAGCCGATGCGGAGGTCTTGCCAGAGATTGTCGAGGCGCGGCCGAAACCAAACTGCGCGCGCGTCTTCGCGAGCGAGCATGGATGGGCCCATGCGGCGGTTGGCGGCGTAGCGGTCGCCAGATTCTTGCTCGAGCATTTGGCGGTGAAAATCCATTTCTTCGGCGAGTTCGTTGGCTTGGCGAAGCTGTCGGAAGAAGTAGAGAATGCGGCGAATCAGGCGCATGACATCACTTTTTGGATGGCGATAATCATCCGGTCGAAGTCTTTGTTTTTGGCGGCGAGTCGCTTGCGGCCGGCGGTGGTCAGCTTGTAGTAGCGGGCGCGGCGATTGTTTTCCGATGCGCCCGATTCGGCGGTGACCCAGCCGTTGAGAAGGAGACGCTGCAGGGCGGGGTAGAGCGAGCTCTCGCCGACGTCGAGTACATCTGCGGAAATTTTCTTGAGGTGTTGCGCGATGCCGTATCCGTGGTGCGCGCCGCGGGTGAGCGAGTTGAGGATGAGCATGTCGAGAGTGCCGGGTAGGAGGTCGTTTCCCATCGTTTATCGATGGGAGCACACGGCGTGGTGGGTGTCAAGGATTTTCCCATCAGGAGGGAGATGGGAGGCGGTCAGGCCGCAGATGTGCGGGCGGAGTTGTAGATGGATTCGACCAGGGCGAGGCTGCGGCGGCCTTCGTGGCCGTTGCAGATGGGTAGCGTGTTGTTCGCGATGGCGCGGAGGAAGTCTTCGAGAATGGCTTTATGGCCGCTGATGTCGGTTACGGCGGCGGAAGAGGCACTTTGATTTGTGTCGCCGTTGGTGACGCCGGCAAAGTGCGACGGAGGGTTGCGCAAGTCGGCGGCGAAGATGCGGTCGTGCTCGAGGATTACGGTTCCTTCGGTACCGGTGATTTCGAGACGGCGCGGGTAGCCTGGATAGGCGGCGGTAGTAGCGAGGAGCGTGCCGACGGCGCCGCTGGCGAATTCGAGGGTGGCGACGGCGGTGTCTTCGGCTTCGATTTTGTGCAGGACGGTGACGGTGCGGGCTTGCACGCGAACTACATCGCCGAGGAGCCAGAGGAGGAGATCGACGGTGTGGATGGCCTGGTTGATGAGCGCGCCGCCGCCGTCGAGAGCGAAGGTACCGCGCCACTTGGAGTTGGAATAGTAGTCGCGTGGGCGATACCACTTGACGCGCGCGTCGACGAGGAGGGGATTGCCGAGCAGGCCGCGGTCGAGCCAGTGCTTGAGGCGCTGGATGTTGGGCTTGAGGCGGTCCTGGAAAATTACGGCGAGCTTTACGTTGGCTTTGTCAGCGGCGGCGATGAGGGCGTCGGCTTTTCTTGTAGATATGTCGATGGGTTTTTCAGTGAGGACGTGGAGGCCGTGCTGGGCGGCGGCGATGCCTTGCTCGGCGTGAAGGCCGGAGGGAGTGCCGAGGATGACGAGGTCGAGGGGCTTGTGCGCGAGAAAGGCGGCGAAGTCGGTGTAGGGTTTGGCGTTGTGTTCGGTGGCAAGGCACGTGACACTTTGCGGATTTGTGCCGTAGATGGCGGAGAGCTGGACGCCAGAGATGGCGCGAGCGGCGCGGGCATGCGTTTGCGTGATGTTACCGGAGCCGATTAGGCCGATGTGCGTGGTCATGATTTGGCGCTAGCCGACGGAAGTGTACATCACCGTGCTAGGGATGAAGAACGTTTGTTGAGGGATGAATGTGCGCTAGAGTAGGGACCGTTTGCGAATTTATCAGGGGAACAGAAACACGATGAAGGCATTGTTGTTGTCGAAATACAGATCGCTGGAGATTGCGGAAGTGCCTACGCCGTCGGCGGGAGCTGGCGATGTGTTGATTCGCGTGGGGGCTTGCGGGATTTGCGGCAGCGATGTGCATGGGTATGACGGGTCGTCGGGTCGGAGGATTCCGCCGATCGTGATGGGGCATGAGGCGGCGGGACGAATTGCGGCGGTGGGGGCGGGAGTTACGGGACTGGCGGAGGGAGATCGAGTAACTTTTGATTCGACGATTTATTGCGGGGCTTGCGGTTTTTGCAAGCGCGGCGAAGTGAATCTTTGCGATCACCGGCAGGTGATGGGAGTTTCTTGCGGGGATTACAGCCGCGCGGGAGCATTTGCGGAATTTGTGGCAGTGCCAGCGCGCGTGGTTTACAAATTGCCGGAAAGCACTTCGTTTGCGGAAGCGGCGATACTGGAGGCGGTGGCGGTGGCGATTCATGCGGTGTCGCTGGTGGAAATTGCAGCGGAGGGCACGGCGCTCGTGGTGGGAGCGGGAACGATTGGCGTGCTGATTTTGCAGGCGCTGCGTGACCGGTGGGGTGGGCGTCGACGTGGCGATGGAGGCGGTGGGGCAGGACGAGACGGTGAACGCGGCGATTGCAAGCGTGCGCAAGGGCGGGACGGTGGTGCTGGTGGGAAATATTTCGCCGGAGGCGACGCTGCCGCTGCAAAAAGTGGTAACGCGGCAGATCCGGCTGCAGGGTTCGTGCGCGTCGGCGGGGGAATATCCGCAGGCAATTAAGCTCATGGCGAGCGGGGCGATTCGCGTGAAGCCGCTGATTACGGCGATTGCACCGCTGGCCGAAGGGCCGCAATGGTTTGAGCGGTTGTATGCGCGCGAGCCGAATTTGCTGAAGGTGGTGCTTACGCCGGGGCAGGTTTCGTGAGCGGTCCGAAGAGCGGGCTATTTGATCTTTCCGGGCGGGTGGCGATTGTTACCGGCACGAGCCGCGGGCTGGGGCAGTACATGGCGCGGGCGCTGGCGAAGGCCGGCGCGGATTTGGTGCTGACGAGCCGGACGCGCGGGAGTTTGCGAGCGTTCGAAGCGGAGGTCAGAGGGCTGGGGCAGCGAGCGGTTTCGCTGGAGCTCGATGTCAGGAATCAGGAGAGCATCGAGCGGATGGCGACGGAGGCGGAGAAGGCTTTCGGGCATTTGGATATTTTAGTGAACAACGCAGGATGCAATGTCCGCAAGGCGGCGCTGGATGTGACCTGGGAGGATTGGAATTTAATTTTGGACACGAATCTGCGCGGGAGTTTTTTTGTGGCGCAAGCAGTGGCACGGAGGATGATTCCGCGCGGCTACGGGCGGATCATTAATATAGGCTCGGTGACGAGCGTGGCCGGATATGCGGGGCTGGGGCCGTATGGGGCGAGCCGGGGCGGGATTCGGCAGTTAACGATGAGTTTGGCGGACGATTGGGGCAAGCATGGCGTGACGGTAAATTGTTTGGCGCCGGGGTGGGTTCGCACCGAACAGAACAAGGTGCTCTACGAAAATAAAGAGTGGGTGGAGTATCTCTGCGACCGGATTCCGGTGAAGCGGCCGGGCCGGCCGGAGGATTTGGACGCGGCGGTGGTTTTTCTGGCCGCGGAGTCGAGCCGGTACGTGACAGGGCAAACGCTGCTGGTGGACGGCGGGATTTCCACGGGAGCGACGCGAGCGCTGGTGCAGGAGGCGCAGGCGAGCTCGAAGGAAGCAGAAAAGACGAGTTTGCGCAGCAAAACGCGGCGCGGGAGGTGAGTTTTGCGAGGATTTTTGGCGAGGGGAATGTTTGCGGCAGCGCTGAGTTTGACGATGGGAATATTTGCTGGCGCGGCGCCGGTCCCGGGGGCGCAGAAGGGGCTGCAGATTTATTTTATTGATGTGGAGGGCGGGCAGTCGACGCTGTTTGTCACGCCGGAAGGGAAGTCGCTGCTGATCGACACGGGATGGCCGGGAAATAACGGGCGCGACGCGAACCGTATTGCCGCGGCCGCGAAAGATGCCGGCATCAAGAAGATTGATTTTGTGCTGATCACGCATTATCACGATGACCATGTCGGCGGGGCGCCGCAGCTTGCGGCGAAGATTCCGGTGGGAACATTTATTGATCATGGTGAAAATCGGGAGACAAATGACGCGGGGGCCAGCCGAGTGTTCGCTGCGTACCAGGCATTGCTGTCGAACGGCAAGTACAAGCATATTGTCGCGAAACCGGGGGAAGTGCTGCCGATCACGGGAATGCAGGTGCGGGTGGTGACCGCGGATGGCGATTTGATTGAGAGGCCGCTGCCAGGCGGCGGGAAGGAGAACGCGAACTGCGCGAATGCACCGAAGCCCCCGGTGGACGTGACGGAGAATCCGCGCTCGCTGGGGACGCTAATCACATTCGGGAAGCTGCGGATTCTGGATTTGGGGGATTTAACTTCGGACAAAGAAATGGAGTTGATGTGCCCGATGAACAAGATAGGCGCGGTGGATATTTATGTCGTGTCGCATCACGGATCGCAGCCGAGCGGCAGCCCGGTGCTGGTGCATGCGATCACGCCACGTGTGGCAATCATGGACAACGGGTCGAAGAAGGGCGGCTCACCCGTGGCGTGGGAAGTGATTGAGAAGGCGCCGGGGCTGGAGGATCTGTGGCAGTTGCATTATTCGGAGGAGGGCGGGGACGCGCATAACGTGCCGGCGCAATTCCTGGCGAACTTGCAGGGTCCAGACGCGGGGAATTATTTGAAGATTACGGCGTCCGCGGACGGGAGTTTTGAGGTGTTTAATTCGCGCACGCGAGAGACGAGGAAATACGCAGCAAAAAAGAATTAACCACAGAGGTCACAGAGAGCACAGAGGGTGAAAGAGTCTTAACGGTCGATAATTGGAGTGGGGCTTGCGCTGCGAAGACCTTCGATGTCTGTGAGGATTGTGGTGACGAGGGATTCAACGACGGCCTGGCCTTTTTCTCGAGTAGCCAGAGTGGGATCGCCCCAGGCGCCGGTTGGGGAATAGGTGCCTTTTCCCTTGGGATCACGGGTCAGACCGCCGGGCTGATTGTGGTTGAGGTCGCGGGCGGCCTTTTTGATTTGCACCGATTGGGGCGCGATGTATAGCATCATCGAAGTTTCGATTTCGTCGGCGTGCGTGCCTCCGGACTGGCGAAGCCTTTTTTCGACGGGATCTTCCTTGGTGAGGTCAGTGTAGCGGAGAAGGATGCCGTCTTTAGCTAGGTCGGCGGCGGCTTGGGCGAGCGGCTTGAGCGTGGAGATGCCGGTGTTGAGGATGTAGAAGCGGCGCGGGCCGTAGTGCGCGAGGGAGCGAATGATGTCGTTGAACATGGCGCGGGCGGTGTCCATGGCGAGGGAAGTGGAGCCCGGGTATTCGAGGAAGGCCGGATAGAAGCTGTAGTTGATAGTGGAAGCGACAACGACGTTTTGCGGCGCGGCGTCCAGGACGCGCCGCTTGAAGTACTCGGCCATCAGGAAATCGTTGTTGAGTTGCAGGTGGCGGCCGTGTTCCTTGGATTCTGCGCCGAGGGGAATGACGACAATGGCGTCTGGGGTCAGCACGCGTTCCGCTTCGTCCCACGTCAGAGTCTCGAGAAGGATGGCCGCGGTTTTGTTTTGGCCCCGCTGAACGGCAGGAGCACTTGGCGCTTGAGTCGAAACACCAGCGATTGCGGGACGAAAACACAAAAAGAGCAAGGCGAGAAGCAGCAGGCTCCGTCTGTTCACAATTCGTACCTCGCAGAGTCCACCAGCTACTGGGCGATTTTGCCAGTCTTAATTCCACCGTTTAGGTCGTAGACGGCGCCGATCGTTCCGACCAGGCAAGTTTGGCGCGAAAGGCCGAGAAGCTCGCGCAGGCGGTAAACGCTTTCGATGCCGGTGCAATGCGCGCCGAGAATGCGGGCGGTCTGATATTCCTTGAGTTTGCCGGCAGTCCACGCGAGTTGCTGATCTGTTGCGGCGAAGAGATGGAATCCGCCGATGGCGGCGTCGACCGGTGCGGGGCGGAGAAAGCCGCGAGCATATTGCAGTGTGTTGATAATTCCGGAGTGGCCACAGCCGGAGAGCAACACGAGGCCGTGGGAAGTGTTGAAAACGAGGGACTGGTCGTCCGGAACGTTGTCTTCCACCCAACCGTTTCCGGTGTTGACCTCCGTGCCCGCGGGATAGTTTTTTTCCGGGTACACGCGCGGGACGTGGCCGGTGAGCCAGACGCCGGGGAAAAACTCCTGTGCTTTGTCGTGCACAACGAAGACGCCACCAGCGGATTCGAACTCTTTCTTCATCGCAATCATCGGATTGGGATTGTGGCCTCGCCGTTCGAGGAAAATGCCTCTTGCGACGTGGACGCGGGAGAGCGCGGCGGGATTGGACTTGGCGAATTCGCGGCGGAGTGTCACGAGGCCGAAGGTGTGGTCGTCGTGAAAATGGCTGAGAATCACATCTTGCACGTCGCCGAGATCGAGTTTCAGTTCGCGCGCGTTTTCTAGGACGGTGTTGGGTCGAGCGCCAGTGTCGAAAAGGATCTTGTGACCATCGCTTTCGACGAGCGCGGCGAATCCCCATTCGCCAATGCCTTCGTCTGCGAGCATGGTTGAGAGAATTGTGATCTTCAGGGAATGAACCTCGGCTGGAGCGCCAGTCGGAGCAGAGGAGGGTGCTGATTGCGCGCGGCAGTGTGAAAGGGCGAGCAAAAGCGCTAGAAATGGGATGATAAGCAATCTTATTTTCATTGAGAGGACTCCTTATGCTTGCTGTCATGCATTGGATTTTGACGCTGCTCCGTTAGAGGCTTGCTGAAGTTGGCGTTCGCGAAGCTTGAAGCGCTGGAGTTTTCCGGTGGTGGTTTTGGGGAGTTCCTGTAGGAACTCGATCCAGCGCGGACGCTTGTAGCCGCCGATGCGCTCGGCGACAAAATCTTGCATTTCGCCGGCCAACTTTTCGCTGGGCGGAAATTCTTTTTTCAAGACGACGTAGGCGGCGGGCTTGGCGAGGCCCGCTTCATCGTCGCGGGCGACGATGGCGGCTTCGAACACAGCGGGGTGCGCGAGCAAGGTGCTTTCGACTTCAGCGGGGCTTAGCCACAGGCCGTGGACTTTGAAGAGATCGTCGGAGCGGCCGGCGTACCAGAAAAATTCGTCTTCATCCTGGCGATATTTATCGCCGGTGCGGAACCACTTGTCGACGAACGTGGTTTTTGTTTTTTCTGGCTGGTTCCAGTAACCGGCGCAAAGGGAATCGCATTTTACCCAGAGATCGCCGATTTCATTGGGAGCAGCGGGGCGGCCGGATTCGTCGGTGATTTTCGCTTCGAAGCCGGGAAGGATTTTGCCGCTGGAGCCCGGCTTTACTTCACCGGGACGGTTGGAGATGACCATGTGGAGGCTTTCGGTAGAACCGAGAGCGTCGAGGATTTCGACGTGGAAGCGCTGGCGAAAGCGTTCGAAGAGAGGCGCGGGGAGGGCTTCGCCGGCGGAAATGGCGTGACGGATGCTGGAGAGATCGAAGTCGGGGCCGCTGGAGCGTTGGTGATTGAGCAGAGCGGCATAGTTTGTGGGCACGGAGAAGAAGAGAGTGGGGCGATAGCGCTCGATATCGGCGTAGATGCTAGCGGGCGCCGGGCGCGCAGGGGAGAGAATCGTGGTGGCGCCTACGGAAAGAGGGAAGTAGCCGGCGTTGCCTAGACCGTAGGCGAAGAAGAGACGTGCGACGCTGTAGCAACGGTCGCGTTCGCTGATTTTGAGGATGGCGTGGGCGTAGTGGTGCGAGCTGACCACCATGTCGTGATGGAGGTGCACGCAGCCCTTGGAATCACCGGTCGAGCCGGAAGAGTAGAGCCAGAATGCAGGGTCGTCCTTAGTGGTGGGCGCTGCGGTGAGGTCGGTAGAGGCAGCGTCCATTAGATCGCACAGGCGAGGATACTGGTTCGCGGGATTTGCGTCGCCGACGACGATGATTTCGCGGAGGTGGCGAAGATTTTCGCGCGGGATGGCTTGCAGTTGCGGTAGAAGAGTTTCGCTGACGATGGCCACGCGGGCGCGGGAATCGTTGAGAATGTATTCGTAATCGTGCGGTTTGGCTTGGGTGTTGACGGGAACGGCGACGGCACCGATCTTGATGGCGCCAAAGAAGGAGTAGAGAAATTCGGGAGAGTCGAGAAGCAAGAGGAGCACGCGCTCTTCCGGATGGACGCCGAGATTGCGAAGAGCATTGCCGGCGCGGTTGGTGCGCTCGAAGAGTTGTTGGTAGGTGACGCGCTCGTCGCCGCATTCGATGGCGACGTTTTGCGCGCGGCCTTCGAGAAGGTTGCGGTCTACGAAGTAGGTGGCGGCGTTGAAGAGTTGGGGTAAATCGATCACGTGGCGGCTCTGGTCATCGCGGGGTAGCAGCGAAAAAGTGGAATTGAAACGTCCTTGCCAGGATGACGGGTTGATAGTATACGCAGTACCGCGATTCGGTGCGGAAATTCAAATTCTGCTGCGGCCTTGTGTAGCGCGCGAAGCTCCGGACGCAACCTGTGAAGGAGGGAGTTGATGTCTCAGCGCTCGAGGCGTCGTTTCCTGCGTGAAGTGGCCGCGGTAGGCGCGGCGGTTTCGGCCGGGCAACTTTTCGGCGGTCTAGTGAGGGCGCAAACGGCGGCTGCGCAGGCGAGCGGGCCGGCGAGACTGTACATCGATACGCGGCGGACGCGCGCGACGTTGGATCGCAACGTATTCGGCTCGTTTCTGGAGCATCTTGGGCGAGCGATTTATGAGGGGATCTACGATCCGGGGTCGGCGCAGTCCGATTCCAATGGCTTTCGCAAAGATGTACTGGAGGAAATTCGCAGGCTCAACGTTCCCATCGTTCGATATCCGGGCGGGAATTTTGTTTCTGGCTACAACTGGCTGGATGGCGTGGGGCCGAAGCAGGAGCGGCCGCGGGTGCTGGATAAGGCGTGGAATTCGCTGAACAGCAATCAGTTTGGCACGAACGAATTTCTGACGTGGTGCAACGCGGCGGGCACGCAGCCGCTGCTGGCGGTCAATCTCGGCACCGGAACGCCGGAGGAAGCCGCGGCGCTGGTGGAATATTGCAATGTGGAGAAGGGAACGCGCTGGAGCGATTTGCGAAGGAAGCACGGCGTAGCGGAGCCGCATCGCGTGCAACATTGGTGCCTGGGAAACGAGATGGACGGGCCCTGGCAAATCGGCCATATGCCGGCGATGGAGTACGGATTGAAGGCGGCCGACGCCGGACGCCAGATGCGGTACGTAGACCGCGGGGTGACGCTGGTGGCGTGCGGCTCGAGCGGTCCGGGGATGAGCACGTACCTGGAATGGGATCGGACGGTGCTTGAGCAGTGCTATCCGTATGTGGATGCAATCTCATTGCATCGCTACTTCACAAATGAGGGCACGGAAACGGGCGGCGACAGCTCGAAATTTCTTGCGTTGAACTTGAGCATGGAGAAGCAGATTGCGGAGGTGGCCTCGGTCTGCGATTTTGTTCGCGGGCGATTGAAGTCGCCGAAAAAGCTTTGGCTTTCCTTTGACGAATGGAATGTATGGTATCGCCAGCGCAGCGGGGCAGCGGTGGATGGGAATCGGCAGGAGGCGCCGCACTTGCTTGAGGAAGTATACAACCTGGAGGACGCACTGCTGGTGGGGGGATGCATCAATTCGCTGTTGCGTTCAGCGGACCGCGTGCGCATCGGCTGCCTGGCGCAGCTGGTGAACGTGATTGCGCCGTTGATGACGAATGCGAATGGATTTCTGCGGCAGACCATTTTGTATCCGTATAGCTGGGCTTTGCGATATGCGGGGGGCGAGGTGCTGGACCTGGCGGTCGAGAACGCGGCGGTGTATGAAACTTCGGCGACGGAGAAGGCGCCCTATCTGGATGTGGCGGGAACAATGCGCAGCGCTGACGGCATAGTGTCGCTGTTTGTGCTGAACCGCGATCTCGCGAAGCCGCGGCAATTGGAAGTGAACTGGGAGGGCAAAGCGCCGACGAAGCTGAGTACTTCTGTGGTGCTAACCGGTACGGATCTGAAAGCGGTCAATAACTTTGGGGCGCCAAACCGAGTGCTGCCGAAAGAGGCGGACAAGCCGGTCACCAGCGGAGGACGAACGATGATTGAGGTGCCGCCGAGATCTTATTCAGTCTTTCAGTGGCAGAGTTAGGCAAGGAGAGAGAATCATGACCGCGAAACAGAATGCGCGCGCTTTACTGTGTGCGCTACTATTTGTCGGCGAATTGTTGCTTGCCGGCTCGTTGAGCTCGCAAGGAATGCGAGGAACCATTCGAAAAGAATCGTTTGGCAAGACTGCCAGCGGGGAACAGATCAATCTTTATAGGCTTTCCAACAGAAAAGGCATGGAGGTCGCGATCACCAATTTTGGCGCCACGGTTGTGGCGCTGAAGGTTCCCGACCGAGCGGGGAAGGTGGCGGATGTTGTGCTGGGGTTTGACACACTGGAAGGCTATGAGAAAGGGAGAGCTTATTTCGGCGCGACGGTGGGAAGATACGGGAATCGCATCGGGGGTGGAAAATTCTCGATTGACGGGAACACTTACACGCTTCCGAAGAATGACGGCAACAATACGCTGCACGGCGGAATTGTTGGATTTGACAAGAAGGTCTGGAAGGCGCGTAAGACTGCTTCCAAAGACGGCGAATCGCTGGAGCTCTCGTATTTGAGCCCGGATGGAGAGGAAGGATTCCCCGGCAATCTTTCGGTCAAGGTGGTGTTCGCGTTGCCTGCGGACCGCAATGAATTGAAGATCGACTACACGGCGACCACAGACAAGGACACGGTGCTGAACCTGACCAACCATTCGTATTTTAATCTTGCGGGTGAAGGCAATGGCGACATTCTGGATCACGTATTGACGCTGCACGCTAAGCAGTTCACACCGGTCGATAAGACCTTGATTCCCACGGGTGAGCTGCGCGACGTCGCGGGCACGCCGATGGATTTCACTCGCGCGACGGCGATTGGGAAGCGCATCAATGAGAACTATGAGCAGCTCGTGTTCGGGAAAGGGTACGACCACAACTGGGTGATCGCGTCTGAGGGTCGCGGGAGTTTGACGCTCGCGGCGGAGGCGCATGACCCGAAGAGCGGGCGGACACTCGAAGTGCTAACGACGGAGCCGGGAGTGCAGTTCTACAGCGGGAATTTTCTGGACGGATCTAAAGGCAAAGGGGACAAGGCTTACGGGCAGCGCGCAGCTTTTTGTCTGGAAACCCAGCATTTTCCGGATTCCCCGAATCATCCGAATTTCCCCGGCACACTGCTGAAGCCTAATTCGGTTTTTCACTCGCAGACGGAGTTCCGCTTTTCAGCAAAGTAGCTGAACCAACGCAAGACCGTGCGCTGGCCGACAACTTCCGTTCTGCAGCGCGAGACTCGTGACAGTAGTAACAATGAAGTGGCGCGCCCGGGGAGACTCGAACTCCCGACCCTCTGCTTAGAAGGCAGACGCTCTATCCAACTGAGCTACGGGCGCTCTCTCCCTAATTTCTCATATTACAATCACTTACGCTACAACCTGCTCTGCTTGTTCGACCGCCATTTTTCGCTACATTCGATACAACTGAGGCCCAAATCGAGTTCGGCAGCTCGAACCCGACGCCTATCTTGTCCGCAATTTGCTTGCGGAACTTTATGTTCTTTTTGAGCATGGAATAGTCGTCGCCAAAAGAAAGGCACTGTTTCTAGAATCCAGGCGTGAAAGTCATGCACTGCGATAGGTTTTTTAGATTGCGTTGACATCAGAACTCGGATATCCCTTAACAAATGCAGATAGCCCTTGAGTCCCTCACAAAGCGCTTCGGCTCGCTGCGCGCTTTAGAAAACATTTCCCTGACAATCCACCCCGGTCAGATCGTGGGAATTCTGGGTCCTAACGGGGCGGGTAAGACGACGTTGCTTCGATGTCTTTCGGCCATCGCAGCGCCCGACAGTGGACGCATTTTCTATGATGGCGAACAATTCAACCGCGGTCGCGTCGACTTGCGCCAGAGGCTTGGTTTTCTGCCTGAATTCCCGGTCATATTTCCTCAATTGACCGTTGCACGCCACATAGCAATGGTGCTTGGCCTTTACAACAAGGACGGAGAGAGTACGGCATCGATCGTGACGCAGCATCTTCATGAGCTCGACCTGCTGCCCGCGATTGATACACCAATCGGACAGCTTTCTCGCGGTCAGATTTATAAGGCTGCCCTGGCCACTCTTCTCAGTGCCGACCCAGAGCTTTGGCTCCTCGATGAACCCTTTGCCTCAGGCATGGACCCGGTTGGAATCGCATATTTCAAACGACAAGCTCGGTTGGCCGTCGAACGTGGCCGCACGATACTTTATTCCACTCAAATTCTGGACGTGGCAGAAAAATTCTCGGATCGCGTTTGCCTCATCCATCGAGGTAAGTTACGGGTATTCGATGCGGTGGCAAATCTTCATGCCCGGCCAGGGGGAAAGGATGGTGTTCTTGAGGACGTTTTCCGCCAACTGCGAGAGGAAGAATTGTGAGTCCCTACAAACCTCTCGCTCAAGAGATCAGAAACCTCGCGCGTGAAAAGCTCCGTGCGTCGAAGGCGCTCTGGAAAGAATACAAGCGGACGCGCCCTTCGGTGTCAGACCGGATTCGAAAGCGATTGGGGCTGATAGGCCTGTCCTACGGAGCAGTAATCCTGTT